>Ga0307990_1003323_pt1 | contig 12334 bp, 6 predicted proteins | sample EllFjometagen129_FD_203168 | JGI IMG/M metagenome (GOLD analysis project Ga0307990, IMG submission 203168) | Marine microbial communities from Ellis Fjord, Antarctic Ocean - #129 | ecosystem: Environmental > Aquatic > Marine > Unclassified | place: Southern Ocean | collected 2014-10-08
GGTACTTCAGTCATACGACATCCGTGTCTCTTTTCCTTGAATCAACACGTGAGCAGTGTAATCTCATGACGAGGCTACCTCAAAAAGGGGCTTGCCAGCTATTAGACACTGTCCCTTAAGAATCCTCTGCCAGCTATTAGACACTGTCCCTTAAGAATCCTCGGACCAAGGGACCTTTCAACACCTTAAGTTTCACTAAGATTCCGGCCCTATTCACAAGTTCCTCTGGCGCTGGTGCTCTGGTTCCAGGAATGGTTAACTTGCTCAACAAGGGGACACTTCATGTGCCAAAGCCTTATGGTCCAAGAAATACGTCTGGGGATGTATTTGAGCAGGCAATGGTTGGTGGAAGTTTTGTAGATTGTTGGCTATTACACGATGGCAATGGGGAAATTCACTGTGGTACTAATGTTAAGAGAACGATTCCCCAAGTGGACTGGTGGAGATAACACTTGATGGACAGTCTGCCTATTGAGCGATATAATATTTAGTGTATTGTAATCTATAAAAGGATATAGTTATGATAAGATTATACAGAACAACGAGTCTACTGGTGCTTTTACCTATAATTCTTGGAAGTGAATTTCTGGGGATTTCTAGCTTGAGTCAGGGAGAAGATTCAAGTGAACTATATTCCGATGCGCTCCAAGCGGCAGTCAAGAGAGCAGGTGGCGTGCGAGCAGGGTTTCGTCTGGTAACATGGGGCAAAGGGGAGGTGTTCTGCCCTGAGTTTATTCCAGTGCAGGGATTGGATACTCCCAAAGCTGTCCCCTTCTTGATTGATGTTCTTCAGAATGGACCAAGTTGGATGGACGAGGAGTTCAAAAAAAAGCGTTCAGGGATGTATTTTCATATTGCCCGATGCTATGCAGCCTTGTGTCTTGGGGCAATCGGAGACCATCGTGCCTTCAGTCCTCTGATGAATATTCTCCAGAAGGAAGGTGATCCTGTGGGAGGATTGATAGTTACCTCTGAAGAGAAGGACCTCTACCCTGTATTAGATTATGCGGTCCTTGGATTAGGCTATTTGGGAGACCCTAATGCAGTAGAGCCTCTGATAGAGGTTCTTCAAGATAAGAAATGTGAGTACGCCGTATATGCTCTCACATGGCTTCATGACGTCAAAGCCATTAAACCTATTATTGGCTACATATCAGTTCGTGGTGAGTGTGACTATAGAATAAACGGTTGCCTTGAATATTTGTCTTGTGCTCGATTTCGAATTACTTATTCGAGCGAAAGTCATACATATACAACCAAAGATCTTTCAGCTTTGGGCCAGATGGCTGCTGAGAAGTTGTACAAGAGTATCTGGGAACGCTGGCTGGCTGAAGGTGATATATTTGCCAAGCGGCAATTTGATGAGTATTATTCCAAATGGAAACGACTGCAACAGGAAAAACCTGGAGATCAGAACTCTCTGAACCATTTGATGAACGAGATGTCTCGCGGTGGATTGGCCTGTCTTCCTTTTGTCATTGGCCATGTAACAGAAGGCGATGAGTCTCTCATTCCAATCATTTCAAGGCTTGTTAATCGTAGTGGGTATGTCTTAACCCGAAAGCTTCGAAGGGGTACAATTAAAGAAAATATGACGCGTTCAGAATGCCCAAAATGGTGGGCAGATCATGGATCAAACTGGCGGGTGTTTTAGATTGATGGAGAAGAAGGATTCTTGATATATGAGAAATGGTGAACATTGCTGGAGAATGAAATCAGTTGGGTAAAACCAGAGGGAGAATATATATGCGATTCATCATCAGTCTACTTATGGTATTGAGTACATTGCGTTTGGTTGAGGCAGAGACTCGCCTTGTCCCGCAGGACTATCCAACTATTCAAGCAGCGATTGACGCCTGTGTGCATGGCGATATTGTGACAGTTGCGCCTGGCGTGTATGACGGCGAAGGCAATCGCGATATTGATTTCAAGGGCAAGGCAGTTGCATTGAACAGTGAAGGCGGGCCACAAACGTGCGTTATAGACTGTGGCGGTCTGTATCCTCACGACCCTGTTGGTTCACAGAAGACATACCATAGGGGTTTTTACTTCCACAGCGGTGAAGGACCTAATTCTGTTCTCCAAGGCTTCACCATTAGGAACGGTTATGTTCTTGAGCAAGGCGGCGGCATATTGTGTCTTGGGAGCAGTCCATGCATTAATGGCTGTATTATTGAAAATAATCTGGGTGGCAACGGTGGTGGGATTGGATGTGTTGACTCCAACTCGGTTATCAAGAATTGTGTGATTCGTGCGAATATTGCAGTCAGTAGTGGCGGAGGTGTGTCAATTTACAACCAACGTTCGACATCATATATATCTACAACTTTGGTGAACAACTGTACTATTTCTGGAAATCGTGCCGCTAAATACGGCGGCGGGATTAGTTGTCGAGGAAATTTTGAATTAGTCAACTGTACCATTGCCGGAAATCAGATGGGCGAAGGCAGTAGAGGAGGGGGGGGCGCATTTGGGCCCGCACATGGAGATAAAGGGTGCTTGCGAAATTGTATTCTCTGGGAAAATCAGGCAACAATTGGAGAGCAGATAGGGCGGAGCACTGGTGGTATATTAGGGGAAATGCATCTGGAAGTATTGTACTGTAACGTTCAGCCTGGCCTGAATGCTGTCGTCGATCCAATGAAGCTAATCGCAGGTAACTGGGCAATCAAAGATCCCTGCTTCGTAGCTCCAAGCCGGTGGGACCCAAATAGACTGCCAAACGATAGTAGCGATGACTTCTGGATTGATGGCGACTACCATCTTAAATCCCAGGCTGGTCGCTGGGATACTGTTAGCAAAACCTGGATTCAGGACGATGTCACCAGCCCCTGCGTTGACGGAGGCGATCCGACCAGTCCCATCGGGCTTGAGCCCTTCCCGAATGGCGGGATCGTCAACATGGGCGCATACGGCGGGACTGCCGAAGCGAGTAAGAGTTACTTTGGAAAGCCCGTATGCGAGACCATCATCGCCGGCGACATCAACGGTGATTGTCAGGTCGACTATCAGGATCTGGCCATTCTCAGCAGGCAGTGGCTGAGTGACTACTCGGATTAATGCCATTGTACATGGGAAACGGAGGCTCTTGTTTTCTCTTCCGGAGACTAATATGAGCTGTATCTTTTGTTTCATCTTCCACCTTCAGGGGACGGGGAATTGCAGGTTGTTTAGGTGTGCCCAAACGGCTGGACAGTGGACTCGCTGTCACAGGAGGCAGGTGTGATGAAGCATCTGGTCGGGGACGTTGTGACACCGTCTTAGATGACGGCTCCCAGGCGACCTGACCGACGTGGTCTTTGAATGCACACACCACCGCCTCTCTGCGAATCTGCGTCACCTCTATATAATAGCCCAGCATATCTCCAGGTCGAATCCAGAACATGCCCTTGCCGGGCTCAGAGATCAAAGCCATGGATCGTTCCGGGTAATTCCCAAAAGAACGAATAGGCCAGAAAGGTATGTTAATATTGAAGTTTTGCAAACTTCAAGTTTTTAGTTTTCAGTAGGCAGTTTACAGCTTGAAAAACGCGTTTTGCTAAAAACTGAAAACCAAAAACTGTATACTACAGGGCTTTTTGCAAAAGTCCTGTTAACACTCTCATGGTAATCGTATCTCCCATTCACAATCATCGGCTAAGGTATTTCATGGTGCCATTTGTCATTCAGGCTTAGGGGTAGCAAGTATGGGAGAAACAAGAGCAAGAAGCAATAGAAAAGTAAGAAATATTGCCTGGCGATGTAGGCGTTAGCGAGTTGTTAAAAAACATTTTGCTGTAAAATAACCAAAAAACATCCAGAATAAGTATAAAAGGAGTTGACAGATTTGGGGCGAGGTAGTATGTAGTTCTTAAACAAGATGTCGCAAGTCTGCAATAAAAAGCTTTGCGAGGTTTCTGTGAGAGTAATCGAACGTAACAGGGTGCCATTCTGCGCTGAAATATGCGAATCTCGATCGGCACTTAATGTGAGGATGGTGTAAACAAAATTCATATGAGAGGAATGTGAAATGCTGAGTCTTGATTTATTCAAAGGTCACCAGGGAGTACGAAACGTCTATGTCGCTTGCATACTCTATGTATTTATGTGTTTTAGCCCCGTGCTCATAGGCAGTGACAGTGACGTCGATTGGATGGACGACACCTGGGAGGTTCAAAACGGCCTGAATCCCAATGATCCCAGTGATGCCATGACGGATCTTGATCAGGACAGTTTTTCGAATTTGGGGGAATATCTGCACAGCAGCGATCCCAATGATAGCGCTGTCGTACCCACGGTCAATATCTCAATCGCTGTGCCGGCCGATGTGCCAGGCATTCAGGAGGCGATAAATGCCAGTATTGATGGTGATGTGGTGGTGGTAAGCCCTGGCACATACAACGAGTCTATTCATTTTAAGGGGCATGAAATCCACCTTAGAAGCACAGATCCCAATGATGCTGCTATTGTGGCATCCACTGTGATTAACGCCGATTCCGGTCATCCCGCGATCTTGTTTAATTCCCGTGAATCCGCAAATACGAGGGTTCAAGGCCTGACATTAACCCATGGGACAAGTGGTTTGACCTGCTATGGGACCGCCTCACCCAAGATCTCAAAATGTTCGATTGTGGCAAATAGTAGCTATGGGGTCTATATTCAAGGGGGTTCGGATGCTGCTGTATGTCTTGATCAATGCCGCATTTTGGGTAATGGTGGTAATGGAGGTGCTGCCATCGTTTGTCGATATAGCAAGTTGATCTTAACCCATTCAATCGTGGCAAAAAATGGGGCAAGTTGGTCAACGGCCGTCTATTTAGAATATGGCGATGCTGGTTTGTCTCAGATAATCAACTGCACAGTGACAGGGCACACGTATCGGGGTATCTACAACGTTTCTTTGGGCGATAACACGCCTGACATCAGACACTGTATCCTCTGGGATAATGGCGACGATCTCAAGGCGTGTTCTGCCACTTATTCTTGCATTCAGAATGGTGATGCAGGGCTCGGAAATATCAGCGTTGATCCCAGGTTCGTTAACATGGATGCGGCTGATTATCATCTAGCGGCTGATTCATTGTGTATTGATGCTGGGGCGCCCTGGGGAGATTATGGGCACGAACCCAGCCCAAACGGAAATCGTGTCAATATGGGGGGGTATGGCGGTACATCCCATGCGATCACATCCAGTGATTCTGATGGAGATGGCATTTCGGATAATTGGGAGGCCTTCTATTGGCCTGACGATGATCCCAGTGAGCATCACCCCGAAGATGATCCGGATCAAGATTCGTTTAGCAATCAAATTGAATATCTATATGGATATAATCCCACAATGGGCACGAATGAAGAGTTCTCAATCTTGCATGTGGGGATATATCCTGAGACGTTCAATCCCACAAATGATGAAACTGTCTCCATTCGATATTGGTCTAATAGAAATGCCACAGGCGACATGAAACTGGTGTCATCGGCGGGTACGGATACGGTCATTAATCCCGTTTCTCTTTCAGCCGTCGCAGGCATGAATCAAACACAATGGGATGGTCTAACCCACAGTGAGTTGATTGCCAAGCGGGGTATTTATGGTATCGCTCTGACCCTTGATGATGGCCGGGGCAATATGGCAGCCAATGCACCGGTCTCTGTAAATCTTACCTATGATCACAAAATTGATGCGATCTACTGCAATCCTCAACGTATCTCACCGCTGGACAATGAAGTGATGAGGCTCACATATAGGACCGCCATTGACGCAGATGTTCTTGTCAATGTGTTCGATTCACAGGGAGCGCTTTTTAGGTCCTATCCCATTGTAGGTTCCGCATCCAACGAGTTGGTGCTAAATGGGGCCAGTCTGCCAGTGGGGGATTCCGGCAGTCAGTATCTGTCAAATCAGGAAGACTACTCCATAGAGATAACCTACCAGGGTATGGAAGAAACCAAGCAAGTTGTAGACACCCGTGACAAGAGGGACGAGTCACGAAATCATGAGTTTGACACCATCGGGTTGTCTGGATATATGTATTCTGACGACGAGATTTTTGGATATCATTATTATGCCAGTTATGATAGGGCATCGGGTGCCATAAAGACAATTGGATATTATGGTACGCGGCCCATCGACAATCCGGATAGACGGTTCACCACCCCAGGGCCCTCTGGAGAGGCATTGAGTGAAAAAATAAGGGCGTTCCATGATGATGATCCCGGCAGCATAGATCTGGCAGCCAAAGAAGCCTGGTTAGATGCCCTTGAATCCGGGTGGTTGGCCAGGCTGTATCATGAATTGGGTTGGACTGACGGGTATGTTCCCACAGAAGAGCAGTGTCACGCCCTCGCCGACATTATGCTCAAAGAACTTCTTCCCAACTGGGAATACGAGGAAGGGGCCGGGTGGGTCAACACGGACGCAGTTTCAACGGGCGGTGACCCCGTTTTGTTGTCGAATGGTGAGTTCATATTAAGTGTCACTGACTTGGCAATCTCCGGCCGGGTACTTCCTGTGCAGATCGTTCGTACCTATGGCAGTCGACGACAGTACAATGGTCGCTTTGGGTACGGCTGGGACATGAACTACAACATGAAAATGCGGCGTCTAACAGATCCCAATGTTGTGGTGTTTTTGGATGGTCAGGGCAACAAACGCGAATATCGCCGTTTAGATACAGATCCCAACGTTCTGATGAGAGATTCCGATCTAAGCACCAGGCTTCATGACAACAACAAAGTCCTGACCTTAAAAACCAAAACGGGCATTGAATATTTATTTGATCCCAATGGCAATTTGTCAAAGATCTTCGATGAAAATGGGAACGCCCTGACCTTTACCTATGATTGCAGGGGACGCCTCCCTATCAAGGGATTCTCTGGGGCATTTCACAAGGAAGAACTTGATGGCCCTGAGAACAGGTATGGGGTCGTGGCCTTGGAATATCAACTTAACACGATCACGGATGACCTGGGCCGTGACACCACCTTGATATACGATGCCAATGGTTTGCTCAGGACGATCACAGATTTTGCCAATCGGACCTCAACCTATACGTACGATCCCAACACCAATAATCTGTTGACAGTGACCGATCCCAATGGGCATACCACCACATATGCCTACGGATTGCGGCACAACATCACTGAAATCACAGATCCGAATGGACAGGTCTATACTGCCAATACCTATGATTTTGACAAACGAGTTGTGTCTCAGGCCTATGGCGAGGGGCTTTTCACGTTTGACTACGATTATGATGCCAATGAAGTTATTGTGATTGACAGAGAGGGGGGCATCAGAAAGACAATGCTTAACGAGCACGGTCAAATCCTAACGGAAACGATGTACACCGCTGATCCTTTGGCTGACCCCAACGAGTTCACTGTAACGAACACATTCAACACCCATTCAAACATCAAGCGCACCACATTGCCTGCTGGAAATTGTGTGGACTATGCGTATGATGAACGGGGTAATATCACGGCCATTTACCAGAAAGCCACAGTATCTGATCCCAATACAGCCACGGATCCCAATGTACTGGCCACCTGTTTCACCTACGATCCGAATCATGTCTACAAACCCAAAACTCTCACCGATCCCGAAGGCCGTGTGACCACATTTGAGTATGATCAAAACGGTAATATGATTAGAATGGTCTATCCCACGGTGGGGCAGCAGACCCCCATTGTTCAGAATAGCTACAATACCTATGGACAGCTTGATACCAGCACATCTCCAGATGGGATCGTTTCAAAGTACCTCTATTGCAGCGAACCCAGCGATGCCAATAACTACGGACATCTCTGGAAGGCTGTCGCTGACTATGGCACAGATCCCAATTGTCAGAATATCACGGTAGAATTTGCCTATGATCTCGTTGGAAATCTCGTCCAGACCACGGACCCCAATGGGAACACGTCCCAGTTTGTATATAATGAGATAAATCAACTGGTCAAAACCATCAATTCGGACGATCACGAAACTTTCTTTGGCTACAACAATAACAAAAAACTGGCCTGGACTCGAACTCAGGTCAACAATGTTGATCAGACTATCCGCTATACCTACGATCTTCTGGATCATATTAAGACCATCACAGATCCTCTGGGGCATATCGCGACCCATCAGTATAACAAAAATGAAGACCCCAATTGCCTGACCGATCCAGAGGGCAATACGGCAGAGAGGGTCTATAATGACCGAGGTCTCGTGTGGCAGGTGATTGATGCCAATGGCGGTGTGACTGAATATACCTACGATAAGAATGGCAATGTAACGCAGATAAAGGATGCCCAGGGCAATATCACCCAGTATTGCTATGACAAATTTGACACGCTGATTCGGACCACCTATGAAGGCGACACGTATGAGGAACTATACTACAACCGGAATAATCAGGTCACTCGCCGGGTGAACCGGGCAGGTCAGGGGATTGATTATCGATACGATGCGCTGGGACGTTTGACCGTCAAAGATCGTGTGAATGATCCCAATATTTCATTTGCCTATGATATTGCAGGACGCCTCACAGATGTCAATGATGGAGCTGGCATCATCCAATATACATATGATAGCCTGGGGCGTATTGAGCAGATAATCACTGATGCCGAGAACCAAACCGTTTCCTACGAATATGACACACGTGGGCTGCGCACCAAAATGACCTACCCGGGTTTTTCTGTCTTGTCGGAAAAACCTTCAAAACCGGGCCAGACCCAAAAGCCTGAGAAGGGCAAGGGCTCCAATCAGGGCAAGAAACACGAAAAGGGCAAGAATCTTCCCAAAGAGAAAGGGCCCAAGAAGGATCCAAGGCCAAAAAAGGAAAAGAAGCACAAAAAACAAAACGCTCACCAGGGCGCACAGCAGACAGAGGCATTCAGTCTTGCCTACAGCTATGACACCATGGGCCGTATTCAGCAGATAACCACTGACACCAATGATGTCCTGGCTGAATATGCATACGACGATCTCTCTCGCAGGACGGAACTGACTCTGGGCAACGGCGCCAGTGTGGTATATGAGTATGACCTGGGAAACAGACTTACAAAACTGACCAACCATATCAGCAGCACAGAGGCCATCAGCTTTGAATATGCCGATTATGACAAGGTAGGCAATCGTCTGAGTGCTAGGACCAATGCCGATCCTTCTGAAGTATATACGTACGACAATCGGTATCAGTTGACCTCTGTGGACTATAATGATGGCACCTTCAGCGTCTATGGGTATGACAAGCTGGGCAATCGCACCACAGAGAATGATGGCAGTATTACGCATTATTTCTCCAATAGCCTGAACCAGTACACGGCCGTGAGCAGTACCGGCCTCAATTATGATGCCAACGGCAACTTAACAGGCCTTGATGGCCACACGTATTATGACTACGACTGCGAAAACCGCCTGACCCATGTGGTCGATCAGAACGGTGATTCGGTGGCCACGTATGCCTACGATTACCTGGGTCGCCGCATTCAGAAGATCGTGTACGGCAACGCCAATGCTGTCACAAAATATGCCTATGACGGCGATCAGGTCATCGCAGAATATGATGGTTCGGACAACCTCCTGCGAAGATTTGTTTATGGCCCAGGTATAGATGAGCCGATTTGTATGATAGATGTCAAGGATGATAATAGGGTATACTATTACCACTTTAACGGACTTGGCTCTGTGGTCGCTCTTTCAGATATGAATAATACGATTGTGGAAAGATATGCGTACAGCATCTTTGGTGAGCCCAGTCGGATCAGCGATGTGAACAATCCGTATCTGTTCACAGGCCGACGACTTGACACCGAAACCAAGCTCTACCACTACCGCGCTCGCTACTATACCTATGACATAGGAAGATTCCTCCAAACCGACCCCATAGGCTACGCCGACGGCATAAATTGGTACCGCTACTGCGGTAACAACCCAGTGGGTCTGGTGGATCCATTTGGATTGTATGCCGGCATAGATGACGCCATAGCTTCTGGTGTAGGTTTGATTCTAGGTGTGGCTACCCAGGGCGTATCTGATTTAGTTTCTTGGGAAAGAAGTAGTTGGCGAGAGTATGGTATCGCAGCTGTCAGCGGCGCGGCTGCGGGGGAGGCTTTTATATATGCAGGTCCTTTGGGTTCGGGAGCAGCTGGCGCATTTGTAAAAAGTAGTCTTACCCAAGCATCTAGGTGGGGCAATTACGATACAGACACTCTTGTCGACCCATCGCAACTTGTAGTTGATACGGCTATTGGAGGTATTTCAGGAGTTTTGGCAGGGGCAGTCCCAATCCCAAAAATACCAGGGATAAATCATGGGCGGAATAGTCTTTTTGCCATTAGTCGCTCAACTATCACGAAACTGAGAAATGGAACCATTAGAAATGTCTCTTCAAAAACGATGGGTAAGATGGTACTAGCCGATTTAATCGATGACATCCCTTCCAGTATATTGTTGGGTATTTTTGAAGGCCTAACGCCAGGGAAAAAGTAATAATGTGCTCCGTGAATTTAGAAATAGTCGGGACTATCACTTGGAGTGAATTTTCTAATGAGTAAAAACAGAAAAGCCCCTTTGTATTGCCTGGTAATAGCGATCGTGTTTATTCTGTTTCCGATCTGCTGCATTATGTTGAGCGGAGAACGAGAGGATATGGGCCGTCTCATCGCGATTTCCGTTGTTATTCCTGTGTCAGTACCCGCATTGGTTTTGGGTGCCTTTGCACCTGTCTCAGTTTATCTAAGACCCAATGCAAAGCTCAATCGAAAAGGGTATGAGGCAATGCGGCGACGCATCATAATCCTACACAGAGTCGGCTTTATTGTAATGGCGGCTTCGATGTTATATTTTATTGCTTTGCCCTTCATGATAGATGTGATAGGCATTGCCAAAGGTGGCAGCCCCTCGGTTATTCGTGGAAGTATTGTTGCTGCTGATGGCCCATTACCCATGTTGGAGTTCCTTAGCCAGTCGATTATTATCGATATAGGCAAAGGCCAGAAGCCAACTTATTACTTCCTGTATCCTCTTTGCCCACGTATCCATAAAGATAAGTTATATGAAATAAAGATATTGCATAGATCGCACATTGTTTTGCAGGCAAGTAGAATTAGGGAATGAGGATGATAAGGGGCTTTGGATATAGGCATAGACTTTTCTTTACGGGTTTTTCAAAAGGGGCACTCACTTGCAGACACGATCCAGTCCACATATTCGAATGGTTGGGGCGTCGAATGTCCTGTCTGGAGGCCCCACGATAAAGCCGGAACACACGCATCACCACGACTTGTTATCCCGAGGCACCGAGGGGGGGGGCTATTCGACCAGCACACGGAGCGTTGCAAACGGCTGGTGGCTGATCCCTGAGAGCTGACAGCTCAATTCATCAATCCTTCCATGGCCGTGCCAGTCCCTTGTCCAGAAGTTGCTGATTCAGGTAGATGCCCTGGGCGTAGGTTGTTTTGGTGTTTGTACTGCCGGGTGAGTAAAAGACATCTGCCAGGTATCTGGCGTATTTGTCGTAATGGTGTGTGCAGATCACGATATCAGGAGATTTCCTTAATACGCGTTTCACAAATCGTGTGGCCTTGTCTCCTTCGGGTGTGCCTCGTTCTGGCGTGTCAATCAGATGCAACCGAAGTTTTTGACGTGTCAGGATTCCGTCACCACAATCCACAATGACCCAGAGGGTATCGCCATCAATCACGGATTCAACCTTGGCCGGATACGTAAAGGACGGATCACCATGTAATTTGGCATCCTGCCGGCGTATCTCACGCCAGATATTGAATCCGCAATCCACGATCACCGTGCCCTTGGAGCTGGCAGCCCTATCCGGGGCAATCAACTCAAAGCACTGCAACGGCTGTTCGCGGCAGGGGGGCGGCAAAATGACCTTGGTCTTTTCCTGTGGCGAGGGCACTTTGTCCTTTTCAATCAGATGGACTTCCTGCCTGATCTGGCTTCGCGACAGCTTGTCACGAATAATACGTCGCTCCAGACGCCGCTTGTCGGTCTCGCTTGTGACAGGTAGTAACTCGACATGTTGACTCCAGTTCAATTCACCAGCATGCTGGTGAATTCGATTGTCAAGATAGAATCGTCGCATATTACGAAGATTACTTTTGGAAAAACCACTGCCCAGCCTATGCTGAAGATCTTCTGAAAGCTGAACAAGGAGCCTGGCGCCATATTCAGCCTTATCCTCGCCTTGCTGCTCCTGCTCCACAATTCGCCGACCAATTTGCCAATAGGCCTTCACCATCGCATGACGCACGCGATTGTAGAGTTCGGCAATATCGCATACCAGGGCAGTATAGGTCTCTGTGTTGGCCAGATTGCTCATGATTCCCTCGTTTCTCGTGATCAGTTATT
>Ga0307990_1003326_pt1 | contig 12327 bp, 11 predicted proteins | sample EllFjometagen129_FD_203168 | JGI IMG/M metagenome (GOLD analysis project Ga0307990, IMG submission 203168) | Marine microbial communities from Ellis Fjord, Antarctic Ocean - #129 | ecosystem: Environmental > Aquatic > Marine > Unclassified | place: Southern Ocean | collected 2014-10-08
ACGTTTTGTTTCTTTCCAGTCGCATAGAAAAGCGCGTCCCTGAATCCGGCACACAATTTATCCATATTTGCATTTTCCGCGATTCCCTGCTTTGCTGCAAGGGAAAATCGTTCACGAAGCTGATTATCGTCAAGGAGAAGAAGGAGTTTTTGAGCAAGTACCTTTATGTTGCCTCTTGGGACAATGAAGCCATTGACTCCATCTTTCAGGTACATAATCTCGGCAGACTCATCGCCAGCTTCTGTTACAGTTGGAAGCCCACAGTGAAATGCGTCGATTATGCTCAGACCAACTGCTCCGGGGAGACAATAAACATCAGATGCTGCAAGCAAGTCGAATTTTTTATCTCCATATATTGGGCCTAGTTTGTAGACATTATCGCCGTTTATCGTATCCAGGACTCCCTCCGGGTCCGGACCCACTAAGATTAAACCAATATCGGGCCGATTCATATAAGAAAGCGCCTCAGCAAGGTGATCCAATCTCTTCCGCTTCTGCATACGCCCCATGCAGATAATGTTCTTTTTTGTTTTAATGCCATATTCAGTAAGAACATTCGCTTTGGTAAAGCCGGGGGTAAGACCGGGATAGTCTAAGAATAGCGTGTTATTAGCAACAAAGGTTTTTTTGTAAAATCTTTTAGGAATGTATTTTTTCAGATGCTCTGCGTAAAGGATTATTGCATCACACATGGCCTGTTCCGTGGCGTACGCAAAGTTCTTCAGTCGTGAATTTGCATCAAGAAGATCCCGGCCCTGACCCCAGTATATCATTTTTAGCCTCAGAAGACCTTTTGCAATGAGATATGTAGGGAACAAATACAAGTTCCTCAATTCCATGAAATCAATAATAACATCAATTTTCTGCCGCATTATAAACTGGGCGATCCTCAAAATTGAAAGAGGTATTTCTTCATATTGAAAATCCATGGTATGGGGTTTGTCTGCCTGAATCCCATCCGAAATGACTATGAAATCGAAGCCATACCCTTTAAGATAACTGCTCAGGTAACCGTATATAGGGACACGGTAATGTGGGATAATGCCTGGATGAATTAATAGAACCCGAATCATAAAGAAAAAGTAAGTATTAAGGTATTTTTTAGACAGGATTACAGGATATTCAGGATATTTTTTGCCTTTCCTGTAGAAAGGCAAAAAGTGTCAACCCTCTTCGAGGGAGCTAATTGGGTTAATAGTGGCAATAGTTCAGTTTAAAGATGGCAAAGGGTGGAAGCCAAGTTCCCTTTTCCCGCCTTTGGGCGGGATTGTACTTTCTCAGTCTCATCTGGAGACTGAGAAAAATAAAAGATCCAAAAAATCCTGTTAATCCTGTCGATAAACACTAAAGATTGTTCAATATGGCACCTTTTACGGGCCTTCCTCATGCCACCAGTTTTATCGGTCGTGGCTGATTGCAATACTTTGTTAACAGCAGGTGAAAACAGAATTATCTTAAGACATTCGCATCAATCTAAATGCTATGCTTAACGCCTGCTAATTTATGTCCTTCCGCATCAATTATATCCCCGCCTCTCAGGAGGCGGACCGCGATGTTATAAACGGCATATTTCAACGGATTAAGAGAATATTTCCACATGTATCCCTGAACCAATTCTCCTCCGAAGCGCTCTTTAAACATCAAGAGCCCCTCTTGCTTTGATCCTTTTTCAGGGTTTATTCGGACGCCCACAAAGTCGTAACGCTTGACACCAAGCCCGCGAAATTGCCTAATTGCTTCCCAGTGAAGCAGATTCGTTGCCCCGCTTACAGGTTCCGGAATACTTCCGCCATAGACGTAATAGGCACTGTGGTTACTGAATGGAATCACCACACACCCCTGTACAACTCTCTGATAATCAGCAATAAGGATTTTTACATTTTCACCAAGACCGTGCACGTAACGCTTGAACGCCACATAGCCCATAAATCCGAGTTTCGATCGTTTGAACGTATCTCGTACCAGCTCATACGCGGTGTTGAGATACTCTATGCCGCTTTTAATTTGCACACCCTTTTTCGTTGCGAGCCGAACCTTACGACGATGACTTGAACTGAAATTACTAAAAAGGGTTTTCTCCGGCTGGCTTAGGTCAATAATATAGGTGCCATAGGGTGCCGCAACAGCCCCGTCCGGGTAGGTTCGAAAAATCGTATTGGTCGTGGCCGGGATAATCATGTCCGCCCCGACGGAACGTAAATATTCGACAGCACAGTTTAAAAATGATTTTTCCTCTTCAATGCCAAGCTCTTCCCCTACCGGAATGGTCTCAACCCGGAAACGAACCATGCGAAATATCGCCTTTTTAATAATAGTATAGGGTAATATGCATCGGAGTTTTTCCGAATTGTTAAACCCACCAATCCATCCGTATTCGTCGCCTACAGCCTTAAGAAACGGTTCAGAAGCATATATGGAAAGATCGGGATTCCAGTTAATGTCAATCTTTTTTACGTTCATAACGACCTTAATAATGCGGCAATAATTATTCTGAAATTGGAATTGATTCTATATTATTTTTTTGACAGGATTTACAGGATTAAAAGGATTATTTTTTTAATATCTAAGTATCTCTGTACCTTATGCTTCTTAAATAAATAAGTTCTTTTGCCGAAGGCGATTATTCATTTTCAGTTTCTTCAGGAAACTGAAAATATAACAAGTAAATCCTGTAAATCTTGTTAATCCTGTCTAATAAAAATATTATAAATTGGGTGGAACATATCCAAACCTCACTCAATTGAGACACATCTGCCATATACATCTTCAAAAGTTGACACTGCAATTCCCTTTCGGTCCAAGTAAGACAGGAAAGACTCAACGGTTTCGAAATCAACTAAGTCCTTGGTGTGGCCTATTGCCACGATAGGCCTAAATGATGTTGGGTCCTGTTGGTCCACTTTTATTACTGTTTCAACCATGCGGGTAAGTTCATCTATTGTCATACGACAGAAATCTAATTTCAGGGGGTATTGAAAACGCATGAAATCCATAACACGCTGCAATCTTCTTCCCCCATTATGGTTTTTTTCTGTACTGGCTGCCGGGGCAGTTTTTCGTTGAATGTTAACACGTTTAGTGGTAAGCATCTTCCAGAAAGGAACCATTTGCGTATAAATGGGTAATTCGAGCAGGGAGCCATGGGGATCTGGAACATTTACATCATTGCTAAATCTCCAGTAGTTACCATTCTGAAGAGACCGGCGGTAATCCAGGTTGTGCTGATGCTGAAGACCGCCCTTAAAGACGGATGAATCCACTTTTATGCCCTGCTCAGCTAATACGTTCGCTGCGGTTCGTGTGGGCTGAAACAACCAATTGCCCGCCCGGAAAGAAAGTGGGGTAAAATCAGTCAGACCCAATACCGCTCGAAAGTAAGAGATGGCGCGATCAATTATTTGAACGATTCGATCTTCTGGTAAAGTGCATAAGTTGTACTCGCTGTAATCTAACTCCCAGCTTCCATTCTTCCAACGTGCATTGTACCATTGCGGATGAAGGTGAAGGTCTATTTCGTGTCCCTGTTTGTATAACTCCTGAACTTGGTATTTCACATCATTGATAGCAGAATCTGTCCCGGATGCTTCGATTTTCTCTAATTCAGCAACCTCGACAAATATGACAATTTTTGCTTTTGCCTTATTGAATATGCCCATCAATTTTTGCGTCGGTTCGTAGACTAATTCTTTCAGTGACCCCTGGCCGTTACCGTATATCTCGTAATCAATGGTGAAAATACATTCGATCATAATGAATTGGGAGTCCGGTGAAACAAAATTATTTGACAGGATTTACATGATTTACAGGATTATTTTTTGTTTCATCAATTTCCAGACGAAATTGATGAAATACAATCTGCCTTCGGCAGAAAGGGGCAAAGCCTTCCATTTTCACCCGGAAAAGCGAAAAGAAAATATCCTGAAAATCAATGCCTGCCCCGCGCATGGCGGGGTTGGTCCTGTCGGAGTCTCAAAGTGCTGCATTATCGCCATCAGTGCGCAAAACCTGCTCTAAAATAGCCATTGAATGTAGCATCCATGCCTGGGACCATCTCATATACGGGATCGTGTTCTTAAAAAATTGCTTTTTTTGATAGAAAAAATAGCCTTTTTTAGCCTGCATATTTTTCAAAGGTCTCTATGGCCTTTAAACTTTGTCAATACGCCCAGAAAAGATGGCAGCGACTTGATAGCCATAAGCAGTTAGCAAAAGTGATTAGAGGAGTTAATTTTATTGATGGTATCGAGGAGATTCGGATCGCCGCCTAATTTTCCCATACACAACATTTGACATTAACTCCAGCCTCGTAGCTTCTTATACATTTTATTCAAGGGACCACTTGTTTCTACATAGTTATCTCGGGCTTCGGTAAGAAAGTGCCTCAAAGCTACTTTGGCATTCAAGCTCAGACGCGACGGCGAAGGATTAGCGATTTGCCCTCTTTTGGCAGCTTTGTATCCTAAGTAGTGCTCGGCAATGTTTAATAAGGAAGTCCACCTGATTTTGCCTAAACTGTTGATCCATTCAACCGTGTCGGTTATTGTTTTATATCCGTCCCTAAATGCGCCGTGGTGTTCAACAATTATAATTGGACGGCCAGATGCTACGTCTTGAATTAAAGAGGATTTTTCTCTTGGATATCGCCGTAAGAATAAGGGAAAATCGTGATATATCGTTGTGGCGGGCCGTTGGAATTCGATAGCGGGCGGATCGTCTCTGTCAGTCGCTACGATGGTTGAGTTAAAAGCCGCAAAGTATCCCTGATCTTTGAGTGCCTGCATTGCTACCGTAGAGAAATGTCCTTGTGGAAATACAATAACGGGATCGTACGGCAAACCTGTAAGCTTTTTGTGTTGCTCCATGCGCCACAAAGCGGTGGATGATAAGCCGCTTAGCTCTTGATAGTTTCCCCCCCCAAATTCGTTACTCATATGATTGCAGCCGTGCACACACATGGCATAGTAGTCGGGGTTATCGGCGAAAAGCTGCACTGTTTTTGGGTCACTTCTTCTGTAATTCCAAGGTATGAAAGCGATTTCAGTAAAAAACCCGTGCTCCTTCATTTCTTGGAGGAGCACAGCGTATTCAAGGCAGCCGTACTTTGGCCTGAGAAGTGGATCGTCTATGATAAGACAGGCTAATGTTTCTTTCTTTTCTGTTTCTGGTGTAGTCATAGTAGCACATCTTTCTTGAAAACACTGTCTTTGGTCTTCAACGTCAGATTAACGTCATTCTGTCATCTGTACATGTTGTCCGTGCAATATCTAAATTAAGGCTTGTGAATAGACCTAAGATGCTTCACAAACTGCTTCATTGAAGTATGCGAATCTAAGATTACCCCGACCGTGGCTACTGTCTTAGCCGGATTACCCTGGACCATGGTCATAGGAGAAACAGAAGTAGTGACAACGCTGCCGGCTGTCACCACCGCACCCTTGCCAATCTTTACATTAGGCATGACTATCACGCCTGGCCCCAAGAATGCACTCTCTTCAATCACAACACCTGTGGACTCTTTAAAATGTCCAATAATTGTTGCTCTAATGCCGACTACCGCGTCGTCCTTGATCTCTACCAAGTAAGGGTAAGATGTCTCAATTATGGCGTCATACCCAATCCATACTCGCTTCCCGATGCGGACCCCACGCCAGCGATGTAACCAAACCCTGAGGGTAGTCGAGCCAGGAACTAAACGAGCGATATTCTGTAACAAACGATTTAACACACCTTTGATTATATTCTCACTTTTTTTCACTCTGTTGATCTCCCCTAAAATATTGCAATCATCGAACAATATCGGAAAGGGACGTCGATGACTTCAGCAACGCTGCTAATGGTGAAACCTGACGCTTCGTAAAGACGAATTGCTTGTAGATTACTTATGGCAACATCCAAACGGAAACGCTTAAATCCATTGGCCGTGCCGTTGTCTATGTATTCCTTCATTAATTGTTTGCCAAGGCCCCTACCTTGAGCGTAGGGCATTACACCAATGCGACTCAGATAGTATTCATCCTCCGATACAGTGCTGAAAATCTGACTGGCTTGGCGCATCCTTGCCATAAGCCCCTCGCAATGATTGCGTCTTGAGTACTGCATGAGCATTAGAAAGTCGGCCCTTCGGCATTGTTGTAGTTCACGACCACTAAGAGCGATTAAACCTCCAAGAATGCGCTGTCCGTCTGCAATACAGAGAATGCGATTCACTGAAATTTCCGAGTTTGGACGGTCAAACCATGCCCTAAGTTGTGCCAGTGCTTCACTTGCAGACCCCCAGAGCCAGTCCCAGTAAGGGTTACTGGCATCATGGATCAAAGAAGTGTTGTTGCTAATGATGAGACCCGTTCTCTCAATATCACTCAGGCGCTTAAGGCCTATCTGATCCGGCATTATCAACCGCACTTTCTACAACGTAATGCGAAAATGGCGCTAAGATAGTGAATTCCTCTGGGTCCATTTGCTCAAAATCAACTGTGATTTTGAAGTGCTGCTCCATCGCTGCAATCATTTCGATTACACCGAGCGAGTCAATGATTCCTACTTCCATAAAATCAAAAGAATCATCAATTTTCATGCCATCGAGATTTCCGTTCGTGCTCCTCTTTGCGAGATATTGTAAGACAAAAGTTCTTACATCCTCAGTACTTATTAACATTATTCCAAGCCCTCCAAATGTTTTAGCAGCTCCTTGCGATCGAATTTCCCGTTAGAATTCAATGGAAGCGCCGCGATAAAATGAAATCGTTTTGGTACCATGTAGCTCGGGAGACGGCCAGCCACCCCCTCTTTCAAATCAGTTCTGCTGGGATTGCTATCCTGCAAGAAGACTTCTACGCCGCTCGCCCCACTCGGAGTGATTGGCCAACCCACAGCAACGACTCCGTCAATTCCTGATTCCTCTCGAACAACTGCTTCAATCTCGGCTAACTCCACTCTGTGACCGAGAATCTTAATCTGATTGTCAGTTCGCCCAAGATAAATCATGGGCCGACCGACAGTGGGCTTACGCACACGGTCTCCGGTGCGATAGTAAATCTCTTGCTTGTTCGGTGGCACCACAAATGCTGCTGAAGTTTTTTCAGTATCCCTCCAATACCCCGCGGAAACCTGAGGACCTGCCATAAGTAGTTCGCCGGTCTCTCCAGGGGCAACCTCCGTGAGCGAATCATCGACAACCAAGGCTTCCATGTCAGGAAAAGGATAGCCGATGGGAACAACGCCCATTTCAGATAGATTAGGTGAAAGGTCTGTATCCCATCTGTAATACATGCAAGCAATGGTTAGCTCGGTCGGACCATAAAGATTCTCTATAATTGAATTAGGGGCGGCTTCAGTCCAAGCTTTGACAACATCGACCGGCAAGGCTTCCCCACAAAACATACTGACACGCAACCCGGGATACGATCCAGGTTTCATACTTCCCAACCGTTTCATGAAGATTGCCGTCGATGGAACGGAAAACCATACAGTTAGCCCAGACTCATTAATGAAACGCCCAGGTTTAAGGAGTATTTTCGCCGAAGGGCAGCAAACACATGCACCCCGGCTCCAAGCTACAAACATGTCCGCCACTGAGAGGTCGAACGTCATTTCAAACATCTGAGAAAATCGATCCTCTGGGGTTATTGAATAGCGGTCGGCAATGAAGTCTACATAGTGTTTCGCATTGCTGTGCGTGACGACCACCCCTTTTGGTAACCCGGTACTTCCAGATGTGAACAGGATGTATGCAGGAGAATCAGGAGAAACATCCGCCGCACGCCAATGATCATGGGATACCATTTGCCCGGCACCTATGAACCTATGCATCGGCCATCTTGCGCTTAACTCTCCTGTATCAGCGCGATCTGGCAGAACGACAACCATTTCATGTTCCAACCCTGTGAGCACTTGGTCTATCTGGCTTTCCGATTGGCTGTCAACTATCATCGCTCGGCAGCCAGAGCGTTGAAGCATTATCTTGGTTCGGTCAGTGGGGAACGTGCAATTGAGAGGTACGTACCCGTGACCAAGCATTAGCGCTCCCAAAACACCTGCGAATGCAATCACGGACCTGTAAGCAAAAACCGCCGTCAGCGGCGGATCTGGGATAATGTGATGGTCAGCAATGGTCGCTGCCAATGAAGCGGCTTTTTGGTAAAGCTGAGTATAAGTTAGCGTCTCACCTGCGACAACAATTGCGGGGCGGTCAGGAAAAGCCCTGACCGAATGTAGGACGTCGTAATGAAGCAGCTCTTTTTCTGACATATATTCATCCTCACATACATTGATGTTTGTTTTCTCTATTAAAGCTTGATCTTACTGTGGCACAACATCAATTCAACTATTAACTATCGTAATCTTGCATATTTCTAAATCTGTATTATGCGGCACTTTTCCCAAAAACCAGTTCCGCATGCCCATTTGCCAATTTTCGGTCAAATTCTCTCTCTTCAAAGTGGATATTTGTTTTGGAAAAGCCCAAAACACCATCAGACCGTTCCAAAACCTGCTTGAATCCCTTTTTTCCGTGCATTTTGAAAATACCTCTCCTGCCAGGTCTTTACAAACCGAGACCTTTGAAATTTTCATACAATGAGCAGAATGCCCTTAAAATGACAATTTTGACAAAAATTGTCATCTCATCTTATGTTGTTTGATCTTGGTAGTAAGGTCCTATGCCGTTTTTCGTCACACCTAACAGCCCGTATGGGCTTTTCCTTAGAACGATATGCCCAATTTTTTTGGGCATACCTCTCCCTGAAGTCACCCAACAGCCAATAACTTAGACCCCCTAAACACATTGAATGCCATTTGCCTGCACATCGTGTCCCAAATGTTTTTTAGGATCGTTGTAAACCTCGCCCTGGATGCTCCACCATGTAAATGATTCAGGCCAAAATATTGCTCAACTATGTACCTATTCTTGGATATCCTCTTGTTCCTCTCTATCTCAAACTCCTTCAACTTGGCGGTGGTCGTATCTTTACGCGTTATTCCATCTTTGATTCCATTCATATGTAGAAAGACTCGATTGGGTTCACCAAGATATCCCTTATCCCCGTAAACTTTTTCGACCGCCTCTTTTTGTGCTTCACCATTCCCAAACATCGTCTCAACCTCCGACATTATTAATATATCCTTTCATATCAGATAGTTGTCGGATTCTCAAGACATTTTTTTCTTATCTTACCGAATAATCCGGGTTTCTATTGTTTGAGACTTCAAGACTCGCTCTGTCCTGCAATAAGGATATTAGTTAGCGCATAAAAAAGTTGAGCTTGAGGCCACCTCAGGAATGGCACTTTATGCTTCAGTCCCCCTATATAAGTACGCGTTATAAAATAACCACGCCTGTGCTGATAGTAATTACATAAAAGGTAGGTGAGATTATTAGCCAAGTTATAAGCCTCAGGGATTTGGGCACGCAGAAGAACACCTAAGCTTATCGCCTCAGCAATATTGTACATTTCCAATTGGTTGATCTGCATTCGTGGTTTAATCGAAAACGATTTCGGTAGTCCATTTTGATCAAACAACTCGCGGCGATAATATTCGTAGCCATTCTTAATCGCTTGCCCTACCTCATTATCATTTAGCACCAAATTAATTTTGTAGAGATTTTTCAGAACAAAACAAGTGTGAAAATGATCAATGAACGTCTCGGTTGGGCTATTCATTGAATATAACCAAGATCCGTCTTCGCTCTGGCTCTGCAAGATGAACTTCAGATTCCCCCACGCCTTATCTGCATAAGTTTCAAACCCGAAACGCTTTGAAGCTTCGAATAAGACAAAAGCCCGATAGGCGCTTGCGTTGACAACCATCCCATTGTCATTAGGATGATAACTACCCGCCATCGAATCTCCACCGGTAGGTGTATCCTTAAGATCCTCAAGCACAAAATTTGCTATAGAGCGAGCAATATCAAGGTACTGATCTTCTCCAGTGATATCAAATAACCCTAAAAATGCTTCAAAGCAATATGGGGTAGCAGTAATTAAAGGAATATTTTTTGAGACCCGCCCCTGAGAATGCTGCCATTCAAATGGATATCCCCAGCAGTAACCGCTGAAACCAGGGATACTGTAACCGATAAGTTTTTTGGCAAGTTCTTTCGCCTTATCCAACCAATAGTTTGATTCCAAAGAGTCGAGGTTTGGTTGTGTCTTTTTATTATATCCCTGTCCGCGTTTTTTTTTAAATGATTTCTTGTAGTTCCTGCTAAAAGCAGTAGTCAGGTACCCTTTATTTTGTGCCCTATGCAAATTGAGGAAGCCTAAAATCAATTGCGCATCGGCTGTTGCAAACCGCTCTTTCTTAACAAACAGTGACCGCAAAGACGGGCAAATTATCTCCATTAAGATCACTGGTGCCGTGAGAGCTAACCCCAATGGATTTTTGGCGTAATAGAGCCTTCGAGCCCAAAGCCCGTATGGAGTTCCCCATATATCATAGGGATCGTAGCTCTCATATCCGGCCTTTTCCAACCAAGCCACAAATTTCACTATCGCATCCTGAAGCATGTTATTGAGGTACTCAGATTCCTCAGTTTTCATCTGATTTTTTATGTTAGAGGTGTTCTCTTCCATAACAAATATAAATGGATTCTATTATTCTTCATAAAAAAGAGGGCAAGTCCCTTTGGGTTCTGTTCTTTGGGAACCAGGAGAATCCGGCGAAGGTTAATGGGAAAACGTTTCATAAACTGGATAAAGGCAAGTCTTGGAAGCTTGTTATTATGAAAAGGCATTGAGGCAAAGATTTTACTGTTCAGCCCGTCAAAAGGGTCGTAACCGGACCAGTTGTTTTTTTGGCAGTAAGTTAATAAGCTGGTTATGGAGTCCTCGAGTTTGTTTTGAAAATTAGTATCTATTTTGAGAGAAATCATTTTTTTATTAGACAGGATTTACAGGATTTACAGGATTCATTTATTTTATTTTCAGTTTCCTGAAGAAACTGAAAATGAATAATCGCCTTTGGCGAAAAAGCCTATTCATTTTTCGATAATTTGCCGTCTACAAAAGTGGTGTTGAGTTATGAACAATAAAGGTGTGACTACTTCCTCCACTTTCTTCCCCACCCGCCTCGCCTGAGCGGCTTGTGATGGCGGGCAGGCGTAAAATGGAAAATTGAAATAAATCCTGTAAATCCTGTCAATCCTGTCTAACTATTGGTTTTCTATATTTTCGTTTTGATTCGACACCTGAAGGACCAAAGTTTACCAATAAACCGATTTCTTTATTTAGTCCATTCAAATAGTTGACCAACTGAACTTCATGTTCTTTTGCAATATTTTTAACGGATTTGAGTTCTACTACTATTTCATTTTCAACAAATAGATCTACATAAAAATCACCGACAACTTCTTCATCATAATATACTTTCAATGGCTTTTCAGGTTCAACTTTAAGAGCGGATTTAGTCAATTCTATTATCATCGCTTTTTTGTATACGTTTTCAAGGAATCCAAAACCTAAGGTATTAAATACTTTATATGCAGCACCGATGATTTTGTGAGTGATTTCTTCGTGTTTCATTTTTATTTAGACAGGATTGACAGGATTATTTTTTGTTTAAGTACATCTATATCTTATGCTTCTTAAATAAATAAGTTCTTTCGCCGAAGGCGATTATTCATTTTCAGTTTCTTCAGGAAAATGAAAATGGAAAAAAATAAATCCTGTGAATCCTGTTAATCCTGTCTAATTTATTCTCTTTACAACCCAGAGCAAATTAGCGATTATTTTTTCAAGCGCTCCATGAGTATCATTTAATCCCTTAGATGCTTTATCGCGCCGCTCAATTTTCATCTTCGTCTTTACATCTTCAACTGTTTCGAGAAATGTAAGACGGCCTGTATCGGATAAATAACGATCAATAGAAGGAGTTTTACCTCTGAAAATGCTATAAACCGGCACCCCTAATGCGGCTGCTTCCCTGTTCATGGTGCCGCCGCCACTCACCACAAAATCGGAGTGCCACATCAAATCAAGCCCATTTACAACATGTTCTGGTATAATGATTTTCTTTTGATCACACCAATCCGACCATTTACTTTTAATTAAAGCGGTTTGCTTTTTTTCGTTTCGAGGCAATATTACCATCCTGACATCTTGATGCCTTCCGAGAGTTTCAACAACTTCGTGAAACAAAATCTCAGCTTCCGGGTTATGGTAGTGTGCCTCTGTAGCAGGCGGCCTTATAGTAACAAGAATATCCTCATCCGAGATACCTAATTCCTTCCGTATTTCAAGCTCAGGTTTGTATGTAGGGACATAGACGTCTTCCTTTATCCCAGGGTACCTTAACAGCCTCTTTTTATCGAACGAAATAACTTCTGACGGA
>Ga0307990_1003328_pt1 | contig 12321 bp, 12 predicted proteins | sample EllFjometagen129_FD_203168 | JGI IMG/M metagenome (GOLD analysis project Ga0307990, IMG submission 203168) | Marine microbial communities from Ellis Fjord, Antarctic Ocean - #129 | ecosystem: Environmental > Aquatic > Marine > Unclassified | place: Southern Ocean | collected 2014-10-08
GAATCAGGCAATTTCTTTTCCGATTCGGTCAAGGGGGATAGTGTGGAGGCAAAAGATGCCTTATGTGTGACAAAAGGGAATCTTGGTATAAATATGTCTTGAATAGTTGTGAAGACGTGTTATAAACTGAAATAAAAGACATTCCGACTAGTGATTATATAATAATAAAGGAGGTATTGCGAATGAGTGTAGACGTTGTTGCACCCATGCCGGGGACCATTATGGAGGTTCTTGTCAAGGTGGGAGATGCTGTGAAGGAAGATGACGAGGTTGTTATTCTCGAGGCTATGAAGATGGAAAATCCGATTGCCGCACCGGCAGACGGTGTAGTCAAAGAAATTAAGGTGAAAGAGGACGACAAGGTCGATACTGATCAGGTTCTTGTCATACTCGAATAGTATGTTTCGGTCTTTCTCTGCGGGATCTGCCATGGGGTGGTCCCGCAGAGGTCGAATGAGGTAGCTTCTTTTCCCGAAAGAGATGTAAGGTTGAAGGCCTTTTCCCCCTATCTTTTTCGTTCTTTAGGTGCTTCACATAATTATCCAATGTATCTACGATGCGTATTGGAAAGGATGAATTCAGTTTTTTCGCGTTTCCCTTTCAAAAAACACCCTTGGAATTTGTGCAATTGAAAGAGCATTTCTTACAGAGCGAAGGTTGATGCCCCGGTAAAAAGTCATTTTTCTCGCTTGATGACCATTTCGGGGATGATTTCGGTGCTTGCCTAAGAATCTAAAACTCGTGCTAAAGCATTCAAACAATTAGATTTTCTTCACGCCAATCATCGTTATCATCTGTTGCCCGAAATGCTCAAATCCGCTCGAAAATGACTTTTTACCGATTCGTCAAGGTTCATTATTTCAACATGTTCTGCAACGATTGATCGAGATGTTTCTCATGCGAGTAATTTGATATTCGCATCTTGCCGATAATACTAAACAAAAATGTTTTATGCTGAATATGAAGGAGAATGATCTTATAGCTTTAAGTAATCATTGATATTTTTAAAGAGATGAACTATAAAATGTCAACGATAATAAGGCCATGAGTATAGACGTATAGGGTAGGCTTATAAAATAAAGCTTTTGATCGTCTTGACCGGAAGATGGAGGATGAGAAAATGAAGCTCGCCAACAAGGTCATATTGTCCTTTTTTCTAACAGCCATTATATTCACAATCATCATTGGTCCTCCCGTTTATATCATAGGTAAAAAGGATATGAAGAATGCCATATTGGCCCACCTCACCACAACTGCCCAGTCCAGGGCGCACCATATACAAACATTTCTGGATTCCGGGAAAGAGTCTATCAAGCAATTGTCAAAGAGTGTCGTCATTGAACGATTGCTGGTGAATGTCAGCAAGGAGGAGACTGTCGAAAAGTATGGCGATGTTACCAGGCGATTGGAAAATACCGTCAAAATAATGAAAAATGTACATGATATCATAGTCTTGAATAAATATGGAATTATCGTTGCCTCCAGTTACGGGGGGGACATAGGGAGAGACAAGAGCCGCGATACCTATTTTATCAGGGGGAAAGAGGGCGTTTACATCAAGGATGCCTATGTATCACAGGATAAAAAAATATATTCTATCGCCTTTTCCGCCCCCGTATCTGGAGAGAAAAATGGCGTATTTTGGGGGGTTGTCGTTGCCCGGGTCAGTATGCATAGGTTGAATAGAATAACGACAGACAGAACAGGCCTGAGAAAGACCGGAGAGATCTATCTGGTAAACAGGGGTGGTTACATGATAACCCCTTCCCGTTTTGTCAATGACACCTTTCTTAAACTATATGATAATACAAAAAATACGAGACAATACTTGGAGGATTACAAGAGAATTGGGATAAAAGAGGAGGTACGAAAACCCCTTGTCTTTAAAGACTACAGGGGTGTCACTGTTCTGGGGGTTGGTTATAACATTCCGGAAGTCAAGTGGTGTCTCCTGGCCAAGATCGATGAGTCCGAGGCCTTTGCGCCTCTGACAAAGATGAAGATTCTCTTTGTTGTTGTTGTTGTGCTCCTCATTCCCTTAGTTGCATGGCTGTCGGGCAGCATTGCTTCACGGTTTATAATTAAGGGATAAAAACCCCTTCCTGAGCAGGTGGTGATTACACCATGAATGAATTAGTGGATAAAGACAGATTAAATTATGAACTTCTCATCGAAAACATCGCCGACGGTCTCATAGTGACGGGTAAGAATGGGTGTATTATTTTTGCCAACCATGCTGCAGAGATGCTTATGGGTGCAAAAAGGGATGAACTTGTCGGTACACCTTTCAGATATACTCTTGTTACCGGGGATGGGGAAGACATAGAAATTCGCGATGTAAAGGGAAATAATGTCGTGGCGGAAATGAGGATAGCCCATCTTGCAACAGGGGAAAAGGAGCTGCGCCTTATATCTCTCAGGGATGTTACCTCAGTAAAAGGGGTCGAAGATAAGCTCCCGAGGTCATACAGGGAGGTAAAGGGGCACCTCGACAAGAGTGAAGAGGCCCGTCAAGATTTGAAAGATGAGCTTGTGCGGCGGTTGAAAAAAGAAATGGCCGATTCGATCAATATGCTTGCCGCAGGAGTTTCACGAGAAATCGGCATACCCCTCAGTTTCATATCTAGCAACCTGGGAGTTTTAAAAAAATATGTGGAACGAATAACTGAATTTACACGGTTACAGGATGAGATTATCACGACCATCGATGCATCGGTGATTTTGGATGAATTGAGTGAAAAGAGAAGGAAATTGAAGATCGATCATATTGTCAATGATATACACAGTCTCCTGTCGGAATCTATTGAAGGTTCTGAAAGGCTAAAAGGTATTATCCACGATCTGAGGTTCTTTTCAAAATTGAATAAAAGGGAGTACGAACTGTGTGACATTAATGAGGCCCTGGATACTACAATAAGGGTTGTGTTAAATGAAGTTCGGCGCAGGCCGGCTGTATCGAAGGAATTTGGAGACATACCCTGTACGATGTGCGACATGGGACGGCTCAATCAGGCATTCATGAATGTATTGGTCAATGCCGTGGAAGCTATAGACGATGCCGGCGAGATTCGGGTGAAAACAGAGGGCGATGAGGATAATATCTACATATCGGTTACCGATACAGGTTGTGGAATTCCGGCAGAGGATTTGGACAGGATATTCGATCCCTTCTTTACTACAAAAGAGGTTGGTACTGCGACGGGGCTTGGTTTGGCTGTAGCCCGTATGGCGGTAGAAAGACATGATGGAGATATGACGATCAGAAGTGAGAGGGGATTGGGAAGCAGATGTATCATGAGGATACCTGTACGATGAGAGACCGGGCAGGCGGAGAAGATTATGGATCCTAAAAAGATACTGGTCGTTGATTGCGAAAAGAAAATACTCAGGGCGATTGAAAGACTGTTTTTCGAGGATAGATATGAGACGATAACAGCGTTGTCGGCCAGGGAGGGACTTTTACTGCTGAGCAATGTGATGCCTGTCCAGGTCGTGGTTTCAGGTTATCGAATGCCCGAGATGGGCGGCATCGAGTTTCTCAGGCAGGTTCACAGAAGATGGCCCGATATTGTCAGGGTGATAATTTCGGGGCATGAGGATGTGGGTGACATTGTCCCCGCAATAGATGGAGGGAAGATCGATACATTGATTGTAAAGCCATGGAATAATAGTGAGTTGAGAAATTCCATAGCTCATGCCATGGAGATCTACGAACTCCGCACAAAAAACAGGGAACTGGCCGACAAGTTGGATAGGGGGAAAAGCGCTCTTGATGATCTGAATAAGAATATGGAAGAAATTATCGCCGAAAAGGCGGCTGAACTGGAAAGGATAGAGAAAGACCTTTCGCAATCGGAGAGATTGGCCTCTTTGGAGACAATTGCCAGGGGTATTGCAGATGAGATAAAATCTCCCCTTGAGAGTATTATGGAAGAGATAGAATATGTAAGAACCACTTCGCCGTTGGATGCACGAATTGTCGATGGTGCGGACAGGATAAAGAGGGCTTCCCTGAGGGCAGATAATGTAATCAAGGGACTGCTGGCTTTTTGCCGTCACCTTTCCTTTGAAAAAAATGTAACCAATGTGACAGGCCTGATTGAAGAGGTACTGTCATCAATGGAGCATCAGATCAAACTCAGGCATATCAAAGTGGTGAGAAAGTTCTATCACGGCGTGACCGCAATGATGATAGATGGCGCTCGCATGAGAGAGATGTTTATCAATGTGCTTTCCAACTCCGTCGAGGCAATGCCCGAAGGTGGTGCCATTATCGTACGGTCACGACGCCTCAAGGATACAGTGGGGAAAAGATATCTGCATTTTACCGTTGCAGATGAGGGCTGCGGTATTCCAAGGGAGGAAATTCGGCGGGTTTTTGACCCCTTTTTCACCACCGGGAGGAGTCGGGGCAAGACGGGCCTGGGGCTTTCAATCGCAAAGGGGATTGTCGAAGGGCATGGAGGGACTATCCGGATCGAGAGTCGCATGGGGGTGGGTACGAAGGTTTTTATCAGATTTCCCGTCGAGGGTGAAAATGATAATGTCCATTAATCTCTGTTGAGTATGCCGTCGGGCATGGTAATAAAGGCTGTGCCTCCATGTATGTGTGACCAAAAAGCTGTTGACAGGAGTGTAAAAGTGTGCTGTTTGTGATAGCCATAAGTTTATGGGAGTGTATGTAGATAACGCTACTATGATTCTGAAACTTTTCCCTCACAGGCATTATACCACGGGAAAAAAACCCACCGAAAAGCTCATCCTAGATTCAGCAGAATCGGGCGATCATATAGTTCTAATGCAACATGATGACCTCTTTGACGTGAAGAGGTAGAATCTTCTTACATGTCCGGGGGTATCAGGCACATAGATGTGGCTCTTGTTGATATGATTATATGGGACGGGATTATTTCTCAAAAGAAGAAACTCTTTTTGAATTCCTATGGGTAAATTTACATCTTTATATGCAAAATGCCTGATATCGCAGGCTGTATTTTGTTGCATCGTTTGGTAAATTGATGATTTTTTACTAACAGAAGGGAGATGTGAAATGAGAAAAGGTGTATGTTTGGTTCTGGCATTAGTATTCGTCTTTTGCCTATCTCCGGTGGTATTCGGAGGTACATTGGATGACATTGCCAAAAGGGGAGAGTTTATGGTTGGAGTGAGGGACGGCGCCATTCCCTTCGGTTTTTATGACAAAGACAACAAGCGTGCAGGGTTCAGTCTGGACGTGGCGGAAGAATTTAGGCAGGCCCTGGAAAAGAGCCTGGGTAAACCGATAAAAATAACATTCAAGACCGTCAATCCCAAGACAAGAATTCCCCTGGTTGCGAATAAGACGCTCGATATCGTATGCGGGTCTTCGACGCATACCGTTGCCAGGGAGGATACCGTCGATTTTACACTGACTGTATTCCTGACAGGCACACAGATACTGGTTAAGAAAGACAGCGGGATAACGGGCTACAAAGGCCTGGCAGGCAAGAGGGTCGGTGCCGCCCAGGGTTCAACAAACGAAAAGGCGATCCGCGATCTCAATGTTGCAGGAAAGATCAAACCTGAGGCCAAACTTGTCGTCTATCAGGAGCATTCCCAGGGGATGCTGGCACTTCAGAAGGGTGTTGTAGATGCCTACTGTACCGATGGAATCCTGCTTGCCGGCCTCAGAGCCAAGGCGCCCAATCCGAAGGATTTCAAGCTTGCCGGTGGCCTGATCACCTATGATCCCTATGCCTATATTGTCAGAGAAAACGATTCCAATTTCCTTGATTTTATCAATGCGCAGTTTATCGCCATGATAAAGGACGGCAGGTACAAAAAACTCTATTACAAGTGGTTCGGTGCCAAGGGAGTAGTTCCCTATCCCATGACGAGTGAAGCAAGGACCTTGATGAAACTGCAAGCCTGGCCCTAACCTTTAGAAGTTTGCGGAGGAGTTCGGTATAGAGAGGGTAAAACCGGACTCCTCCCTTTTGTCTCTTTGAAGGGAAAGTTAAATATGTTGTCCTATGATTTCAAGTGGTCAATCTTGTGGACAGACCCTTATGGTTCCTGGATGCTCGAAGGTATCTGGATAACCATAAAACTGGGTCTTATATGCTGGTTTATAGCATTAATTCTAGGGACGCTTATCGGTACATTAAGAGTAACTCCCTGGAAGCCTTTTCGCCTTTTTGCCACCGGTTACACGGAAATTTTCAGGGATGTCCCTCTCCTTGTACAGCTATTTTTCTGGTATTTTGCAGCGCCCCGGATATTACCTCATACGTGGGAGATGTATCTCTATAAAGGAATCCCCAATTCAGAATTCTGGATTGTTGTTGTGGGCCTGTCCCTCTACACGTCTTCGCGTGTAGCCGAACATATCAGGGCAGGGATGCAATCGATATCGGATGACCAGTATAATGCCGCTCTGAGTACCGGTTTTACTCAATTTCAGACCTATCGCTATGTCATCATTCCCTATGCAATACGATTGGTCATTCCTCCTCTCACAACCGAGTGTCTGACGGTATTCAAAAATACTTCACTGGCAATGACGGTGGCCGTTTTGGAAACCACCTTCATGAGCCAGCAGGTAGAGGCATATACATTTCACGGCATAGAGGCCACAACCGGCGCCTGTGTCGTCTATATGGTTATAACGCTGGTCGTTGTGATGATTATGGGTCTTGTTGAAAAGAGACTGGCCGTGCCGGGATTGATAACACGAAGATAAGGCAGGTAATATATGGGGACATTTGACTGGAGGGTAATTTACGATAATTTTCCTTTTCTTATGCAGGGGTTGCTCACTACTGTGGAGCTAGCCGTTATCGGGATAACGGGAGGATTACTCCTTGGCGTACTTGTTGGAATGGCGAGATTGAGTTCACGGAAGATAATCTATTATCCGGCCACGCTTTTCGTCAACTTTTTCAGGAGTCTTCCACTCTTACTCGTTATATTCTGGTTTTATTTTCTTGTGCCCTTACTGGCAGGCAGGCCCATGGGAGATTTCTTTTCCGCCAGTGTTGCATTCATTATATTTGAGGCGTCGTACTTTGCAGAGATTATACGGGCAGGTATCCAATCCATATCGAAGGAGCAGATGCAGGCGGGCTATTCGACGGGATTTACCTATGGGCAGACCATGCGCTATATCATTGTGCCGCAGGCCTTGAGAAATATGGTGCCGTCGTTATTAACTCAGGCCGTCGTCGTTTTCCAGGATACATCTCTGGCATATGTCATAGGGGTGAAGGAATTTCTGAGATCGGCCAGTATCGTGGATGCCCGCGAGATGAGGAGCCTCGAATTGTATGCCTTTATAGGGGTAATATATTTTGTGTTTTGTTTCACCATGAGCAAAATGAGCAAGAGACTGGAAGCCAAGAAAGGGTTTGCTAAATGATTGAAATACAAAATGTCAGTAAATGGTTTGGAAACTTCAGGGTATTGGAGAATGTGAGCGAAACGATCGAAAATGGTCAGGTAGTGGTTATCTGTGGTCCCTCCGGTGCCGGGAAAAGCATGCTCTGCAAATGCCTGAATGGGCTGGAACCATTTCAGGAGGGTGACATTGTTGTAGACGGGATTTCTCTCAATGACCCTTCTACCAATCTGATAAAGCTGAGACAAAAAATGGGCATGGTCTTTCAAAGATTTGAACTCTACCCCCACATGAAGATATTGGAAAATATCACCATAGCTCCCATAAAGGTTAAAAAGATGTCTCAGGCCGATGCGGATAAAAAGGCTTACAAACTTCTCGAAAGGGTCGGCATTCCCGAGCAGGCGAAAAAATATCCGGGAAATCTCTCAGGGGGACAGCAGCAGCGGGTGGCCATAGCGCGCGCGCTTGCAATGGAACCGGAGATAATGCTCTTTGATGAACCGACGTCGGCACTGGATCCCGAAATGATAAAAGAGGTTCTCGATGTTATGATTGATCTTGCAAAGTCGGGTATGACAATGGTAGTGGTAACCCATGAGATGGGTTTTGCACGGGAAGTGGCCGATGAGATCATCTTTATGGAGAAGGGGAAGATAATCGAGCGTGGAACAGATGTCAGCTTTTTCAAGAATCCGAAGAGCGAACGGACGAAAGAATTCCTGGACAAGATTCTTCTTGTATAGTGAAGGGGAGAAGCAGTTTGTATGAAGGTCGATAAACGTAGCAGACTTGAAGATCGTATGGGGCGGAAGGCGTCTGTTATTGCCTCAGGTGCGCACTTCAAGGGTGTCATTTCAGGGCAGGACAGCGTCCGTATCTGTGGGTATTTTGAAGGGGAGATCAAAATAGATGGTCTTGTCTGGATTGAAAAAGCAGGGAAAATGGCAGGTTCGGTGACGGCGCCTTATGTGATTATCGAAGGTGAAATGGAAGGGGATGTTGTTTCGGCGAGGCACATCGAGATAAGAAGGGAAGGCAGAATTCGAGGGGACATCAAATCCGATATAATCGCAATAGAGGAAGGTTCTTCTGTGGAGGGAGAAATGCGTATGTCCGCCAAGGCGGGAGATAACCCGGCTCCCTTTATAGAAAAAAGGAAGGACAAGCGTATCATCAAGATGGAGAGAGAATAGAGAAGGACATTCTATGGATTGAGTTTTGTCAGGTATTCAAATTTCCCCTCTTTTATCCGATGAAAGACGATCCCCCTTCGGGCGGTACCCTTGGCGTCAATACTGATCCTTCCCGACAGGGCGTCAAAGTTCTTTGTCTCTGCAAGTGCCTTCCTGATTTTGTACCCCTTCAGGGATTTTGCCCTTTCAATGGCATCTATCAATAAAAAATATGAATCGGCGGACAATGCATGGGTTGTGCTTACCTCTTCTCCCGTGCCCTTCTTATATGTTTCGATGAATTGTTTAGCCAAGTCTGAAGTTACCGCTTCCCGAGCAAAATATCCCGGTACTGTGACGCCTTCAACTGTGTCCTTACCTTCCTTAATCAGATCGTGCGTGCGTGCCTTGATGGATGAAATGATGGGGATACGGAGATCCGATTCCATTGCACATCGACAGGCCAGGGCGACTGCGGCGGGATAATCGGGCAGATAAAGAATGTCCGGTTTTGCCGCAACAATCGATGTGATCTGTTCTGTAAGTTTCTTGTCTTCCCATTGATAGTATGTTGCTGAAACGACTTTCCCACCCTTTTCAATGAAACTGCTCATGAATATGCTGGAGAGATGAAGTGAGTAATCCTGCGACACATCAATCATGACGGCCGCCTTGTTTGCTCCCTCTATTTTACTTGCAAACAGTGCCGCCGCTTTTGCCTCTGAGGAATTCGTTGCACCGACAGTAAAGGTGTATTTGTTATTTTGACCGGCCAAAGGATATGTTACGAAGGGATATACAACTGGAATTCTCTCCTTTTCAGCTATGGCGCTGCCCGGCGGTATTCTGTCGTCCGGTGTCCCGCCGATTACCGCGTGGACATTACTTGTTGTAATTAATGCCTCCATCCCCTGAGAAGTCAGCGTATCATCACTCTTTGTGTCAAAAAAATGGAGTTCAATCTTATTGTCCAGTACGGCAGGTCTTAATGCGTGAGCAACACTGATTGCCTTCGACACCGATTGACCAAAGGGAGCATCAACGCCGGTCAGGGGGACGCAGATGCCGATCTTTACGGGCCCTCTCTCTGCAAGAGATAGCAGCGGAGACATAAAAAGAAAAACCAGGGAAAAAACCAATATTCTTACATATGGATGTCGCATCTCTCTCCCTTCAAAACCTAATCCCCATAAAGAGTAGTTTCGTTATTTGTGTAACTACTCAAGTAGTTAGGCTGTAGGCTGAAGACTCTCGGAAAAAAAGATAGTCGTCATGTTTTGAAGCCATGTTTGGTACGAGATACTACTGTTGCCCAGTCATATTGAGGTACTCGCACTCGTCTGTCTCGTTCAGCCTAAACAGCTTCAGACTGGCTACGTAAGTAGTCACACTTACTTTAAACAAAAAAAGGCAGAAGGAGCAAGAAAATTTACAAAATATTTTTGACAGCGCAATTGTATGTTCAGGTTTTAAATGATGAAGGAATTTTTATTGAAGAAGGCCTCTATGTCCCTCCCAGGTAGGCACTTCTCACTTTCTCGTTTGAAAGGAGATTCTTTGCAGAATCTGAGATGGTTATGCTGCCGTTTTCCATGACATAGCCCCGGTCTGCAACCTGGAGCGCCAGATTGGCGTTTTGTTCGACAAGAAAAATCGTTGTGTTACTCTCTTTATTTATCTTCTTTATAATTTCGAAGATCAGCTTGACGACAAGTGGGGCGAGCCCCAGAGAAGGTTCGTCGAGGAGAAGAAGTTTCGGTCGTGCCATGAGCGCCCTCGATATGGCCAGCATCTGCTGTTCTCCCCCGCTCAGTGTTCCCCCTGACTGGTGTCGTCTGTGCGAGAATGGGGAACATGTCTAAGACATAGTCCATATCTTTCTTGATTTCTGCTTTGTCCTTTCTCAGGTAGGCCCCCATATCGAGGTTTTCCAGAACGGTGAGATAGGGGAAAATGCGACGTCCCTCGGGGACCTGACATATTCCGAGGGAGACAATTTTATTGGGTGACATTCCCGTAATCGGTTCTCCCATGAAGAGGATTTCACCCGATCGCGGTGGAACTACACCGCAAACGGCCATCAGTGTCGTCGTCTTTCCGGCTCCGTTGGCACCGATGAGGGTAATAATTTCGTTTTCTGATATTTCCAGAGTTACACCCTTGAGAGCCTGTATATTCCCGTAGAATGTTTGAACATCTGTGAGCTTAAGCATCAATATCTTCCCCCAAATAGGCCTTGATCACGGCTTTATTATTCTTTATTTCGACGGGTGTCCCCTGGGCGATTTTCCTGCCGTAATCCACTACGAATATTCGATCGGAGAGGCTCATGACAAGCTTCATGTCGTGTTCTATCAAGAGGATCGATATTCCCTCCTTATCTCTTATACGTTTTATTAATTCGTCCAGTTCTTCCGTCTCATGGGGGTTCATACCTGCCGCTGGTTCATCGAGGAGAAGCAGGAAGGGATCTGTTGCCATGGCCCGCGCTATCTCGAGGCGTCTCTGGGCCCCATAGGGGAGATTTTTCGCAAATTCGTTGACAAAACCGGAAAGACCGATCTTTTCCAGAATCAGATAGCTGCTTTCAACAACGCTCTCTTCCTCTTTAATGGTGGATTTGCCCTTGAGAATGGCCCCAAGTATTCCCGTATGCATGCGACAGTGATGACCGATCATGACATTTTCAAGGACCGTCATATTGGGGAAAAGACGAATATTCTGAAAGGTCCGTGCCAGCCCTTTTTCGGTGACCTTGTTGGGTTTGACGCCATTGATCCGTTGGGATTTTTTCTTTCCCGGAGGGGTGATCAATACATCCCCTTCGGTGGGGACATAGATGCCTGTGATGCAATTAAAAAAGGTTGTTTTCCCGGCGCCGTTCGGGCCGATAAGGGCCACAATTTCACCATCGTTAACATCGAGGTCTAAATCATCGAGTGCCCTCAGGCCTCCAAAATCCATACTCAGGTTCTGTACTTTTAGTATAGGTTCCATGCTTAGCTTTTTGTCTTAGCCGTTCCTTTAAATTGATATGTTCTGCGAACATCACTAACGATTCCGCCGGGGCGAAAGACCATCATGACGACAAGGAGAGTGCCGAAGGCGAGCATTCGGTATTCGGAAAATGCCCGGAGATATTCGGGTAACAGAATAAGTACCAGGGCGCCTGATATAACGCCTGCGATTGAACCCATGCCTCCGAGAACGACGATACACAGTATTATGATCGATTCCCAGATGGTAAAACTTGCGGGATTTACAAAGGTTGTCTTGGCGGCAAAGACAACGCCTCCCATGCCGGCCCATGTAGCTCCCAGAGCAAATGCCGTAAGTTTAGTCGTTGCCTTGTCTATTCCCATGGCCTGGCAGGCCACCTCGTCTTCTCTGAGGGCAACCCAGGCGCGGCCGATTCGAGAGTCCTGCAGCCGATTAACGACGAAGATAGTAAAGATGCAGAGTCCAATCATGATATAATACATGTAAATTATGGAACCGTGGACAGACATGTCGATTCCGAAAAAAGAAGGTCTGGGAATATTTGCTATGCCGCTGGGGCCGAAGGAAAACTCGTTCCAGTTTTCCAGTATGAGCCGTATGATTTCACCAAAGCCGAGGGTGACGATGGCGAGATAATCTCCCCGCAATCGGAGCACGGGAAAGCCCAGAATAATGCCAAAGAGGGCTCCCATGGCCGCGCCGATGGGAAGGACCATCCAGAAGGTGAGCCCAAAATGGTAGTTAAGAAGGGCATACGTATAGGCCCCCACG
>Ga0307990_1003329_pt1 | contig 12318 bp, 6 predicted proteins | sample EllFjometagen129_FD_203168 | JGI IMG/M metagenome (GOLD analysis project Ga0307990, IMG submission 203168) | Marine microbial communities from Ellis Fjord, Antarctic Ocean - #129 | ecosystem: Environmental > Aquatic > Marine > Unclassified | place: Southern Ocean | collected 2014-10-08
CGAAACTTTAACAAGCGGCTCATAGCCCATGCCGCGGTGGGTGCATCGGCAAAAAGAGAAAATATGTATTTTTACGAACAGAAAAAGTGCAGAACAGTTGGAGGTAATTGCGGCACAGGCCATAGCCCAGACCGTTACCAAACATATTAAGAAAAAAAAATGGTTTCAAATCAATCAATATTATTAACAAATTAAAAATTAAACACTATGAAGAAAACAAGATTTATCTTAACGATTGCTCTAATTGGAGTAATTTTTCTCTCCAAAGGTCAGGACTTGGAATGTTTTATATTACAAGCTCCTGAAAAATATTTGGAAAATGTAAAGAAAATTGCCATTATGGATTTTGACGTAACAACGAAAGGTTACAATGTTTCTGGCGATAAAGGTCAAGTTCTAAACGATTATATGACAAGCTATCTATTACAGGAATTTAGAGGTCTTTATGATTTAAGTGGTGGTATGTTTGGCAAAACACAAGAAGGTAAAACTTATATTCAAGGCGCAACTACCAATGTATTTGAAGTAATTGAAAGAAATCGACTTTTTCAGGTTCTTGAAGAACAAGAAATGAATAAGAGCGGAGTTATTGATGAAAACCAAGCAGTTGAAATCGGTAAAATATTGGGCATAGATGTTATGATTGTTGGAACAATTTCGTTCCATCCGAAAGATGAAAAATCAACAAAAAAATATGAAAATTCAACTTCATATTGTACAAAGCGTACTGTTAACACTGAGGTAAGGATGAAAATAATCTCTGTTAAAACAGGTCAGATAATCGGCACTAAAGAAGCTTCACAAGGTTATTCGTCAACAAAATGTGACGAAAAGCGGTCAGGGTTAACTTCTGTAAGTAAGTTAACGGATTTATGCCTTAAAGACATTGCTTATTTTTTAGTGAACTATTTTTCTCCCAAATACAAATTAGTAAAATATGAATTCGGAAAAATAAAAAACAAAGAATTTAGAGAGCAAGCAAAAGAAGCTGAAAAATTTCTTAAAAAGGGAGATATTAATAATGCATTTGCAATTTATAATGCAATTTATCAAGCTGACCCATATAATGCAATTGCAGCAGATAATGTGGCCGGTTTATATGATGTTGTGGGGAATTATGCAAAAGCAGTAGAATATTGGCAAATTGCAGCAGAGTTAGACCCTGAAAACTTTCAAAAGGCTTTGGAATGGGGTGAAGAAGAGCTTGCAATGGAAGGTATGCTTGAAGAAATGGGAATAATAATAGAGGAGTATCAATTTAAACAGGATAAAAATGCTTTAGCTGACAAAGTTCAAACTAAAGGTAAAAAAGCGGATAGGTTTGATGTCAGAGCAAAACCAGAAAAGAATGCAGAATCAATTGCTAAAGTTCCCGGTGACACGGAATTTGTTGTTTTAGAAAGAAATGGAAAATGGATATTGATTAAATTACTTGGAAACAAACAAGGTTACATTAATGAATCAGATGTATATTAATTAACGATTGCATCTAATTTGCCAAAGTGAATTGAAAAATCAAGTTTTTCTAATTACTTCAAACATTGTTGTAATTTTGATGATATATTTTATACTTAAAAACTATACTTATGTCAAATATAAAACTTTTTGAAAGCAAACAAATTCGTTCGGTTTGGAATAAAGAAGATAAAAAATGGTATTTTGCTGTCTCTGATGTTACTGCAGTCTTGACAGATAGTACTAATCCTTCAGATTATTTAAAAAAAGTCAGGAAGCGAGATAAAGAACTTGCAAAAGGGTGGGGACAAATTGTCACCCCCCTTTTCATCGAAACAGCAGGTGGAAAGCAAAAAGTTAATTGTGCTAATGCAGAAGGACTTTTACGATTAATTCAATCAATTCCTTCACCAAAAGCAGAACCATTCAAAAGATGGCTTGCTAAAGTAGGATATGAAAGACTTGAAGAAATCGAAAATCCGGAATTAGCTTCAAAACGAACAAGAGAGATATACAAAACCAAAGGCTATTCCGATAATTGGATAGAAAAAAGAATGCGAAGCATCGCGATTCGTGATGAATTAACTGATGAATGGAAAAAACGTGGTGTAAAAGAAAGAATTGAATATGCAATTTTGACCGCCGAAATATCAAAAGCTACTTTTGGACTAACTCCTACTGAATACAGAGAAGTAAAAGGATTGAAAAGACAAAATCTTCGAGACCATATGACTGACCTTGAATTGATTTTTTCAATGCTTGGAGAAGCATCAACAACAAAAGTTGCAATAGCTAAAGATGCAAAAGGATTTATAGAAAATAAAAACGCTGCAATAATTGGTGGAAAGATTGCCGGTAATGCAAGAAAAGAATTAGAAGAAGAAAGCGGAGAAAGCATCATATCATCAGAAAACTATTTACCGGAAAAGAAAACAAAAGAGCTGAAAGGAAAGAAAAAATCATAGAGAAAGAGATTGAAGAAAATACGTTTGGTAACAATGTATATAAAAAATAAGCGAGATAGTAGTAATATCAAGGCTTATAGCTCGTTTCAACATTCTTGTAAATTGAAAGATTTGTGCTTCGAAATCGCTTACTTTTCATATACTTAACGTTAAAAGTTCATGGCCGCCTCAGGTAAATGAAACAAGTTCTTTGGCTTCGTGAAGGCTTCGAAAGTTGGGTGCTTTGTTTTTCGCCAACGCACGGGTTTGTCCAGGCCAAGCACGGCCACAGGCCAAAGCCCCGCTCAAGCCAACCCTGTCCGAAACACGACCCAAGGCCAAAACCGAAACACGGCCTGCCGCACTAAATAAGGCCACCCGCACGGCCAAAGGCCAATGCCGAAACACAGCCGCCCTAAGCCATCGCTGATTCAACAGGCCAAATCCGGCGCACGGCCAACCTTGCGCACGAGGCCAGCAAGCTAAGCAAACCTTGCCTCACGCCGGGGCAGACAGACAAAGGCCACGAAACTTTAACAAGCGGCTCATGGCCCATGCCGCGGTGGGTGCATCGGCCAAAAGAGAAAATGTGTATTTTTACGAACAGAAAAAGTGCTAAACGGTTGGAGGTAATTGCGGCACAGGCCATAGCCGCCGACCGTTAAAAGTTCATGGCCGCCCCAAGTAAATGAAACAAGTTCTTTGTCTTCGTGAAGGCTTCAAAAGTTGGGTGCTTTGTTTTTCTCCAACGCGCAGGTTTGTCCAGGCCAAGCACGGCCACAGGCCAATGCCCCACCCAGGCTAACCCAAACCGAAACACGGCTCAAGGCCAAAACCGAAACACGGCCTGCCGCACTAAATAAGGCCACCCGCACGGCCAAAGGCCAATGCCGAAACACAGCCGCCCTAAGCCATCGCTGGTTCCACAGGCCAATGCCAACGCACAGCCAACCTTGCGCACGAGGCCAGCAAGCTAAGCAAACCTTGCCCAACGCCGGGGCAGACAGACAAAGGCCACGAAACTTTAACAAGCGGCTCATGGCCCATGCCGCGGTGGGTGCATCGGCCAAATGAGAAAATGTGTATTTTTACGAACAGAAAAAGTGCTGAACGGTTGGAGGTAATTGCGGCACAGGCCATAGCCCAGACCGTTATAGCCAATGCTAAAATGACACGATAACAGAAAGTTAATCAATTAAAACAAACTTTACTATGGACATTCATAACAAAACCAAGGAAGAACTCATAAGCAAGTTACAGGAATTACTTCATGATAGTGATTCTTTAAAGGCTTTAAAAGAAAAACGGGCAGCAGAATTATCTGTTGCAATAAAAAAAATAAAAGAAAGCGAAGAACGATATAGAACAATGTTCGAACAAGCACCCTTAGGAGTAGCACTAATTCATTCTTATACAGGTAAAATAAAAAATGCCAATGCTATGTACGAAAAAATTGTTGGTAGAACAATTGAAGAATTGTCAACAATTGAAAGGATGTCAATTACGCATCCTGATGATGTGCAGCCTGATTCGGATAATATGGCTCTATTGAATTCTGGTAAAGTGAATGGTTTTCAAATGGAAAAGCGATATATCCACAGAAATGGCGATATTGTTTGGGTAAATATGACTATCGCACCAATAGTTGTTGAAGATAAAACCAATCCTCATCATTTGTGCATGGTAAAAGATATCAGCGAACGAAAAAGATTGGAAAATACACATGAAATAATGCTTAATATTTCAAATGCAGTCGTAACAACGGATAATCTTAAAAAATTAATTAGGTTGATACAAAAAGAACTGGGAAAAATTATTGATACTACAAACTTTTTTATCGCACTTTACGATCATAAAACGGACACGCTTTCACTACCCTTTATGGCAGACAAGAAGGATAAATTTACTTCTTTTCCTGCAGTGAAAACATTAACTTATTACGTAATAAAAACTCAAAAACCATTGTTGGCAACTGCGGCTCAGCAAGAAGACTTAGTGAACAAAGGTGAAATTGAATTTGTTGGTTCACGCTCAAAAATTTGGCTTGGAGTACCTTTAAAGATTGAAGGAAAAGTTACAGGTGTTTTAGCGGTTCAAAGTTATACCGACGAAAATGTGTTTAATGAAGAGGATATGAAAATGCTTGAATTTGTTTCTGGCCAGGTGAGCACTTCAATTGAACGGAAGAAAGCAGAACAGGATTTAATAAAGGCTCTTGAAAAAGCACAGGAATCTAACCGTTTAAAATCGGCTTTCCTGGCCAACATGAGCCACGAAATACGTACGCCGATGAACGGTATCTTAGGTTTTGCCGAATTGTTGAAACAACCTGACCTTACTAGTGACCAGCAGCAGGAGTATATCCGAATCATTGAGAAAGCCAGAGCACGAATGCTCAATATTATCAACGACATTGTCAGTATCTCAAAAATAGAATCCGGAACAATGGAAGTGAGTAATAAGGAGTCGAATATAAACGAACAAATCGAATACATTTATACTTTTTTTAAACCTGAGGTTGAAGCTAAAGGAATGAAGCTTTCGTTTAAAAACACCTTACCTACAAAAGAATCCATCATTAAAACCGACCGAGAGAAATTTTTTGCCATTTTAACGAATTTTATTAAAAATGCCATTAAATACAGCAAAGAAGGTGAAATAAAAATGGGCTATATTGTAAAGGGCGATTATATGGAATTTTATGTCAAAGACACTGGAATTGGCATTCCTAAAAACAGACAGAAAGCCATTTTCGAACGTTTTATTCAAGCAGATGTTGAAGATAAAATGGCCCGGCAGGGTGCAGGACTTGGATTGTCCATCTCTAAAGCATACGTAGAAATACTTGGAGGTAAAATTTGGGTTGAAAGTGAAGAAGGTGTTGGCTCAACATTTTATTTCACACTACCCTACCAAATTAATTCCGAAGAAAAATTGACGGTTAAAGACATTGTTTCAACAAAAGGAGAAGAGAATAATATTCGAAACCTGAAAATTCTGATTACCGAAGACAATGAAACATCAGAAATGTTGATTTCCATAATCGTCAATGAATTCTGCACAGAGGTTCTAAAAGCAAAAACTGGTAAAGAAGCTGTTGAAATTTGCCGCAAAAACTCGGACATAAATTTAATCTTGATGGATATTCAGATGCCAGATATGAATGGATATAAAGCAACTCGGCAAATACGAAAATTTAACAAAGATGTAATCATTATTGCACAAACAGCTTATGGGCTTTTAGGTGATAGGGAAAAAGCATTGGAAGCAGGGTGCAACGATTATATTTCAAAACCTATTAAGAAAGACGAATTACTGGCATTAATACAAAAGTGTTTTAAGAAAATATAAAATATAAACTAACAATTAAACGACAGGAAATAAAGCACATGGCTATAACAAAGGCTCATACGTAATGCGGGGTTTAGGACTAAAATTGAAATTATGAATATAAAATAAACATCGGTTAAGGTTGAAAGTGGAGTGCTTCGGAAACCCGCACTACGCATAGCCCAACCGTAAAAGTTCATGGCCGCACAAACGGTTAACACAAGTTCTTTGGCTTCGTGAAGGCTTCGAAAGTTGGGTGCTTTGCTTTTCGCCAACACATAGGTTTGTCCAGGCTGAAACACGGCCACAGGCCAATGCCCCCACTCAAGCTTACCCAAACCGAAACACGCCCCAAGGCCAAAATCGAAACACGGCCTGCCGCACAAAATATGCTAACACACGGCCAAAGGCCAATGCCGAAACACAGCCGCCCTAAGCCATCGCTGGTTCCACAGGCCAAATCCGGCGCACGGCCAACCTTACGCACGAGGCCAGCTATCTAAGCAAACCTTGCCTCACGCCGGGGCAGACAGACAAAGGCCACGAAACTTTAACAAGCGGCTCATAGCCCATGCCGCGGTGGGTGCATCGGCCAAAAGAGAAAATGTGTATTTTTACGAACAGAAAAAATGCTTAATGGTTGCGGGTAATTGCGGCACAGGCCATAGCCCAGACCGTTAATGTGCCAGTGAAAAAGAGCAAATTCAGGAAATGAGTTCGCGAACGAGTTCTTTGAGAAAAACAATTTTGAGTGAAACGAGGCAGGATTGAGCATGAAGCCGCGTGGAGTAAATTGAGCGAAAAATATGAAGCCCGGGTCATTGCAGTAAATTGAGCTGGCGAGGAGGATTGAGATGAAAATGATGACCGGCACATAACAAGTGGCTCATAGCCCATGCCGCGGTGGGTGCATCGGCCAAAAGAGAAAATGTGTATTTTTACGAACAGAAAAAGTGCTGAACGGTTGGAGGTAATTGCGGCACAGGCCATAGCCCAGACCGTTAGCAACAAGGCGAAGGCCATCACACATTTAAGCACATTTGGTTTTTACCAAGGCACAGGCCAGTAAATAAAAAAAACCAAAAGAGCTTAAATCGGAGCCAACGCACAAAACATGAAATAGAAAACATGAATAACAAAATAAAATCATAATAATATGAAAACAAGACTTTTATATTTTTCATTCTTGTTGACACTTTTGAATTTTCAAGAATTTAATTTACAAGCACAAATCACCCGTGGCGCCCAACCCGGCGAAATCTACATTGCTACTGACTGGTATGCAGATAATACCGGAATGTATCACAGGGCGCTTTTTCATTCTGTTAACAACGGAGAAAACCTCGACTTAAAATACGAAACATTATGGGAACCACCTCCTGGAGAAATGCGACTGGCGAAAATTCTTGGTGATGCAACACCAGGCGCGATTTATAATTATGGGTGGAACGAGTTATGGGTGAGTATTGATTATGGCGAAAGTTGGGAGTATAAGGAATATTTAGGAAATACTAACTATATGAGTGGGCAAATTGGTGGTACAATTTTCAGACGAGTAGGAGCAGAACTTTCAGTCAGTAATAATTATGGAAGTAGTTTTACAATCGTTACAAATCTGATAAGTTGTCCAATTAGAGAGCCTGGAAATAGTTTGGGAGAATTTTACGGTATCAATGGTGACATTGGAGTAGGTTTATTTTTAGATCATACATTAGATTATGCTAACAATTATACTGAAATTCCCATTGACAGCATTGTTGCCTTTTGGCAGTTGGGAGGATATTATCCCAGGATTAGCAGGGGAACTGAACCGGGCGAAATATACCTTGTTTCCTGGTGGCCCGATTACCATTACAAAATTTTTCATAGTGCTGATACCGGTTATACATGGACTGAAAAATTTGAATCAGGATACATCGATACCTATTACTGGCAGGTTGACTATACGGCAGGCAGGGAACCCGGTTCATTTTATGTGATCAGGGGTAGGTTAACCCCTTCTCAAACGCATACCTGGCTATACATTGACTATAGTGATGATTACGGTGAAACATTTACCACCCATTTTCATGACCTGGATTCACTTTATACTTCAGTGCCTTCATTACATAAACCTGAACAGCATATAAAGGCTTTCCCTAATCCATTAAAAACGCATACAACCATTAGTTTCCAATTGCCTGAAGGGTCGCATGATCCTCTATTAAATATTTATGATTTGCATGGCAACCAAATTAAACAATTGAATATTTCAGGAAAACATGCTCAAAATTGGGATGGAACGGATGGATCAGGGAATCGGGTTAAGAATGGGATATACCTCTTCAATATCAGTTATGACAATTATTATTCACAGTTCAATAAATTATTAATCATCAATTAAAAAACAAGCGTTATGAAAAAAGCAATTTTACTTTCGTTTTTGTACTGCATGCTTGGCAGCATGCTTTCAGCCCAGACATGGGTTGAGTTCACCAAATCAACACCCGAATCTCCGGTTATCAACCTTTCCCGCTCCGATAATTTACAGGTTGATTTTAGCCTTGAGGTTTGTGGTATGTACAAACAAGCCCTTACAGAAGGAAATGAAACTTTTCAACGGGTTTCAATTCCTTCATGGAGTGTCCTTACAGAAACCGGGCAACCGGAACTGCCTTTTATCCGTAAACTCATTGCTATCCCTGAATGCGATGACATTTCGCTGGCAGTACACATCACAGGACAAACTTTATTTTCTAATTACAACATCTATCCGGCACCTGATTACGTTGAGGCCATAGATTACAATGATGGGGTTTACCTGGAGGAAGTTTTTGCCAAAGATGAACAAACGTATGCACTAAACCAGTTCTTGCCCGGCATGAATGCCGAAATCATTTCGACGGGTTACCTCCGTGGGCAAAAGTTTGCCGAAGTTTACTTTTATCCCGTGCAATTTAACCCGGTAACCAACCAGATTAATGTTTACACGAATTTTCAGGTTTCACTAAGTTTTACAAATCCGGGTGCTACTGTGAATGCCAACACAGGGATTTTCAACAATATTGCTGCAAATGCTTTTCTGAATTACGCATCAAGCGGCATTAAAGCAACTGTTAACGACAATGTCGAGGGTGAGGGTAACGTCCAGTGGATTGAACTAACCGATACCGCACAAGCCTGTACTATTAGTGCTGATTACCTGATTATCTGTGCCGATGTATTTTTTGACCCTACAGACCCTGATTCCGAAGTACTTGAAATTGCCAACCACCGCGCAACCTACAATGGCTTTGATGTGGCAATTTTAAATGCTGGAACGATAATCTCTGACGGTTTGGGATTCTATTATGAAGATTATCCTGATCCAGAATTCAAAAAAGAACAGCGCATTCGCACCTGCATCAGGCGGGTATATGAAGGGGCAAATGCACAACACACCTATGATGGCAAACTGGGATATGTATTGTTGATTGGCGACACATATCCCCCAGGTACCAATCAAGGCATGCCGATGTCGCTTGATCATGACCATTTAGCACCCCCATCCTATTCTGAGCCTTTCCCAACCGATTATTATTTTTCTTGTGTAACAAAACAGCAGAACATTTATGATGAAACAGGAGATTTATTTATTGGACGATTTTGTGTTGACAACAACGATACTACTGGTTTTGATGAGTTGCATAATGTTGTAGAAAAGACTATTTTTTATGAAACAGAAGCTACATTTGGGGGTTGGAGAGATGAAACCGCTGTTTTAATACACGAAGATTTTACGAATTATATGCCTGATATTTTTGATTTTGTTGAAAATCTTGTACCTTCCTATTTTTCGGTCGATGAAATTGATGCTACACAGCCTAATACCCATGAAACTATTTATCAGGTTATAAATGATGGAACAATGCTTTTTACTTATTATGGCCATGGGAATACAAACGGTTGGAGTGCAGGAGGATACCTTGATGTAAGCTTTTTCAAGGATAACTTGACAAACATAAATAAAGCCCCGGTAGTACATGCCGTAGCTTGCGAAACCGGGCATTTCGATAATTGGGGCGACTGCATTGGAGAAGAATTGGTAACTTATTCCGAGGTAAATGGGTTTACTGGTTATATTGGTGCAAGTCGGTCAGTCCATGCAAATCCTCTATGGTGGGAAAATGGATCAATTAGCGATCCGCCAGATAGATTCCAGGAAATATTGTTATATGCTATCTTTAATGATTTATCACATGTTACTGGTGAATACATCCTCGAAAGCAAAACAATTTACCCATCTGACTATCAGGGAGAGTACAATTATGCCTTTAACTTTTTCGGTGACCCTGCATTAAATGTTATGGCGCAGGGCTACCAGGTAACACAAGATGTAACATTGCCTGCTTACACAGTTATTTCAAATGAAATTACCGTAAAACAGGGAGCAACCCTCACAATTCCTACAAACGGCGACCTTCATTTTGAGGCCGAAGGTAAATTGATCATTGATGAAAGTGCTACGCTGGTTATTTCTGATTATGCTACAATAATTTCAACAAATGCATCCGAAATAGTTATTGATGGCAATGTAACTATTGGTGACAATATAACCTTTTCATCAACCGGTCAACTTTGGGATGTTTATTTAAACAATACAAACCTGGAAACCGAGTTTAATTATACCACATTTGAAAAATGCAGGCTCCATAACTTTGGCCAAAGTATTTCTGTTAAAAATTCCTCATTTGATGATTGTTTTATAATGTACTCGAACCGGGGCACAGTTAATATTTCTGATAATACAAGTTTCAACCGTACCTGGTTATACCTTGAAAACACTGAAGATAACAATAAATCGATAACGGTAAAAGACTGTGACTTCACAACTGATGTTACAATGGCAGCAATTGACCTGTGGAACTACAATCAGTACAATATTACCAACAACACCATCGATGGCTATTATAACGGGATACAAATACTGCAGTCGGGCTATGGCGACATAAAGCAATGCAATATAAGCGATAACACCATTACCAATTGCACACAGCGTGGAATAATAGCCTATGGCACTCGTGGAATTGTTTACAGAAACCATATTTCAAACAACAAGTTTGGTGTATGGTTTGGTAATCATAGCAGTATAATGCTCAATGGCAATCCCAATGCTGTAAGTTATCCGCAGACACAGGAAATACACGACAACGATTCATATGAAGTTTATGCAACGCAATATAGTTTCCCTGCTTATTTCAGGTACAACGTAATCATTGATGAAGATAACCCTGGCGCACCTGATGACCCATTAGTGTATTATAGTGATGGCAGTGGAGGGATGACATTAAGAGATGTAAGGTACAACTGTTGGGGCGTGAATTTTGAGCCAGCAGAAGATTTTTATCCATCAGGTTATATTTGGAATCCTGTTTGGTGTCCTGATATTGGTGGGGACATTACCACTGAGCCTGACGAAAACATGTACGAAACTGCAAATAACCTGTTTGAAACAGAGGATTATGCCTCGGCAAAAATTATATACGAAATGCTCATTGAACAGTATCCAGAATCAAAATTTTCAAAAGCAGCGATGCAAGATCTTTTTGCTTTGGAAAAATTTGTTGTGAATGACTACAACACATTGAAACAATATTATGTAAACAACACAGAACCTGAATTGGCAGAAACCGGAGATTATATGGTTTCAAAATGCGACATTAAACTTGAAAACTGGCCAGATGCCATCAGTTATTATGAAAATATAATACTTGATCCCGAAACAATGGAAGATAGTATTTTTGCCATTATCGACCTGGGCTATGTGTATTTTATGATGGAAAACAGCGGCTACAAATCAGCCCACACCGGAAACCTTGCACAATACATACCCGAAACAAAAGAGCAGTTTTTCGAAAACAGGGATTATTTGTTGTCATTGATTCCTGGTGACCCAATGAATGAGACTATGAAAGGAAACATTGCAGAATTGCAAGAAGGAAAATTGCTGCAAAATGTTCCCAATCCTTTTAAAGGAAGTACACAGATTTGGTACAAACTGGTAAGTGAATCAAGCGTTCAAATAAATGTTTACAACTATACCGGGCAGTTGATAAGTTCCGTAAACGAGGGGTCTAAACCAAAAGGAAATCATTACATTGACTTTGATGCAAGCGGACTGAAAAATGGAATTTATTTCTATTCCATCAGCATTAACGGACAGACAACAGATTCAAAGAAAATGACAATAATGAAATAGTATTTAGAAATGCTTACACTTCGCAGCTATACACATCCCGCCTTCGCAGGAGGCCATCGCCAAACCAAAAAGGCGGGATAAGTATATCTGCCCCAACGCCGGAAAAACATAAAAGCCCAGTTGCTAACAAAGGCTGATAAAGCATGGCGGGTACATTGGTAAATTGAAGTTTTGTGCTACAAATTATCTTTACCTCAATTTGAAAAATACGTGCTCCGAACCCCGCCACGCTTCATAGCCCCGAACGTAATGTGCCAGTGAAAAAGAGCAAATTCAGGAAATGAGTTCGCGAACGAGTTCTTTGAGAAAAACAATTTTGAGTGAAACGAGGCAGGATTGAGCATGAAGCCGCGTGGAGTAAATTGAGCGAAA
>Ga0307990_1003331_pt1 | contig 12315 bp, 10 predicted proteins | sample EllFjometagen129_FD_203168 | JGI IMG/M metagenome (GOLD analysis project Ga0307990, IMG submission 203168) | Marine microbial communities from Ellis Fjord, Antarctic Ocean - #129 | ecosystem: Environmental > Aquatic > Marine > Unclassified | place: Southern Ocean | collected 2014-10-08
CGCACCCTATTGAAATAGATATAAAAAGTTAAAAATCATAATTTTGACTACGGCCCTGGGGGGTATGCAATCTAGGATGTTTCTTTTATCGGGACGCTCTGTCAAAAATGCAGATATTGCCGTCTTCCCCCCAGCACTTGTTGCAGGCCACGCAACGTGGTTTTCCTTGGTCCCCCTGTTGCCAGCGGTTCACAAGGCCGGGCTCGGAAAGTAAGGCGCGGGCCATTGAAAAATAGTCTATTTTAGTAGTATTAAGGATCTTGTTCATGAGTTCAGGACTGCGGTTTCCCCCTATCAAAATTACGGGGATGTTGAGTTGCTCCGCGATCATTGCTGTTTTCTCAGCAAAGTAAGATTGGCTTTCTTCCTTTAGAATTTTGCCTCGAATCGGCCCTAAACCTGGATAGTTTTTAAGATCAAGATTTCCTCCACTGAATTCAATCCCACTGATTCCCTGCTTCTCTAATTGCTTGGCCACCTGCAAACTCTCTTCCACTGAAAGTCCGTTGTCATCCCACTCGTCTGAGCAATGCATTTTGATAAACACCGGATAATCGGGCCCCACCTCTTTTCTGACGGCGTCCAGAACTTCATAAATGATTCTGGCCCTATTTCCGATGGAACCCCCATATTGATCCGTTCTGCGATTAAAGTAGGGCGAAAGAAACTGGCTGAGAAGATAGGTATGAGCCCCATGCAATTCTACTCCATCAAAGCCGGCCGCTTTGCAACGTCCGCCTGCTTTGGCAAAAGCAGAACCAATCGTCGCGATATTCTCATGAGTCATGGCGGTGGGGGTTGTTTTAAAGAGAGGATGAGGAACGGCTGACGGCCCCCAGATTTCACGGGCCCCGATATTGAAATCAGAGGCAGATCCTCCGTAAGCAATCTGCATGATGATGAGAGCTCCCTCTTTTTTAATTTTATTGGTAAACAAACGGTATTCAGGAATAAAACAGTCATCATAGATCCCAAGCATGCCTGGATTCGGCTGCTCCTCTTCAATAATATTGGCGTAACCGGTGATGATGGCACCCACCCCGCCCTTGGCAAGATCGAGATACATCTGTTCGAGCCGATCCGTCAAATGACCTTTTTCATCGGCCATATTCAGCCAGGTGGCGGCTCTCCACAGCCGGTTTTTTAGAACCATGGATTTACATTCGGTTTGATCAAAAATAGTTTTCATCTTTTCTCCTTTAAGCCATTATTTAGACGTGATTATTCCCCACCCAATAAATGAAGGGTTTTAGCGGCCACCTCTTTAGCTGACGCCGGATTCTGGCCGGTCACCAGCCGCTGGTCCACCACGGTTTTTTTCTGAAAAGGGGCCGCTTTCTTAATCAGGGCTCCCCGTTCAATCAGTTTGGATTCCAAGGCAAAGGGAACCGTTTTGTCCAGTTTGACGGCTACTTCTTCCTCGTTGGTAAACGTTGAAACGGTTTTTCCGTCCACTAGATATTTTCCGTTGGATAGCCGAAGATTCACCAAACCCGCCGGACCATGGCAAACCGCCGAAACCACGCCGCCCGTTTCATAGATTCGGCGGCTGATTTTCTGTAGGTTTTCATCGTCGGCAAAATCCCACATTACCCCGTGGCCGCCCGCATAATAAATCGCACGATAGTCGGCGGCGTTTACTTGGGATGAGGGGCTGGAGTTTTCAATCGCCTGTTGGGCGGTTTTATCGTTCAGAAAACGGGTGTTCTCTTCATCCTCCACATCCAGTCCGTCAACCGGAGGGTTTCCGCCCTCAGGGCTGGTAAACTCGACGGTAAAGCCGGCCACCTTGAATGCGTAGTAGGCATGGGAAACCTCGGAAAGATAATACCCAGTGGGGGCTCCCTCGTTTTCTCCCAACGTCCCGTGGCTGGTCACCGCCACGAGGATTTTGTTGAGGTTCTTTTTTCCATGCACCTGTTCAGGCTGAAAGGAAAGAACCTGATACGGGCCTCTGTCCTTTTCCGGCAGATGAATCTGGGACGTGGTGAAATAGATCGTTCCCGCTCGGTCCATGGCAAACGAGTCGGGCCAGCGAATGGCTGGATCCTGAAGTACTCGAATCAGGTTTCCCTCGGGATCGAGCTGATTGATGGCATTGTTTTCCAACCCTCCCAGCCATAGATTCCCGTCTGGGTCGAATAGTATGCCGTCGGTGGCCGGCACCACCGCGACCGTTTCGACGTGTCGGGCCGACTCTTCCGCAGACAAGGATTCATCGGACAGAGCCTCGGTGCTGATTCGGTACAGGGTATGACCCGTCAGGGCGATATAATAGAGAGTTGACCCGTCGGGTGTCAGAGCGATGCCGTCGGCTTGCACACTATTTTCCCAGATCACTCCGTCACAAACCAAATAATCGACCTCGCTTTGAACCGAAGGATGCCCCTCTAGCAACCGCCGCGAGCTACCGAGGGTCAGGTTCAGAACGATCAGCGCCCCGTTGCCCGAATCGGTGAGGTAGGCAATCTCCTTTTCCGTATCGATGCGCACGTCGTTGAAATAGGAGTTCGGCTGATAAATCCCCTCGGGGAAAGTGAACGCCTTCACTTTTCGATTATTCTTCAGGTCGAACTGATAAAGCACCGGGCCGCCCTTTTGGACGCCCTTGAATTGTGGGTTGTGGGTGTCGAGCACCCACAGCCGATTTTTGGCGTCAACCACTACCGATTGCACCGCATTAAACGCTTCCGAATTTTTCCGGTCGTTCCATTCCGGTGTGGGATACGGAACAGCTTTCCCATCGACAATCTCGACGACACTGACCGGCACGTCTTCGGACCAATAGGGATAACTCACAAAAACCCGGCCCTGATCACTCACGGCGACGCCCGTCCATTGGCGGTCGGACGACGCCGTCACTTTCAAGTCTCCGGTATCAGCTAGACAGAAGTCCGCCAAGGCAAGAAAGAGCACGGATGTACATTTCCGACAGGTTCTCTTTGCCATGATCGTTCTCCTCGTCGTTTAGTCATCGGACTATTTTTTAAGCTGATCCACGAGTTCTGATAGCAAGTGAGCGCTACAGGCTCCGTTCCAAAATGGTCTTGCTCAGATCCAATGTGATCTCCTGGTGCTCACCCAATTTAACCATTCCATGGGCCTCTAGCTGCGCCAGAAGATCCGGGATGCTGTCTTTTCCGATACCGTAATCAGACAAGCGGGTTTTCACCTGCATCTGCTCAAAGAATTGACGGGTTTGCTCGATGGCCCCATCGATCCGCTGTTCAGCGTCTCCTTCCGTGATGCCCCAAATGCGCTCGGCATATTGAAGCAACTTTTCCCGCTTACCCTGCCGGCACACGTCCAGCAGATTTGGCAGGATGATGGCGAGAGTCTGGGCGTGATCCAGGCCATGCATGGCCGTCAGTTCATGCCCGATCATATGAGTGGCCCAATCCTGAGGCACACCCGCCCCGATCAACCCATTTAATGCCAACGTTGCCGCCCACATCAGATTGGAACGCACCTCGTAATCCATTGGGGTTTCAAGTGCTTTTGGCCCCTCTTCAATCAGCGTCAGCAGCAGGCCTTCCGCGAAGCGATCCTGAACTTTTGCGTTCACTGGGTAGGTGAGGTACTGCTCGACCACATGAACAAAGGCATCCACTACCCCATTACTGATTTGTCGCACAGGCAGGGTATAGGTTTTTTCAGGATCCAGTACGGAAAAAATCGGATACACATAAGGGCTGTTGAAGGGAAGTTTCGTCTGGATTGATTTGCGGGTCACCACGCTATTACAATTCATCTCTGAACCCGTTGCCGGAAGGGTTAAAACAGCTCCTAAGGGCAACGCCTTTTGAATCGAGGCACCGCCCTGTTCCAGAATCGACCAGGGTTCTCCTGCAAACAGAGCTGCGGCTGCGACAAACTTGGTGCCGTCAATCACAGACCCCCCCCCAACCGCCAAGAGAAAATCAATAGACTCTTTATGCACGAGTTCAACTGCTTTCATTAGCGTTTCATAAGACGGGTTGGGCTCGATGCCTCCAAATTCGAATAGAGTGTATCCATCAAGGGCCGCCAAGACCTCATCCAGCGTGCCGTTCTTTGTAACACTGCCTCCCCCGTACAACACGAGAACCCGACTTTCGGCAGGGATGTGCTCTTTGATCGCCGCTATTTTCCCCTTACCAAACAAGATGTGGGTGGGGTTTTTGAAGTTAAAATCTAACATGTCATCTCCTTAATTTATCTGTATTGAGTCCCGCATTCGTCAGACTAACGGGTTAACCGCGGAAACGCAACAAAACCGTTCCGTCTTGCGCGGGCTTCCGGAGCTTATTTATCCTGATAGGCACCGGCTGAATAGGTGAGTTCGTAGCTGTGCGAATAGATTTCAATCAGATTGCCGAAGGGATCTTCGCAATAGACCATGCGGTACGGCTTTTCGCCCGGATAATAATAGCGGACCGGCATGCGCTGTTTGCCGCCGTTGGCTACGATTTTTGCGGCGAGTCCTTCCAGATCCGGATCCTGAACGCTGAAATGGAAAATACCGGTCTTCCAGTACTCAAAGTTGTTTTCGCGTTTTTCCGCATTTTTGAATTCGAAGATCTCCACGCCGATTTTGTCGCCGGTGGATAGATGGGCAATTTTGAAGTGCTCCCAGCCGTCGCCAAAAACATCGTCGCACATGACGCCGATGGCGGAGTCGTCGGAAACAATTTCGGTGGGCGGCATGATGACATACCAGCCGAAGGTTTTGGTGTAGAACTCCACCGCCTGATCAAGGTCGGTAACAGAAAGGCCGATATGAGAGAAGGTTCTTGGATAGGTCATGGTTTCACTCCTTTGGTTTGTTGTGTTGGACTGTGCATTGGTTTCGGTTGTTGCGGCCAAACCGGACAGGCATCCTGCCAGTAGCATACATCCGGTAACCGTGCCCGCTTTCATCTTGATCATTGTAATCTCCTTGTGGTTGATTTAAGAGAACTATATTGGTTTCAAAAAACGGCACAAGTAGGCACTATTCGGGGAGTTGCTCACCTTTTGGTATGCATTGAACAATCATAGGGGTCCGGCACGGGTCGGCCGCGGAAAGTTTTTTTATGGTTTCATGGAAAGGCAAGATGTATCGGTGACCCGTTGAGATCACGATCGGTATCGTGGGCGGCAAATGGAAGTGTCTAATCCTGTGGCATCTTCACGAGAAAACGATGCGGTTTGGGGAGCTCGAACGCATCGTATCCGGGGTCAGCCAGAAAATGTTGAGCCAGCAGCTCCACGAGATGGAAGCCGACGGCCTACTCATCAAAACCGCCTACGCCGAAGTCCCGCCACGGGTCGACTACCAACTGACCGAACGCGGCCACAGCCTCTTCCCAGTTCTCGAGCAAATGCATGGCTGGGCCATGGATCAACTGGATGTAGAAGAGTCCTGACCTTACTCCGTGATGCGGGAATTATTTTGACAGAATAATTAAGGTCAGAATAATTTTTTATGGAATGGGGAAAAGGTGGAGTGCTGGAGGTTTGGAGTGGTGGAGTTTTGATGGCTGACTGCAGACTCAGGCGCGGTCACCGCCCGCAGCTACAAAGGGGCCAACTTCCAGACATTGGAAATCTGTAGCCGCGCGCGCCGAGCGTGGCAAAACCGTAACCCATATCGAAGGATCTGAATCACGAGTCACACGAATTTTCTGCCGCGCAGCGACAATACGGGAGTTTAACAGAAACCAAACAGGCATGGTTTTTGTCAGAATAATTCTCTATTGTAGATTTCAGGCGTTAAACAGAAACTGCCGATCGTCAACGGTATTCCATACCCTTGGAGCAGGGCATTCTTTAACCGCTGATTTTTACAGTGACTTTTACTAAGCATACCGTGTGGTTTTGTGTAATCTACGACCTTGACTACATGAACAAAAGCACCTTAACGGCTCAACAGGCCCTTGATTTAAACGGACATTACTTATGAGTAAAGAGAAAACGACCCCTGTCAACAAAATGATCAACAAAACGGTTTTTTTAAGTTCATTCTTCTTCATTCTGGTCATCACCTTAATGGCGACTATTTGGCCTGATGCTCTCAACGTATTTTTCCACATCATTCAAAGCTGGATTCTGGATAAAACCGGTTGGATTTATATCTTGGGGGTTGCCATCGTTCTTTTTATTGCCATCTGGTTGATGGTCAGTCGCGTCGGCGACATCAAACTGGGGCCGGATCATTCCGAACCGGATCATAAAAACTTATCCTGGTTTGCCATGTTGTTTTCAGCTGGCATCGGAATTGGCCTGATATTTTTTGGCGTGGCCGAGCCAATTATGCATTTTTCGTCCCCGCCGGTGGGGGAAGGTTTAACGATAGAAAGTGCCCGGGAGGCGATGAAGATCACCTTTTTCCACTGGGGTTTTCATGCCTGGGCGGTTTATGGCGTTTATGCCGCGACCATGGCCTATTTCTGCTATCGGAAAAACCTGCCGCTGTTGCCACGTTCCGCTTTTTATCCATTTATAGGTGAAAAAATTTATGGAATCCTGGGTGATATTATCGACACTGCCGCGGTCATTGGAACCATGTTTGGTGTTGCTACCTCGTTAGGTTTTGGCGTGTGTCAGGTCAATGCCGGTTTAAATTACCTTTTTAACGTTCCACAGAATCCCCAAATTCAAATTATTCTAATTGTCGTCATCACCCTCATGGCAACCATTTCAGTGGTTCTGGGACTGGAAGCCGGTATTAAAAAGCTCTCCAATGTGAACATCATACTGGCATGTATATTGTTGCTTTGCATTATATTCATGACCGATGCAGCAGGAATTATGCGCGCGTTCGTGCAGAATACCGGCACGTACCTTTCTGATATCATCTACAAAACATTTAACCTTTATGCCTATGAACGCAAAGAATCGTGGCTTGGTGGCTGGACCCTTCTTTACTGGGGCTGGTGGATTTCTTGGACCCCGTTTGTCGGCATGTTCATTGCCCGAATTTCGCGAGGCAGAACGCTACGTGAATTTATGTGCGGCGTTCTATTCATCCCCAGTGGTTTTACTTTTTTATGGATGACAACTTTCGGCAACACAGCCATCTCAATGGTTTTAAAAGACGGAGCGACAGATCTTGTCAATGTCGTTAACACCAATGTGCCGACGGCTCTCTTTAAATTTTTTGAGTACTTACCCTGCTCTACGTTTTTGTCCATTCTAGGCCTGGTGCTGATCATTACATTCTTTGTGAGTTCGTCAGATTCGGGGTCGCTGGTCATTGACACCTTAACCTCTGGCGGAGTTGAAAGCCCCCCGGTCTGGCAGCGGATTTTCTGGGCGCTACTTGAAGGCGTTGTCGCTTCGACCCTACTTTTGGCCGGCGGATTGGAAGCCCTTCAAACCATGGCAATTATCTCGGCATTCCCGATTATTTTTATAATTTTAATCGGGGCCTTTGCCTTGATCCGATCATTGAAAGCGGATTATCAGCTGTTACAATCGGTGCAAAACCACACCACATCCATTCAATATACGCAGGCATCGACCAGTTGGAAAGAGCGCCTCAGCGCCATGATCAGTCATCCTGAATCTAAAGAAGCAGAGACCTTTCTAAATAAAATCGCCCTACCGGGCTTAACTGAACTGCGTGATGAAATGATTCGCAAAGGGCTGGATGTGGAGTTGAGTAATATCCCTGGACAGATCGTGTTGGTGGTTAGAAATGATGATGTAGAAGACTTCCGCTATCAGATTCAGCTACGTTCTTTTGAGGTGCCGGACTATGTTCATGAGGAGAACAAATCCTACTTCCGGGCGGAAGTCTTTTTGCTAAACGGCGGGCAGGATTATGATGTTTTCGGTTATTCTCAAGAGCAAATTGTTGCGGATGCGGTTACCCAGTATGAAAAACATTTCCATTTTTTACATATGGCCAATTCGGAAATTATTAAGCCAAAGCTAACGACTTAAGTCACGTCATCAATGGTGCCCAGCCGTTGGAGAACGGTGGACGGCGGACAGAAAGGTGAAAGATGAGGGGAAAACAGGGGTCCGAGATCTGAGATCAAAGGTCTGAAGACAGAGGACGGCCCGGCCCACCTTTTTCCAATGATTGGAAAAACGCGCCCGGAGGTCGCGTTCCACCTTCGCGGCTTCCTTTCTTCGCGGCCAAAAACCTGCCCTACCTTTTCCATCCGTGCAATGCACGGTCACCGCGTGTACCGAGCGGTGCAAGTGCAGATTTTGACAGAATAATTACGGTCATAATAATTTTCCACCCATTGGAAACAAATCCTACTCAGCATTATTCTGACCTTAATTATTCTGATCAATCCGCTCCTGACAAGTCCCAGTTCCTTTGGGTCGCGTTCCGCCGAGCGATGCGAGTTTACCACAGATTAACGCGGATGGATGAGGTGGGGCGAGACGCTTCATGATTTTGTAAACCCCAGCCGCTTCCCGCTTCGCTAAAGCTTCGCAGGACAAGTCACTAGAGGGGCCCTGAGAGAGACCGAGGGGGATTTAGATTCTCTCTATTCCTCTAATGAACAACGTGAACGGTTGTAGGAAAACCTCTCCAGTTTTCTGGACGCTTTTTTGCATTGGACAGGTCCTCGCTAGGCACGAGTTCGGCGGATCGACCCGTTCAGCCGGCAGATCACAGCAGCCGCTCGACGACATACGCGAAGAGGACGGCGATGAATGACACGGTAATGAGACTTTTCTTTTTCCACGCCAAAACCAGAGCGACCCCGGCTCCCACCAGTGCCGAGAGAAAGTGAGTCGTCGCATAGAATATGTAGGGAACGGTCATGGCGGACAAGATGGCGTAGGGAATGTAGTGGAGGAAGGATCGGACGAACACGGACCGAATGGGTTTGCGGATGAGCAGCATGGGAAGAACCCGCACCAAATAGGTCACAATGGCCATGACGAAGATTGCGGCTAAATGATTCATTTACACGACCTCCTGCGGATGCCGTATGGCCCCGAATACAGCCCCAATGATCGCGGCCAATAGAATTTTATACCCCGCCGAAATGATCGCGAACAGCGGGCAGTAATAGAACAGCAAACTGAGTGCAACGGTTACAATCACGACCTCCCGAATCGGTTGCTGCTCCTTGGCCGGCGGAATGAACAGCGCAATAAACATGCAGTACAGTGCGATCGACGCCGCATTTTGCATCGCAGCCGAGAGTAGCTCATCCATTTTGGCACCCAGCAAGGTGCCCACGGCCCATCCCAGATAGGGCAGTGTCACAACTCCCATATAATATCGAAACGGGATCGTTTCAACTTCCACCATCACAACCGAAAAATTTTCATCCGTGATAAACACCGACATCACCATTTTTTTCCAGAGGGGAAGCCGGGGTTCAATCTTTTGGGACAGCGCGGTGGACATCAGCATATAGCGGCAGTTCACGAGGATCATCGAGAGGATCAACTCAAAATAGGTTCCGCCGGCGAACAGAATATTCAGCCCGGCGAACTGACCGGCACTCGTCAGACTGGTCATGCTGATCAGCGTGGATTCGCCGACAGATAGCCCTCCCGTACAGGCGATCATTCCGAAGGTGAATGAAACGACGAAGTACCCCAACGCCGTGGGGACGCTGTGTTTGACTCCCAAAAAATACGTAGGTTGGATTGGTTTTCCGCTCATGAGGTTGCCGTAAAAAGCGGGGAGTATGGATCTCTGAACGCAGCGGCGTCGAGTGTAAAGAAAGAAGGCTGAGCCTTCACCCTTTCGTTTTTCCAGAAGGCTGAGCCGTCACCCTTTTATTTTTCAAATGGTTGGAAGATTCTGTGCGACCCGATGCAATCCGAGGTGGAACGGGACCTCCGGGCACGTTCAGCTGAGCATCGGCCACCGTGCCCGGAGGTCACGCTCCACCCAATGTAATCCAGCGATTGCAGAATCTAATCATCAGGCGAGCTGAGGCTAAAAGTGGAATTCAAAAGACCTTCGACTCTTCCGGATCGGTGTTGACAATTGAGTTGAACAGTCTATCTTCCGTCGCCTCGTTTTAAACAGAGATTTGGGGTGCCGGGAGAGGTTCTTATGGATTCCTTCCTGCGCTTCCGGCCGAGCCCCATTTTCTCATGAAGGAATCCCGGTGGTTGAACTTGCTGCGAATAGAAACCGGGAAACCTTGTGAAAAAACATTTTAAATATATCAAAGAACTCTTTCTGTTCTCCATTCCGGTGGTGGCCGGAAAAATTAGCGAGATTCTCTTCGGCATCGGCGATGTCCTCGTGGCCGGTCGCTACTCAACCATCGTGCTGGGCGCGATCGGGGTCGCCTCCGCGTTCCTCTTTCCGATTATTGTCTTCGGCATCGGCATCATTTCGGCAATCAGCCCGATGAAAGCTCGCAAAATCGGCGCGGGAGAACCGACCGAACGAATCCCCTTTTCATCGCTCGCGCTATCGGCGGTCATCGGAACCCTTTTAACCGGTCTCGCTCTTCTCATCAACCGCTTCGTCGTTCCCCTCATCGGGTATGAGCCCGAATTTCAGAAACTGGTTCAGACCTATCTCGCGATCTGCTCCTTTTCGATTATTCCCGCACTGATCTTTTCGGCATTAAAAGAACTACTGCTGGCGCGATCGCACACGGTCGTGCCCAACCTGATGATTTTCCTGTTCAACTTTTTTAATATCGCCATGAATATCTTTCTGATGTTCACGTGCGGTCTGGGCATTGCGGGCGCGGCCATCGCCACGCTGCTCTCGCGGAGTCTGATGGCGCTATCTCTCTTTGCGTACAGCCACAAAAAGACCCGCTGGCACTGGAAAATGTGTAGCGAAACCGTTTTCGAGGTGCTGAGAACCGGGATTCCAACGGGCAGCATCAGCCTAGTGATTGCCTCGGTATTTGCCATCGTGGCGTTGCTAGTCGGCAAAATGTCGATTGTCGCGGCCGCCACCAACAATGTTCTGATCAACGTCACCGCCTTTACATTTATGATTCCGCTGGCCCTGTCGGGGGTCACCGCCGTAAAAGTCGGGCACGCTTACGGAGCGGGCAATATCCGTCAGATCCGGGATTACACAATGGCCGCAGCAACCATCGGCATTGTCTTTGCTCTTATGGGTGGGATCCTCTTTCTGACCCTGCCCGGACTGATCTTTAGAATTTTCACGAACCAGCCGGAAGTGATTGCCTGCGGCTCGGCACTGCTGCTCTATATTGCGATCTATCAGATTCCCGACGCACTGCAGGAAATTTTTGTCGGGGCCCTGCGCGGCATCGGTGAAACCACCGTTCCGCTGGTCCTGAGTTTTATCAGCATCTGGCTGATCGGCCTCTCCACCGGATGCTATCTAGCCTACGTCAAAGAAATGAACGCCGCCGGGCTTTGGCTGGGGCTCTCCACAGGACTGGTCTTCCTCGGGATATTTCTCGGCGTCTTCTTTATCGTGAAACTTCGTCGTCTGGAATCCGCCGCAGATCCCTGTCCAAAGGATCCCCCGTTTCCTTTGTAGAACGCGCTTCCTCGCAGAGGAGCGTGTGTTGGCATTCTGCCCTTTTGCTTTCGCTTGCCCGCCAAAACCTTGACGGCAGCGGGACCTTCAGACTTTTGACTACCGCGTAGCGGCAAAGAATTTGAAGTCGGGGGACGGCGGTGCGTGGATGTCGACTTGAACGCCGGTTTCAGGATGGATGAAGTGGAGTTCGGTGGCGCGCAGCATCATGCGGGTGTGACCTATTTGTTCGGAGACCCGGGTGTTGTGCTCCATATCGCCGTATAAATAATCGCCAACAATGGGGTGCCCAGAAAGCTGGAGGTGTTTGCGGATCTGATGAATTCGCCCAGTGAGCGGGGTGGCCTCGACGAGTGAAACTTCCAGATTGGGGGCATTTGGAAAGCTGCCAACCGGGCGGGTCGTTAACCGTTTGAAGTCGGTGAGCGCCGCGCGCGGTTTTTCGTCGACGGTTCGGCGCAACGGATCATCGACTTCCCAGTCGGTTAACGTTTTTCCGTGCACCACGGCGAGATATCTTTTGGTAATTTCTCGTTTTTCAAACAGATCGTGCACAAGGCGCAGACTGGCTGGGGAGAGCGCAAAAAGGAGCACGCCAGAGGTGGGGCGATCAAGGCGGTGGATGGTGAATATTTTCTGTCCGAGCTGATCGCGCAAAATTTTCATCGCGATCTGATCATCCGGTTCGGGGGTGCGCGTTTGATGCACAAGGATCCCTGCCGGTTTGTCGACGGCAACCAGCCCGTCATCTTGATAGAGAATCTGGAGTGTCTTCATCGCTGTTTCTTTCCTTCGAAAGCTGATAACCATATAGAGGTTCTTTGATATAAGCTTCGGTCGAGCGCAGACTATCTTTCAGTAACAACAATGAAAGGGATAGT
>Ga0307990_1003333_pt1 | contig 12307 bp, 10 predicted proteins | sample EllFjometagen129_FD_203168 | JGI IMG/M metagenome (GOLD analysis project Ga0307990, IMG submission 203168) | Marine microbial communities from Ellis Fjord, Antarctic Ocean - #129 | ecosystem: Environmental > Aquatic > Marine > Unclassified | place: Southern Ocean | collected 2014-10-08
TAAGTTTGCTATGTCTAAAAACTCTTGCCAAACAAAATATGCCGAATATTCATTTTTCAAAGAGCAATCTTTGTAATTGCTGTTGTTTTTTGACTGTCCGACGAACGCTTGACTAGTACAACATATTTTAAAATTCTGGTCGATGAAATACATTCGGTCGTAAGGTACAAATATTCATAGCTCTACTTAACCATTTGTTGGCAAGGTTTTGATTCGCCGTATTTTCATAAGCCAATTTCATCATAACTTCTTGTTTTCTCAAGGATTAACTTATATAGCGTAAGCATAATTCGGAACAGCTATATATATTTGTACCCCACGCGGGGTTTCCATTGAGCCGGCGATCTGTTATAGCAATGCACATCTATCAAGTTTAACGGGCCCTAAAACCCTGAGCCAAGAAGCGAATGTCGTCATTAGTACCACTAGTACCTACAAGTGTTCTACCTGCCGCTGAGTCCCCCTCTGCGATCATGATGCAGCCCTTATGCGTATCTTGGTTCCGCCAGACATATGACTCTACGTGCCCATCAGCATAACTGAAATTACATTTCTTAAAATGCCAGACAGAAACTGGATCAGCTATAGTACTGTTATTCGGATTTGAAAGAGGATAATAAAAAGACCATGACCCCTTATTAAAACCTCTGCTATCAAAGTCATCGATAAAGACGAATCTTGAGTCTGGTGATTTAATCTTAGTATCCTTTGTTACCCCAATTTCATCTTGGAAATAACTTCCACCACCACGTTCACCGTTCATGTTAGCAGTTATACTGTAACTCCTGAATGATGGTTTTTCCCCGGGGTTGCCACCTGTACCTCGCCTATCCGCCGGACAATGGTAAATATCAATACTCTCTAAATATGGATATAAGGCCCCTTTACGAATACCACGCTGTTCATTTCTGAGCTTTTCTTCATCCGAACCACCAAAGTTATATTGAAGACCGCTTGAAGTTTCTACGACCGGGGCCAGTGACCAATCACGATTATCTTTAGCGACGGCTCCGCTTGAATTTCTCGAATGCACATTACCGCCAACCAGTTCACCATTATTATCCGCAGAGTACGTCTTCCATGCTGTAACCATTCCTTTATGATTCGTCATACAGACGACCATTTTAGCTAATTCCTTTGCTTTTTGCAGGCCCGGCATAAGTATCGCAAGCAAAAGTGCTATAATTGCAATAACGACAAGTAGTTCGATCAGTGTAAACGCTTTTTTATTTTTCATGACATTCATAATAATTATCTTTCTTGACTTCATGGATTTTCGTACCTGATTACGCTTTATATAAAATTGCCTCGCTCAGCCCAACTACACCCGAAGGATCGTCCACCTAAAACTTTCCCGGGACGGGCGGGCAGAAGAAGACGTTATCGGGTGCCTGAGACTTTCCCCAAGCACCCGATAAATCATAACTACATTATTTAACAACTTGCTTCGGATTAAGGCTTGTCAGCTGGTGCTATCAGTGCGTAATCTAATAGCCAATCTTCAGCAAGAACAGCCAAGTCGACAAGGTTTGTGATACAGTCAACATTAAGATCAGTTACTGCGATCACTGACGGATCGACAGCCTTAACTACTGCACAACCGTCGACATAAACGTCAACCATCAAACTGTCTGATGCTGTTGCCGTGTCGCCTGCTTTGTTAGAAGTAAGCGTCAGATTAACTGAAAGCACAGCAGGTGGCACATCGGTGCCAAGCTTGACATCATCGACAACCATGTAGGTCGTGTTAGGGTCATCTGGAATCTTCATGGAAGTCACACGAATCTGCAGAGGCTCACCAGCAAGATCAGCGTTTGCTGCATTAGCCGGAACAGTTACTGTTGCTGTAACCCAGGTTTCTAACGCGATTACATCAGTGCTAATATCCTGACCGATGACTGTTCCGCCAACAACCTTGTGTGTGTACTGGTTACTGGAATCTACATTGGTTCCACCTGCAAGGAGTTCAACCTTGTAACCACCCCAAATCTCTGACAGAGCAATTGAAGAGCGACCTATCTTGACAGTCAACTCATATGATCCTTCGGGATGATATATATCTTCCAGAAGCGTTGCCAGACCGCTTGGATGATTGGTCGCAGCATCTTCCTTACTCGAGTCGTCGTTAGTTTCCGAGTTTCTAAGTTTGGATCCTACAATCACACAATTCTGACCGTCGGGTACTTCACCGCCAAGGCCACCTCTATTCCAGCCGCCGCCAAGGTCAATTTTTGGGTTCCATAGGAACAACTGTCCAAAATAACCTTTGTTATTAGCATCTGTGTAAGCTGTACCGTCAGGATCAGCAAAACGCCATGTGTTTTCACTTGTCTTGAACCATTTCATCTGTCCGTCAGGACTCATGGTTATAGCTTCAAAACTGGCATTTGGAATCGTAACATTGAACCAGCCGGGAATCTTTGTGATCGTAACTTCCGGAGTCTCAGCTGTTGGATCAGAGATAGCTACAGACAGACCTTCAACTGTTTCTACTGTCCAGTTATACTCAAATTGATCCTGCGGGAAATTTGGATCTTCAACCGTTGGAGCCAATGTGAAAGTTTTATCCGCCCATGATATAACGTCTCCGCCTGCATTAACAATAAATGGAGTCGTGCTGGCGCTACCATCGGCCATAGCAAAAATAACATCTTCTTGCGAAGTATCGTCAAGCCATGCCGCTGCCATTATCTGCAGGTCATCGGTACTTACTACGCAGTTTCCATTGTAGTCTGTAACCACATCCATGCCAAGACCTTCACGTGCAGCATCACATGCATTAGCGTAGATGTCGATAGTCATAGTATCTGCAACGGCCGGGTTAGTTTCGTCGTTTACGGTAAGTGTCACATCAACTGAAGTTACAGTGTCAGAAACCGGGAACGCTGGATCAGCGGTAAGCTGAACGTCGTCGAAGTTCACTTCAGCATAGCCGGTGGCCAGTCCACCTGCAAGCAACCGAATTTCCAGAGGCAGTCCAACCTTGTTGGCGTCTTCTGGAGTGTAGGTGTAAATAACGGTCGACATTTCGAATGTGCCTAGTGCCGGATCCAAGGTATCGTTGTCTTCGGCAATGACGGTTCCGCCAGCCAGGAGCTGAACTTTGTAGCCGGTCCAATCGTATGCGTTGCTATTACCAACCTGGACAGTCAATTCGTATTGTGCGTCGCTCGTTAGCGTCTCGGTCAGAACCTGTGAAAGACCGCCATCGTTGCCTTGAGCCCATGCGCACATGACGCCCTCGGGCACAGCGCTGTCGGTGTAAGCAGTAGCAGTAGGATTCCAGTTCCCCATGCGTACGATTTGAGTCCAACCGGGGGACCCGCCCCAGCCGTCTTCAGCTTGTTGGTCAGCCTCAAAACCGGCGTTTGCGATGTCAGCGTTAGAGTAAGGTGCCTTAGTGACTGAAACCGAAGGATTCGCAACATCTGTACTCGGGTCGAAATCTACAGTAACACCGGCCGGCAGAGAACCTGCCGTCCAGGCATATGTCAAAGGCGAACCACCGTCATCGTTAACGTCTGCAATCATATCTACGGACTGACCTGACCATGTAATCATGTCCGGCCCTACGTCTACAGATGCGATCGAAGCGTCATTAGTGAACATGTAGACTGCAGTAGGAACTGGGAGTCCATTTGGTCCAGCAATATCAGGAATTACCTGCCAGTAGTAAATCCCCGGGCCTGAAGGAGATACTGTCCAGGAACTGACTTCCAGATCCGAGGCAACTTTCGTGAAGTCACCGGGATTATTGGGATCAGTGATAAGCTCTGTTCCGAACCATACATCGACGGATACTGGTGAACCGGGGTTGCACGGGTCATCAATAGTTTCCCATAGCAGCGTTACGTCGCCAATAGGTACTAATTCGCCGTTCATCGGATAAATAACCGTTATTCCGGGACTGGACATATCGAGATGGAAAATTCTGTCTTTACTTCCATCTAGGGCTATGGTATCGGTACCGATACCTGATGTACCAGACGTGTATCGCAAACCATCGGCATATTCGTCAGCGGTCATATTGATATAAGGAATACCAGTCGTCCAATCGGAAGTGGAGACTGTCATACCAACATCGATACCGTACTCAGAACCGGCATTCAACAGTACTGGTAAATCAAACGACCAGGTCATGTACTCGCCTCCGTTCCACATGAAATCCTGAGTGGCTTCTTCACGATAAATTTCGGTAAATATATCACCGGTAAACGTACCAACTCGAATCACGTATGTTTTTATTGCTTCAGCTTGTTGAGTATCAGTTACTTGGTAAGTTATCGAGTTAAGCACGACATTGTCGCTACCGGTGATAAAGGTTTGACCCTTTACGGCACCAGCGGCACTATCCTCGCTAAACCACTTGTCAGTACCTGTCACATCTCCATAATTGGCGATGTCATACCCGTTGATAGCCGGCGCGGTAGAACTTGCCGACATTGTTGCCGCACTCACCGACCCAGCCGCCAGGATGATCGCCATCGCCACAGCTAAAAACATTAACTTCATTTTGATCTTCATCTTCTGTACTCCTTTAAAAAAAAAATTGGTATTTCAACGCATCAAGCAACACACCCAATACCAAATACCCTTACTATTAAAATTTAAATTCATTCCAAGCAGTTCAGACTGCCAACTCAAAAAGACAGCTAAAACACAAAAACAATCTTACTCGGCAATTAAATATATCTTGAATAAATCCCTGACATAGATTATCGCTCTTATCCGTCTGCCGGTAAATCGGGTGTTTTATTCCACTCTGTAGCCCCAGAAAGCACTACTGCCGCGTTTGAAATAAATTATCTTTACCGAATATCTTTTGCCGCCTACAATATCAACAACTTGTCGTACCGGCTCTTTTTCGCCCTTTTTTTTTCTGTAGACTTCACTTCCGTTAAGTTCCATAACATTGTTGCTGGTTTCTTCCCAGCCCGGCTGAAAGATATACATGCCTGATGAAGGCAATTCAATATAACCGCGGACTATACTGGTATGATCCTCAGGAAGCTCTGGGAAAGTGGTTTCGGGCAATGCGCCTAACTGGAATTCTTTTTTGGTCACCTGCGGTGAAAGACTGTCATAGTCAGTGTCTGAATTGTATTTACCAGGATAGATGGAAACTGTCACTCCCTTTGGCGAATCTGGTTTATCGGTCAGGTAAAAGCCGCTGTGACGTCCCTTCATAGTGTCCTTATGAACCAGCGAGTATTGACCATTGAAGATAACTCCAGTTTCTGAATTGATATGCCGGACAAATTTCTTTTTAGCAAAGGAAACATCCTTGACAAAACCATCGCTATAAACTTTCTTAGCAGCACCGGCATCAACATTGTTCTTTTTCTTGGTGCCGTCTTTCGATCCACTATATAGCAATGTTTTGCCTTTGATCACATGCACCTGGATGTTATTGCCACTATCCACTTCAACGCCAAACTCGGTACCCAGGTCGATGATCTTGCAGCCGCCGGTTTTGACGGAAAAGCCCTTAGCCCGCTCGGGAACAACAGCATATATCTTTCCGCTGTACAGCTCCATATTACCGCCTATCATCAAAGACATTTCCGCAGGAGCTTCAACAGTAACCTTCACACCGCTGTTGAACAGAATACTTGCATAACCTTTTTTCAGCCGGTATTTGCTCTGAACCATATCACCGAATTCGTCCGGCTGGGTCATTTCGTCATCCCAGACGGCGTCTATAGAATCGGCAAGCTCGGCGACTATCGGCAAAGGGACGTAATCCGGAACAAAGAAGTGGAGATAACCAACAAACACCATAACACAAGCGACCATTGCAAGAGCTGCGACCAGAAGAGGCTTATTGCCCTCGCCGGGGAACCATTTAAAATCATTTTCAACCTTCTGTATCAACTCACGTTTGGGTTTGACAGGTGCCGATTTTTCAATAACAACAGCAGGAGAAATTCGTTCCATCTCAAGAAGCTCAAGAAAATCAAAGGTATTCTCACTATCGTCGACATCGGCTTGATCGACATCAGCCATAAACTCTTCTAAATCGACACCCCTGAGCGAAACATTACTGCTGTCACCGACCTTCTTATTTGACGATTCTAAACAGAACTGACTATTATCTTCTACACCAAAATCAAAATCTGCAACATCAGTTGTCCCATACTTTGTAAAACAAGACAGCATCTCCGTAAATTCAAGATACCAAGCCGCCGCATCGGTGCTGGAGCCAACAATATCATTTAACTCCTGACGCTGCTGATCTGTCAGATCCCCTTCAAAACTTCTAACGATCAACTCGCTTATTTTTATTTTATCCTGATAATCCATTATGATTCTGAGCTCCAAACGGAAATGGTTCTATCAATACAATCTTTTAACGCTATGCATATTCTTGACATATTTTTATAAACGGTCTGTATCGGACGGTCGATCTCCTCGGATATCTCTTTGCATGACATCTGCTGGTTGTACCGCATAGAAAGAATTCGGAGACTTGATTCTTTTAATTTCTTCATGCAACCCTCCAGGGCTTTAACTCTTTGATCTGAATCAATAGATGTTTTTTTGCTCATATCCAGGACCCTTTGCATTACTTCGCTGTCAAAAAGAACGGATTTTGCGTTTTGTTTGCGATATTCGAGGATCTTGTGATATGCGATCTTTTTGCCCCATGCAGAAAAGTTTGTCCCGGCCTCGAATTTGTCAAAATCCCTCCACATGATCAACAGGGTTTGCTGCATGATCTCTTCGGCTATATTTCTCGTGCCAACCGCAGCCAGAATATATGAAAAAACCTTTCTCTGGTTAGCGGCAAGCAAAGAAAGAAACTCCCCTTTACCGTCAAACTGACTAAATGACCCGTTTTGTCCCATTAAATCCCATACCTTTATGCCAATATACAATTCGTCTAACAACTATAGGGCTTTTGTCTTATAAATTAGGACATGAATTTTTGAAATTCTCAAAAAAATAGCAAATTTAAAAAAACGTCTGCCAGGTTAACTCGCTTTGAAGTGACTGTAACATGTTTTATTGTAGCAACTTACGGAAATGAATACAAGTTTTCGGCACGGAGCAATTTCAAAGTATTTTACCTCATAGTACTTGCCACTGTCAAATCGTGCTTTTTGGGCAAAATCATTGCCAATCAGAGACAAATATCTTACACTACGAGCTATGGATAAAGACTATCAATCAGGAAAAAAAATGGCAACGGGCAAGCTTGAAATATTGAAAAACCGATTTGAGAAGGCTTCAGATGAATTCAGGGGACTTGGGTTTTACCGTACTATGTTTTTCAAACATGATCTGGATGGCAAATTCAATTATTGCCACCTCCCCGACGGCTGCACCTTCTCCAAGGGAATACATATTGATGTAAATGATGCCCATCACGAAATATTGGACCAGATAATAAGATACTGGCCAGGAAACGCGCCATGTAATCCAACGGAACTCAAGTATACTCCTTTTAGAAATGAAAACGGTGATGAGTTCTCTGCCTTTCTAATACAGCCTTATGAAACTAAGTGGAATTGCCTTTCAGCTTTATCTACTCTGGACTCACTCTGTAACGAGATGTTTAGCTGTTTTGCTGAAATTGATGAAAACGACGTTTCGCTATGGAACAATCAGAAATCCATAAGCGGCGAAGAAAAAAAGGAGCTGAAAGAATCGTTATACCGAACTGATATAAGCGATACATGCAAGTCACTGATTGTAATGATGCTTTTGCGAGGGATCAAGAAATTGGCTATTGGAACCGATTCTATGCCCGCTAAACCAGAGCAATCTTACTGCCAAATGTCAGAGGATGTTTTCCTGGATTTTGCCATCCTTTGCGCTGAACTCATAGATTCAATAAAAAGCCAGAGCAATAAGCGGCAAGTACCTGATAAGGCTGCAAAGCAAACGCCAAAGACAAAGAAGAAACGCAAACGCAAAGCTTCATCGGAACTGTCAGAGCGGGAAACAGAGGTGTATCGAATGGTGCATGCAGAAGGCAAAACACAACAGCAGGCAGCCCTTGAGCTTGATTGCTCACCGCAAAACGTCTCGAAGCACTTAAAGAATGCTGAGAAGAAAATCTCAGCAAAAACTTCCAGGTCTGTAAGCACAGAGAAGGCACAGGACCTGCCGCATGACAAACGGGGGCAGGAGATTATTGAGGGGTAGATGTCGGTTCTTAATGGCATCATGGTGATTTTCAACAAACAATCAACTTCAATATCAACCGTTTAACTTTTTTTTCATTTTTTTTAACTCACTATCTACGCTTAACTTAGGAGAGTTGCGCGCTTAAATGGTTGATTGAATGGTTGATTTCATTCCTTAGGGTACAGGTAACGCTAATTAATGTTAAGGAATGAAATCATGTCAAAACAAAAGCAAGAACAACTCAACCACCCGCAGCAACCCCTTGCAATCTCGGCAAGACAATTAGCAGCTATGCTCGGAGTATCTATCCGTCAAGTATGGCGGCTAAATGAAACCGGCAAGCTGCCCAAGCCGCTATGGCTCGGTGGATCACGCAAGTGGTTGCGTAAAGAGATCGAAGCATTTCTGGAAGCAGGATGCCCCGACAGAGAATCATGGGAAATAATGAAGGAAGGAGGCAAATTATGATACGAGTGAACAAAGCAAATCCGTGCCCAATTTGTAAAAAGCCAGACTGGTGCGTATATTCCAAGGACGGACAAGTCGCGATTTGTGCCCGCGTCTCTGAGGGCAGCAAGAAACGTTGCGGCGATGCCGGTTGGCTGCATGTGATCGGTCCCGATACCGGCCAGACTAAGAATATCAAATTCAAAACAAGCAAGTTTGATAACACCAATACACCTAAGCCCGACTTTGAAAGAATTGCCAGTGACTGCCAGGAAAGACTTAGCGACAGACAGCTGCGTTGGCTGGGCGAAAGTCTGGGTATCACACCCAAAAGCCTGCAAAGGCTCTGTGTTGGCTGGGATGGCAAAGCATTTAGTTTCCCGATGTATGATGAGAATCGAAAGATAATCGGCATACGCAGGCGGTTTGGAGACGGCAAGAAGTTTGCTGTTAAGGGCAGCTGCAACGGTCTATTTATCCCGCAAGGTCTTTCTGATACGGAACCGCTGTTTATCTGTGAAGGCCCTACGGACACGGCTGCTGCACTTGATCTGGGGGTTGACGCCGTCGGCCGCCCTAACTGCAACAGCCGCATTGATATGACTGTACGGTTCGCCCGTGGCCGTAAGATAACGATCATAGCAGACAATGATGCTGTCGGTATTGAAGGAGCGAAAATACTATCTAAAAGGGTGATTGAGTGTTGTCCTGAAGTGAAAATAATCATACCGCCTCCGGGGATAAAAGACCTTCGGCAATGGAAGCAACAGGGTTTAAGCAAAGGATGGCACAATAATGGATCTTAGCGAAGGACGTATTATAGACAGTTTAAAGGCCAGACAGCTGCCTAAAGAGTTTGAGCCGTTTCCGGTTGAGTTTTTACCCGAGCCGATCAGAAGCTATATAGTTGGCGGAGCAGAGGCACTTGGGTGTGACCCTGCGTTTATTGTGATGCCGATTCTAAGCATTCTTGCGTCTGCGATAGGTAATTCACGGTGCATTAAGCTGAAAGAAAGCTGGACAGAACCAGCGATATTGTGGACGGCTGTGATCGGGGAGTCTGGATCGATGAAAACTCCGGCAATTAAGTATGCCATGGAGCCTCTGAAAAAGATGCAGATCGAGGAATTCAGAGATTTCGACGATAAGATGGGCGAATATAACGAATGCAAAAGGCAGTATGACCAGCAGATGAAGACGAAAAGGAAAAATGACCCACTGCCTGATGAGCCCAGAGAGCCTGTAGCAACGCGATATTTCTGTAACGACACAACTATAGAAGCTCTCGCCGGGATACTAATGACGACACCAAGGGGAATACTTCAGTCCTGTGACGAATTGAGCGGATGGATGAACTCCTTCAATTCGTATAAAGGCGGTAAAGGTTCTGACGAAGCACGCTGGCTGGAAATGTACAATGCCGGGATGTTGCTTGTCGACAGAAAGAGCGGCACACCAAGGACAATTCGCATTCTTAATGCATCTGTGAGTATCTGCGGAGGGATACAGCCGGACATCCTCCGCAGATCGCTGACCAGAGAATATTATGAAAGCGGGATCGCCGCAAGATTTTTGCTGGCAATGCCGCCGCGACAAGCGAAATCATGGAGGAACGCCGACATAGACGCAAGGAATGTTGATGAGGTAGAAGCGGTCTTCAGGAAACTGGTTGCAATGCAAATGGCTGACGATGGTATCGGCGGATTTAAAGCTAAACCATTACCGCTTAATCCGGCAGCACAGGACCTGTGGGTCGGCTTTTACAACGACCATGGAATTGAGCAGGCAGAACTATCCGGAGACCTTGCAGCGGTCTGGAGCAAGCTTGAAGCGACAGCGGCGAGACTGGCACTGACTATCCATTGTATGCGGGCTGCTGCGGGTGATCCTCAACTGGCAAGCGAAGAGTACATCGACAGCGACAGTATTGCTGCGGGTGTGCTAATCGTCAATTGGTTCAAAGACGAGCTAAAACGCATTTATGTGGTATTGACAGAAGATGAGCTTAAGCGGGACCAGCGAAAGCTGCTGGAGCTTGTAAGGGATAAGGGCGGGACTATTACAGTACGTCAACTGCAACGATCCAGAAGAGCTTACCAAAGTGATGCTGGACTCGCAGAGACTGCACTCCAGGAACTTGTAGATATTGGCTGGGGTCTGTGGCAGCAAATACAAGCCGGCACCGGCGGCGGGCGCCCAAGTAAGCAATTCGTGATCAAAAGTAACATCAGTGATGACAAAACCCCCGAAGCTGAGGCTTAATCGGGGTTTTGTCAACGTCAACGGTAAAAGAAAAGTACAGGTGTGTAATGACTGAACAGCAAGAACATATATATCCGGAGCTAATGACCGAAGCGGAAGTGGTAGTTTTTTTGCGTATTCCGGAGCTTAGCAATGGCACAAATTACGGCTATGTCATTGAAAATCTTAAGCGAATGCATGACTTGCCATGTATTCATATATGTAAGAAACCTCTTTATCCGCTCAATGCAGTGCGAAACTGGGTGGATGAAAAACTATTGAAGGAGCAAAAATAATGACAATTTTATGCTTTCATATTCGCGAAGAACGTGTTAATAATGAATCCAGATCGGTCTTGCCAGCTGAAGTCGAGAAAGGAGATATATTATGAAGCAACTGGTAAGGTTAAGGATAAAGGCGTCAAGAGACGGTAGCTCTTTCAAATATTTTATAGATTTCTTAGACGAGAACGGCAAAAGGGTACGCAAGTCTCTTGGTCATGCAGATCGAAAGAAGGCGGAACGTCAAAGGGCACAATTTGAACGTGAACTGCGAATGGGTATAGTAGAACCTGACTCTATGAAGCTTAGCGATTTTCTGTCAGATTGTTTGGTACGCACTCGCAGGCAAGTAACAGAGGCCACATTGCAAGAATATGATTCAACAATGAGGCAATTCATCGAAGTGGCTGGCGATATTGACATTCGTTCAATTCAACACATGCATGGAGAGCGATATATCCAAGCATGTCTTGATGGTGGTAATCGCCCTGCTACTGTCAGCAAGAAAGTAGGCAATATGAAACGCTTATTTCAACTGGCTGTAGAGCGAGGTCAACTAGAGAAGAATCCTTTTCGGTTTGTTCGCAAGCCCAAATCTTCTCAAGGCGAAATCCACACATTCACAGACGAAGAGTGTAGAATGATGGTAAAGGTAGCCAAAGATTCGCAAGTTGGCACTCCATTTAGGTGGGATATTCTAATCTTGACTGCCCTGTGTACCGGGATGCGTAGAGGTGAGTTGCTAAATACTACCTGGCGGGACATTGACTTCGCTGGACAAATGATCAATATTTCACCAAAAGACGACACTGAATACACCTGGGAATGGCACATCAAGGACACAGATAGGCGGAAGGTTCCATTGACCGACGAAGTAGTGAAGCTATTAGCTGAACACCAGGCTGAACAACCCGAAGGATACCCATATGTGTTCGTACCTTCTGGTCGCTATGACAGGATTCAGCAAACTCGGCAAGCAGGAAAATGGACTGTGAGGCAAGGTAAATGTCCTGCAGGTAACTTCAGACGCCAATGGCTGATCATCTTGTCACGAGCCAACATTGATGAGGGAACATTTCACGATCTCAGAAGGACCTGCATAACAAGCTGGTTTGCACATGGGCTCAGTGAATACGAAGTTATGATCATGGCTGGCCATTCATCTTTTGAGACTACTCGCAAGTTTTATTTGGCTATTCGGAATG
>Ga0307990_1003334_pt1 | contig 12301 bp, 11 predicted proteins | sample EllFjometagen129_FD_203168 | JGI IMG/M metagenome (GOLD analysis project Ga0307990, IMG submission 203168) | Marine microbial communities from Ellis Fjord, Antarctic Ocean - #129 | ecosystem: Environmental > Aquatic > Marine > Unclassified | place: Southern Ocean | collected 2014-10-08
GATTTTGGCCTTCCATTTAAAATGGCGATTTAAAAACACTCGCTACATTCTGGTCGGCGGACGGGGACGCATTCGACCTGTACGCCATTTCATTGCATTCGTTCGCCCCTTTGTTTATCATACATACGTATCCTGCCACAAATGGGTAATGAAATCCTGCCAGGGAAGAATGAATATATTCCCGATCCTTCGCGGGCGATCTTCAAGGCTGACCAGAATATAAGACTTCAGCAGGACTTCTTCACGGATGGCTTTTAACCCTTTGAAATCTTTTTCAGTAATATTGGCCTTTGCTTTGACTTCGACCGCTGTTTTTCCATTAATGACAAAGTCAACCTCAAAGCCTGAGGTGGATCGCCAGTAGCACACTTCACAGCCGCCCTTGTAATCACAATAAGCCTTTATTTCATGATGGATATAGGCTTCAAAGGCTTCCCCGAATTCCGGAGACCGAACCGAAAGTCCCCGGCGACCTTGGAGATATCTGGCAACGCCGACATCAAAAAAATAAAATTTTGAAGTGGCAACCGGCTTTCGTTTGACAGATTTTCGCCATGCCGGCAGATCATCCCCCAGCAGTGTATCGCGCAAAATTTGAAAATATTCCTGAACCGTTGATCGTGGAACCTGGGCATCGCTGGCAATATTTGTATAATTGATCATTTTACCGTTACACAGCCCGGCGATTGTGAGGAATCTACTGAATGCAGGCACATTACGAACAATGGCTTCAGCCGCGATCTCTTCTTTCAAGTAATTGCCGGCATATGCTTCAAGATCCTCAAATGGGGCATCAGAAAAATAAATAGAGGGGATCAAGCCTGTATCAAGCGCCTTTGTCAAATTAAAATCTTCTTTTAATTCTTTAAAAATAAACGGATGAAGTCGTTTGGTCCTGGCACGCCCCCCCAGCAGATTCACGCCACGGTTTCTCAACTTCCTTGCGCTGGAACCTGTAAGAAGAAAATGAATCCCCTTTTCTTCGATCAAATAATGGACTTCATCAAGCAGAATCGGCAGTTTCTGGATCTCGTCGATAATTACAATCCGGTCATCATCGGTTATTTCCTGACGAAGCCGATGTGGCGCCCGGCTTAATTTCAGGTAGATATCGGTCTGAAGCAGATTATAGTACTTAAATTTGTGCAACGTATGTTGAATCAAAGATGTCTTGCCGGTTTGACGTGGCCCGAACAAGAAATATGATTTATTTGAAAGAAGCTTGAATAAATCCAATTTTCTGTTGATGTACATGACCACCCTCCTGATAATTGCCGCTAAAGTTGGCATATATTATGATAATTGCCAACTTATATGGCGATTATTTTAAAATCAAGGCGTTTTTGTGGCGGCATAAATGCCTCCGCTACATGGGGTGGTGCCAATGCTCTATGTAGCGGAAGCCTTTAGGCTTCCATTTAAAATGGAGACCTGAAGGTCTCAGCAACATTGGGAGTTACCATCTTGCCATGTAGCGGAAGCCTTTAGGCTTCCATAAACCCGTGACCTGAGGTCACGGCGCGCGCGCATGCGTCCTTTTACCACTCAAAAACCTTACGTCCATATAGTAATGATCCTGAATACGGATAATCCCTTGCCTGTTCAACCATTTGGTTGCGCACTGGATTTCCCAGAATATAATTTACCGTATGCTGAACATCTTCATCCTGCCTTAGAACATGATCATAAAAACTTTTTTGCCATAAAAGGCGCTGGGTATCCTGCTTTATATCCATGTCCGGTGATTTGCTTATAATTTTTTATAAAATTAACAAGATGACTGTTTGAATGTCGACCCTGAAGCAATAAGTGAAGATGATCCGGCATAAAACAATAAACAATCACATCAAATTTATATTTTTCGCAGGCCTGATTTAACACCCTCACATGTTCATCAATAACCTTTTTGGACGTAAACACATATTTTCTCAGATCAGATGCAATTGTGACAGAATACACATTTGTCCCGATATAATTGTCTTTGTTCAGGCGATGTTTTTTTCGTAATAAAACCATCGAAATTTATATTTTTCCGGGCTTGTTGGCCCTGTCTATAGGGGTGGAGGCATAAATGCCTCCGCTACAATATTCGGTAGCACCTCGGTTTTTGTAGCGGAAGCCTTTAGGCTTCCATTTTCCGGATATCGATTTCCCGTGACCCGCCGGCCACGGGTTATGGCGGCCTGAAGGCCGCCGCTACATGGGGTGGTGCCAATGCGCTATGTAGCGGAAGCCTTTAGGCTTCCATTGTTCCCGAACCTTTTGGTTCGCGGTGTGGAGGCATAGATGTCTCTGCTACATCGTCTGCCGTCCTCTGGTCATCCGATCCGGCATCCAACACCCGGCGGGCGCAGCCTTTCGCCGGGTGTGCGGCTACCTTTTCCGGATGCCCGTTGACCAGCTTGTTCCCTGCACTACTGACCTGGAAGCCGGGCAAGGCGAAAGCCCAGACCGTTGTCCCGGCCGCCGGGATCGTGCCTGAAGCGAGAGGCAGACCGGCAGATCCAGGCGTCGTAGTGCCAGCTGCCGCCCCGACCCACCCGGCTATCAGCAGATGACGGTCCTTGAGGATCAGTTGCCGACCCGGAAGGATAGTCGCCATACCAGTCCTGACACCACTCCCAGACATTGCCGTGCATGTCATACAACCCCCAGGCATTGGGCTGTTTCTGAGCCTTCGGATGCGTCTTGCCTCCTGAATTTGATGTATACCATGCATAGGCCTCAAGACCATCTGAACGATTCCCAAAACAATATGTCGTGTTGCTGCCTGCCCGGCACGCATACTCCCACTCTGCTTCTGTGGGCAGGCGATAGACAATGACCCCTTCCCGCTGATTCAACTTTTTTATAAATTCCTGCACATCATTCCATGATACATTTCCCACCGGACAGTCGTCACCGCAATTTTTAAAATTCGAGGGATTGTTTCCCATAACTGATTCCCATTGGCCCTGGGTTACTTCAGTGGTTTGAAGATAATATCCCTTGGTCAGCGTCACCCGGTGTTGTTTTTCGTCACCACCCCGGCCAAAGCATTCATTGGAAGGGCTCCCCATCATAAACGTACCGGGTTCAATATAGAAAAATGCCATGCCCAAATCATTAACCAGCAACGCCAGGTTATAAAAAACAGATTTCATCTTTTCAATGTCACCTGCGGGGATCCCTTTTGCGGCTTTCGGGTATTTTTGTACCAGCTGCTGCCAGGCGACAGCCCCCATGTCCCGGCCATAGGGAGAGGCCATAATTTTTTTGTATTTTTCCGCATCTTCTTCAAAAGAGGTGCGGATTTTCTGATTTTTTTCCGCCTGCAACCGTTTCATCTCCGACTGCCGCTTTTTTTCTTCTGCTTCCCGTTGTTGTTTCAGGGCGGCCATTTTTTGCTGTTCCGCTTCCTTTTGATCAATCATTGCCAGCATGGTGTCCAGGTTATCACCGGATCGGGCGGAAGATGTGCCCAGTCTTTTTTTCATTTTTATAATCTGCTGATCCATTGCAGCCAGTTTCTGCTGATATGCTTCCTCCTCCGCCTTCCGCCGCTGATCGGCTATTTTTTGCGCTGACGCCAACTGGTCCAGGCGAGACAATTCGGTTTGCCGCCGCGTAACCTCTGCTGCCCAGTCCTTTTTCCCAATCTCAGTGAGCACCCAGCTTGCCGGATCACCGCCTTCCATTACCACATAGGGCTGCTGCACCCGGTCAATCCCCTGGGTCCGCTGCAGAGTATCCGGCACCGCGTGACGGAGATAACCCACCAGCGAACCCAAGGTCACGGCCCCGGAATCATCCGCAGCCTTACCATTCAACCCCTGCTCAAGAAAATACGAAAAATACCCCCGGTTCTTTTCCGGCCACTCGTATGCCCGTTGGCCCACCTCGCAGGAAAACAGGGTGGCCGACTCCCGGCACGACCCCCTTACGTCTGCATTTCCGGGCGTTACAACGATCCCTCGGGCAAAATCACCAGTTAACACATTCGGGGCACCCCCCCTGCCCTTGCTGGGATCGTTGCGGCAGGCATCCAGGATAAGAAGTTTCTTTGAAGCGGGAATTTGCCCGATCAGTTCGCTCACCCTTTCTATGGAAAGGGCGGTGTCAATAAGCGCCCCCATTTCGGAATAATAGGTGAGAAGATAACTTTTTCGGTTTGAACTGATCCCGTGTCCGGAAAAGGAGAACACAAAAAGATCCTCTTTTCCGGCCTTTTTTGCCACGTACTTCAAGGCTTTTACGATCCGGCCGGTGGTGGGGATCCGGGAGGGGTCCTTGCTGGTGTAAACAAGAACATGGTCAGCCGGCATGTCAAATACCACAGGAAGGGTTTTTGACATGCTTTCAACATCATTGACCGCACCGGAAAGAGAACTGATCTCCGGGCTGTGGTATGTGTCAATCCCGACAATCACGGCCCAGCCGCCGCGTGCTTCGGCAAAGCCCGGAGTTGAAAAAATCATCATCCAGATTAAAAAAAACCATTTATTCTTTTTTATTCCCATTATTTATTCCTGCCTTTTGCGTCATGTTTGATATTGACTTCGTTCGTACTTAAAATTATTCGGCAATGCCGAAACCGTCACCACGCCATCCGGCCCCGGTTACCAGCATCGGCATTGCGTTTTTATTTGCCCGGAGTTAAAAAAAAGCCGGGACAGGATGACACCCGGGTCATCAGACCGGCATCCACCGGTCCTGTTGAGCTGGAAGCCGGGCAAGGCGAAAGCCCAGATTGCTGTTTCGGTTGCCGGGATTGTTCCTGTTGCGATTGGCAGACCGGCAGTTCCTGGCGTTGTTGTTCCAGCTGCCGCCCCGATTCACCCGGTTAGCATTTCAGAGTGTCACCCCAAACTGTTTTATTAAATTACGGCGAAATCCATGGGAATCCGCAAGCCTTGTAAAATCGACCAGCGGTTCCATACGACGTGCAAGTTCTTGCATCGTCCAATTTCCCTTGAACCATTGCTGTTCATAAATTTTAAATTTTCTGACAAACCGTTTTTTGCTTCGCGACGCCAACCGGATTTTACTTGACGACACCCGAAACCCTAAAAACGATATACCGAAACAGGACCGGTTCAACTGAATATCATCTTTTAAAACCAATTGAAGATTCCGATACAAATACAGTTCCACCTCTTTCAATGCCTTTTTCAGATATATTTTGTCATGACCAAATAAAACAAAATCATCCATATACCGAATATAACCGGGGATACGAAGGGTTTCCTTTATCCAGTGATCAAATCCGCTGAGATAAAAATTCGCCATATACTGGGACACCAGATTGCCGATGGGCAGTCCTTTACCGGGCCGAGTATGATACGTGTTAAATATCTGAGAAAATATTTCCAAAACATTTTTATCCTTAAATCGCTTTTCCAGCAGTTTCATCAGAATACCATGATCAATGGAATCAAAATATTTGCGGATATCGAGTTTCAAATACCAGGGATATTTGCGGGCAAATGCTTTCGTTCTCAATATTGCTTTATGCAGTCCTTTCCCTTTGCGGCAGGCATAAGAATCAAATACAGAGATTCGCTCCAGCGCCGGCCCGCAGATATTCATGAGCGCATGGTGCAGCACCCGTTCCGGAAAAGACGCGGCGCAGATCATCCGCTGTTTGGGGTCCCATACATGAAAAAACCGGTAATGCCCCACATCCAGGGTCATTTGATCCAGCTGATCATGCAAATTTCGAATTTGGCTTTCAAAATCCCCGGCAAAGGCACGCACATCCGGTCGATTGCGCTTTCCCCGGACGGCTTTCAGAAATGCCTGCCGAAGATTGTCCGGGTCTTTAATTTCAGGATAAAGATTTCCCATTCGCTTCATATGTTTCGCCTTATTCGGGTTCCTCTGATGAATTCTTCGATATTGATTGGATCAGTTCGATGACCGCCTGCCCGTATTTTTTGATCCGTGCTTCTCCAACGCCTTCCACGCTTTTTAGCAACAAAAGAGAATCCATTCGGTTTCTGGCGATTTGCGCCAGCTGCTCGTTGGTAAAGATGGTATATACGGGAACCGCTTCTTTTGCCGCAATATCCTTACGCCATTCCCGCAATTTGATAAAAACCGCAAAATCGTCGGGACTCAGCACCGCTTTGTAGTCCACCCGATTTTTTTTATCGTGACCGGTTTTTAAGGTGCCGGATGGAGCCCCCTCCGTCATATATTCAACGCAGAAACTCCAGAAAGAGTTATCCCCCTGGCTCACTAATTCATGGTGTACGGTGAGCACCCGAACGGATCTTAAAAAGATATTCATCTCTTTTTCCGCCTGCTCGTCCTGCCGGGCGGGAATCATAAAAAATTTAAATTGTATAGACATGGGGCATCATTGCCTAAATTTTTTCTCTGTGATCTCCGTGTTCTCTGTGGTGAATTTTATTTTTTAATAATTTTATCATATTGGGGCTCTTACCCGACGATTAACAGAATGTATTTGTCGAGAAATGTCGCATTCGACCTGCACACATTACGCTCGTCCCTCGCTCCATTTTGTTCCGGTACGACTGCGCCATTTCACCTGATTGTTCCCTGCCTTACTGACCTGGAAGCCGGGCAAGGCGAAAGCCCAGAAAGCCGTAACGGAAGCCGGGAAAGCGCCCGGAGCGACCGGCAGACCGGCAGCTCCCGGCGTAGCGGCTCCAGCTGCCGCCCCGATCCACCCGGTGAGCACCGGATGACGGCCCGGTCGGATCGGTCACGGAACCGGACGGGTAATCACTGTAAAAATCCGCACACCACTCCCACACATTGCCATGCATGTCATACAATCCCCAGGCATTTTTTGCCAGAGAAGCAACAGGAGTCGTCTTTTTTTCATATTCCCCTTTAGGGCAGCCGGTGAACGGATAATTACCGTTATAATTTGCCTGGTCGGTTGACAAACAATTCCCGAATGAAAACGGGGTATCCGTCCCTGCCCTACATGCATACTCCCATTGGGCTTCCGTGGGCAGGCGATACTTGTTGGTTTTATCTTTACCGTTCAGCCATTGAATAAACTTCAGAACATCATTGTAAGACACACAGGTCACCGGATGATCATCGGTCTGAAAAAAACCTGGCTTTTCCCAGTATATTCGCGAATCCTTTTTCCATGATCCGTCGATATAACCATAGGCACCGTCTCCCCGCTCGGCTTCAGTGGTATATCCTGCCGATTCGACAAATTCCCGCCACTGCCCAACTGTTACCTCAGTGGTCTGAAGATAAAACCCTTTTGTCAATCTGACCTGATGACGCTTCTCATCCGTGCCGCGATCGGACTCATCAGGCGGGCTTCCCATCCAGAATTTATCGGGAGATATATAAACAAAATCCATACCCAACGAATTGGTGATTTTTTTGCCGGTTGCGGAAGATGGAAGGCTAAAGCCTTCCGCTACATTGTTTGGTGCAGATTGTTTCAATACGATGGTGAAATATTTATCCTCGCCTGCGGCAACCGTTACCCATTCTTTTTTGGTCTCATACCCGTCTTTTGACACCTCAACATGATAATCTCCCGGAGAAAGTGCCATTCCCCGCGCATACGCCGGGCCGATGTTTAAAATCCGGATGGTTGCATCCGACGGGCTGGTATTGGCATACAGGTTCCCGACAGGCGGTGCTTCTTTTTCCAGATACGAGTCCAGAGCCACATGACGTCCGGAACGGATGTTTATACTTGTTTCATAGGATTCATACCCGGTTTTTGACACTTTTACCGTGTGCGTGCCTGAAGAAGTTTTTTTGTTTTCAATCGGGGCTCTCCCTGCATACTGGCCATCTAAATACACCGATGCGCCGGGAATATTCGCAGTAACCGACAGGCTTGTTTTGCCAGGTTTTTTGGCCGGTGCATCAATCTGCGCACCGGAACTTGCCACCAAAAAGACAAAATCGCCTTTGTCGAGTTTTGGATGATTAATCTTGCCGTACTGGGGATGCTGGCTCCCCCGGGAATAGTTGATGACGTTTTCAGCCATGTATGCACCCAGTTCTTCGCCAGTGACAAATCCGTCAGTATTCCGGTCCGCATACCCGTCAAACACGCCTTGGAGAAACACGGTTTTAAATACGGATTTATCCGGCACTGGTTCGTTTTCATCTCCGGCTGTGATGATCTGGCGGACCGGTTCAGCCACTTTTTCCAGTATATACGGGCTGGGCGCTGCCCGGTTGATATTAAAAATCGAACCGGAAAAGCAGGAGTCAAACACCAGCAGCATATGCTTGGATTTTATCCTGCGAGCAATGGTTTCAATCTTTCGCATATCAATGGCTGTTCGCATAAACTGGAATTCATTTTCAGTAGGCAACGGCGCGTCCACCGGTACGATATAGCCCAGGTTGCTGCCGTCAGCCTCCTTTAACGTATGCCCGTGGCCGGAAAACCAGATCAGCACGCCTTTGTCTTTGACTTTTCCCTGGTCCACAATAATCCGGTTTAACGCATCTTCAAGTTTTTCACTGTCCGGGTTTTTAAGTAACCGAACCTCCCAGCCCAGGCCTTTAAACTTTTCGGCCACGACTTCCGCATCTGACACTGCATTTCTAAGATCCGGCCATCCATTTTTATAATCCCCGGCACCGATCACCAAGGCATAATATCCGGATGAATATAAAGGAATCGTGCGTGTTTCTCCGGAAGGGGTTTTGGCTATTACGTTGATCCCGCGTGATGTTGCATAACCGGGGGATACGCTGATTGCCCATATCAATAATACAAGAATTAACCAAAGATGTTTAAGCCTGATTGATTTAAAATGTATCGTTTGACATTGTTTTTTGAGATATTTCATAAGTGATGCCTAAAATGATTTTTGGGGGTTTTATTATTATCTCGTTAAAACCGGAACCTGTTGGTTTCGGTTTTGGGGACCTGAAGGTCTCCGCTCTGCATAGGGTGCCGCCATCTCTCTATGTAGCGGAAGGCTTTAGCCTTCCAGAATCCCGTAATCTTCAAGGTTCCAGGAATGGCGGCCTAAAGGCCGCCGCTACATTGGGTGGTGCCGCTTCACCGTGTAGCCGAAACCTTCAGGTTTCCATTTCCCCATGCAAAAAAATGTTACCGTTCGCATCGGTTGCACCGGTCTAATGCAGGGAAAAATAAGGGTTCAAGTCGATCATATCCTTCTATCCTTCAATCTATATCATATATTCGTATTATCGACGAAAATTACAAATATTCAAGTTTTTATTTTTTCATTCTGGTTTCAGTCGGTTACAAATAATAAATCATTGATTTTTAGGTGTGCGCCATTTATGATCCATAACACAAAAAAAATCTTAACTCATATTTTTTTCGCATAATCGCAAAAATAGAACTGCGGTTAAATAAAACTGCGGTTAAACGAATATCTTATTTTTTGATATTTTTTGTAGAAAAAAATTGAAAATATTACAGACCCGTCGATATATCTTTTGAAGGCATAAAAAAATGGATACCAAAACCACAATCACCGAAAATGAGATGAATATGGTGAAAAAAATTGCTGCATGGATTTATAAAACATACTGGTCTGACAATATGAAAGATATTTTAACATTAAACGATTTATACCATACCGGCATTATCGGCCTTCTGGAAGCAAAGAAAAAAATTGATCCGGAGAAAAACCCGGAGGCGTATAAGGCAACCCGAATTCGCGGCACCATTATTGATTTTATCAGAAAACAAACATTAATAAGAGTTCCCAAAGAAAAATGGCAGCAGGCAAAAGCAGTTCGAAACGCCAAACACGCGCTGGCACAATCCGGGCAGGAATCAAATATCGAAGCCGTTGCCAGTTATCTTGGCTGGCCGGTGGAAGCCGTGGAAAAAGCGGATGCTGTAAAACTTTCATTGGTAGGAACAGAGGATGGTTCACAAAAGGATGATGAAATACCAAATGGTGTTATTTTAAAAGATAATGCGCCAAACCCTGAAGAACATATTCTTCGCAAAGATCTGGCTGTCGGCATTCAGAAATGCCTGGAAACCATCAAAGAAAGCCTTGACCGGATTATTCTTATCTGCAGGATGCAGCACGCTTTGAAACTAAAGGCGCTGGCGCAGGTAATGGGCTTGTCCATTGAAGGCGTCCGAAAAAAACAACAACGCGCCCAGACCCAGATGAAAAACTGTCTTGAGGTAAAAGGGTGGTCTAAAGACAGCCTGTAATAAACGCAAGGAGCAAGACCATGATTTCCGAAAATCATTTAAAAAAATATATTAATATCTGGCATGAAGAACACATAACTTTGCCGGTTGATGAAGAACACCTTTCCCCGGAGCGAATTTACCAACTGGCCGTGCCCGGAGAAATTCTGGCTGCCCCGAAAAAAGAGCTGAACCACTTGTCCGTCTGCGCTTCCTGCATGTCGGACTGGGCCTTCTGGAGCCGCGTGCACACTGAAGATCCCGGTGACCTGGCGGATGATGAACCATCAACGATATCCGGGGGAATGCTCAAGGCCGCCGCTTCCCCCGGCAAAAGAGAAGCGCTGAAACTCAAAAGCGCCTGCGGCCGCTTTCTGCTCGGGGTACTCCCGGAAATGGAATCACTGGATCGGGGATTGATTACCCTTGAGGCAATTGCCGATGCCCGTGGAATTTATAACGGCAAAACCGCCAGTGTGCGAGACGCAAAAAACAGGAATATTCTTTCCGGTTTTATGGAGAACAACCGCATCGCCCGCCGCTGTAAAAAATTTCAGGACATTGATTTATCAGCATGGACGATAATTATCGCGTAAAATTATACCATCTCACTAAGTCAGGGCAAAATGGTGGTCCGGTTTTATGGTAAAACCGTGTCACGAAGGTCTTCAAACCGCCATTTTAAATGGAAACCTAAAGGTTTCCGCTACATTATTTTCTGGTTATAACCAAGTTTTTTTGAGAACATACATAAAATTTTAAATACCATAAGGTTCATACGATGCCTCAGCCTGCCGTTGTTGACAATGAAACTTCCCACGCAATACTCATGCCTTTTGAAAATGGGGATATCGCACGCGTCACATTGTCCTTGTACAAAGCGCCCAAAGGTCAAAGCCGCCCCATTGATGCCTATGTCGTGACGGAGTGCGAAGGTGATTTTACCGGTGCTGCCCGCCGTGCCGCAGAGGCGGTGTATAACCTGGCACAAAAAAGACTTCCCCGTATCGGGCAAATGGTCATCGGCCTGGACATACAGGGACTTTCCCCGGGTTCAGCGCCGGTGACCGGTGAAAGCGGCGGGTTGTCATTTGCTGTTGCCATTGCCGGAGAATTGTTTAAAAAAAAGCTGCCCATCGCTGCAACCGGTGTTGTCAGCAGCCGTGAGAATGGAAAAGTTGATCGTGTGGAAGGTATTGTAAAAAAATTAACGGCTGCCGCCGAGATCATACCGCAGCAGGGCCGTATCCTTTATCCTGCGGACAACCATGATGAGATTCCGGAATCCGTATTCAGGCTGGCCAGGGACAAACGAATTACGCTTCATCCGGTAACCACCATTGCAGAAGCAATTTACGCCGCATATGGCATTAAAATTGAGAACAATCAGATAAATAATCATTCACGCCTGAAAAAAATATCCGCCGGCATTCTGGTGCTTCTGGCAATTGCTTTGAGTATTTCGCTATTTATGAACAAAAGCCACCAGAAAGTACAGCCTCAGGTTAAATCCATCCCTGCTGTTAAAGCAGAGGCCACTACTGTTGCAGAGATAGTTACCCCCCCGCCCTTACCCGTTCCAAAAACAGATAAAAAAAATATCCCCGTTAATGTTGACATGACACCGCCGGCGTTGCCTTTTTCTGGTACAGAAGAAAAACGCGCCCTTCAGCCGCCCACACCGGCTTCGGAAAAGGGCCCGGATCAACATGCGAAAAGCACTTCCCGGCCGGAGAAGAAATATGACATTTCACCAGCCCCGGCATCTTCTGAGCCTTTTTATCCAGATGCCGGATTTGAATAAACAAGGGTGCATCGTCACCGTTTAACTTCATTGAATTAAAATGATGGACATAATACGCGATATTTTATTCAACACGATCACCCATATAGCGATATGGATCTTTCCCTTATTTGCGCTTTCACTGGCAATGTCCAGGGTTTCCGGGTGGCTTCAAAAAATAATCAGCCGGGCCGTTGGGTTCCGGGCCTATATGTTGCTTCTGGGATGGCCGGGCACGCTGGTGCATGAGCTGAGCCACGCATTAGCAGGCCTTGTCTTTGGCCATAAAATTGAAAGTTTTAATGTCCATCTTTTGGGCGGTCAGGATGGCAAAGCCGGGTCCGTTCGATTAAACCACAATCCGGAGTCCTATTATCAGCGAT
>Ga0307990_1003335_pt1 | contig 12300 bp, 10 predicted proteins | sample EllFjometagen129_FD_203168 | JGI IMG/M metagenome (GOLD analysis project Ga0307990, IMG submission 203168) | Marine microbial communities from Ellis Fjord, Antarctic Ocean - #129 | ecosystem: Environmental > Aquatic > Marine > Unclassified | place: Southern Ocean | collected 2014-10-08
GTATAATCAAAATGGATGATTTGTTCATCATGCCTCCCAAGTATTCTACACAGAGACAAAATTAGATGCGTTCCAAATAATTGGCAAGAAGAATATCAAGCGAAAATGTCAAGGGGGCGAAAACACAAAGGGAGACGAAATAGGAAAGAGAGTTTGATGTACAAGAAATGCAAAAGAGTTTAACCACGGAAAGCACGGAAAGCACGGAAAGCACGGAAAAAGAGAGAGTTTGATGTACAAGAAATGCTAAACGAGAAATGCAGAAGAGTTTAACCACGAAAATCACGAATAATCACGAAAACGAAAAGAGAGAGAGAGGATTTATGTAACGCATGTGTCCTCACTTGCGGGGAATCTTCACAACAACTCTGAAGAGTTATTTTACGCAAGAAATGGGACTCACGCCATGAGCCCCTACAAATAGGAAAATGTAAAATGCAAGACAAGAACTACCCCATCGTTTTCAACGGCACCCCTTCGAGGAATGGGAATTAAGAGGCAATAAAAAACTTGACACTGAACCTGTCAGAAATATCAAGAATAAAGATAATAAATACAGGAGGATCAAATGGCTGTAAAAATTGATAAAGAGACATGTATAGGTTGTAGTGCATGTATTGACAGTTGTCCGGTAGCAGCACTTACAATGGTTGACGATAAAGCTATTGTGAATGACGAAACTTGCATCGATTGTGGTGCTTGCGTTTCAACTTGCCCAGTTACTGCAATTGAATTATAAGCTTTAGCTCGTTCCGACAAGTTCGGTTCAAATTATTAAGAGTCCAATTATGGACTCTTTTTGTTATACGAGGGATTAACAATACACTTTCATCAGCATTCTAAATATTATTAATTGACTAAGTTAAAGTATTCTGTATCAATGGGGAAAACTAAGAAGGGTGATGTTATGATTAGACACTTTGGAATTGATGAGCGGAGTCTTTTAGAGCAACCAACCATTAATGGATCTTTCTGGTCACATGTGACAGAACCCACAAACTATGAAATACTATACTTAGAAAAAGAGCTCGAAATCCCGCTTGACTTCATTACTGACCCCCTTGATGCAGATGAAAACTCTCGTGTAGAATATGAAGATGGTAAAATCCTTATAATCCTCAGAGTTCCGGTTAAAGTCGATGCAGGTGAGACCCCGTTCCGAACTATCCCAATGGGTATTATTATTACTAATGAGAAAGTTGTGACCATCTGCAAAGAAGATATTGAAATCCTAAAGCGGTTTGTTAATGGTACTCACAGACCATTCGAGATAACCCAGCAACGCTTAGTTCTTCAATTCATGCAAAAGAATGCGGTGCAGTATCTCACTTATCTAAAAGATATTAATCGCAATATGAACGAACTTGAAAAGAACTTACATCAAACAATGAGGAATCAAGAACTCACTAAACTTATGCTTGTTGAGAAATGCCTAGTCTTCTTCAATACTTCCCTTCGTTCTAATGAATTAATGTTAGAGAGGTTCTCGCGAACACGCTGGTTGAGAGAGGACTCTGAAGCTGATGATCTGCTTGATGATGTGATTGTTGAGAATAAGCAGGCAATTGCGATGGCGACTATCTACTCAAAGATTGTTAGTAGTACTATGAGTGCATTTTCTTCTATGATTTCGAATAATCTAAATAGTGTAATGAAATTTCTCACTTCCATAACCATCATTTTGATGTTACCAACGCTGATTGCTAGTTTTTATGGGATGAATGTTAAGCTTCCGATTGCAAGTTCCCCGCATGCCTTTTTAACTCTGACACTGCTCTCTACGATTCTATCTGTAATTGTTGTTATTATATTTATTAAAAGGAAGCTGTTCTAACGGGTGTTTTCGCTCTATAGAGTACCGAGTTGCCTTTTATGCTGAAATGCCCTGTATCTGCCGATATGAATACGGAATCACCTTTCTTTACAACTATCTGACTATCTATTTTACACTCACCCTCAAGACATAACAATATCTCTGCACTTTTCACATCAAGTTCTACTGTGATATCCCTTGTAATTTCAAGCATTGATAATTCAAACTCATTTGCGGGAGTAGTATATGTATGCTCTTTACCATTAGTGATTGGGTTTAATACTTCAGGAGGTTGATGAGCGAAGGTAAGGACCTTGATAAGTTCAGCTTTATCGATGTGCTTTGAAGTAAGACCACATCTAAGAACATTATCAGAGTTCGCCATTATCTCTAAACCTGTACCCTTAAGATATGCGTGTAGGATGCCGGCATCCAAGTAAATCCCCTCACCCGGCTGAAGCTTAATCGTGTTTAAAAATAGGGGAGAGATGATACCTGAGACATTGCCAAATTGGTTATGAAGTTCTAAAACCCACTCTAAAGTATAATTAAACTTAGGATACTGGCACTTAAGCTCTTTAACCTTATCAAGAAACGCTGGAGTAATAATCTCTTCATTATTAAGATTCAAGTAATCTACAAAGAAGTGTTTAAGACCTGATTTAAGGTTTGGAAAGAATTGCTTTATCTCCAGAAGTCCTAAGAGATACTCAATCTCCTCCATAGAACGGAAGCCACACATAGCATCAAACGGTGTCAAAGCGACTATGAGTTCGGGCTTGTGATTGTTGTCTCTATAGTTCCTATGAAATGCATCCAATGGAATATTCGCATTGTTTTCAGCGATGAGCCCTTGTTCTGCTTGTTGCTTATTAGGATGAGCCTGGATTGATAAGGCTCTGTTTGCACTAAGTACTTTGAATAAGAAAGGTAGTTTCTTTTCATAGAGCTTAACTGCATTTGGACCAAGAGTAACATCAGGAGTCTTAGCTATAAGTTTATCTAATGAAATACTATCATTCTCTGTTAAGACATTGGAAGGAGCTTTTGGGTGAGATCCCATCCATAGTTCTGCACAAGGCTCAGACTTTTCATTACTTATGTTGAGTAAATTAGGGATAAAATCTTTAGTACCCCAGTCATATTTCTGAACAGTATTCTTAAGTTTGTAGATGGCCATCTTACCAAACCTTGATTTGCAACTTAAAGATTACAAGAATATCATTAACAACACCATAGAAGCAGTTATCAACAGGATCATAATCACTTAGATAGTTAATCTCGTCTTCAAACTGAATACTGGAAACAGTCTCACCTGTGATGATACTGATAACTTTCAGATATGAGCCTTCCGGTACGATGATAATTCCACTATTGAGTCGTTTATCATCTCTGCGGGTTAACTGTTTAGGTAAAGCAAAAGGTTCTTGGGGAAGTACATGAGTTGATTTAGATACTTTCTCCCAAAGGATATCGCCTTTATGACTCACAAAGAGAAGATGTCTGTTTTTTAATAATAGGAGGATATTATTCTCAATTGAGAAAGCTCTAAGAACAGGAGAGTTAAAAGATAATTTCCAGTTAACATCCTTACTACGCTTATCCAAAGCAGCTATGTTTTCATCAACTATCAAGTAGATATTACTATAATCAAAGATTGGGGGATAGGTGATGTCATGCGAGAATTGACCCTGCCAAATAGGGGATAAGTTGATGTCCTTTGCGGGACTATAGACAAACTTCTTAAGTTGTTTCTCAAGTTCAGGGTTGTTAATATTATCTGTCAGATTCTTAACTTCAAAGAGGAAGTTATATCCACTCAGAGATTCCTTCGTTCGTTTACTCATTTCTTCGACTTTGTTATCTGCTAGGAAGTAGTACAGTATTGAAAAAATGATAATGAGAACCATGAAGATAGCGCTGATTCTAAAGGAGTGCCCCTGGAAGAACTTAATTGGCTTTATAATCCCAGCTCTAAGATTTGATAAATAAAGGAAGTTGTTTTCATCCTCCGGAAGATTTAGAAGAGCAGTTAAAACTGAGTTAGCTCCGGCAGGAATCACATCTTCAATTGTTGGTATTTGACTTGAAGGGAAAGTAAATATTGAATCTCCAGGCACTAAAGTCTCATTGTAAACTTTGATTGGGATATCTTCCTGTACACTTCCAATCTGGTTCAAACTCTCAACTGTAGCTATTGGGTAGTTTGCCCAACTTAATCCAATCTCCTCAGAGTTATTATGACGAAAGATCCCGCAAGCAAGCCTACCGAATTGAACAAACGAAACTCTATTGCTTCTCTTAATGAGAAAGAACAGTGAAATCCCTTTATAAGGTTCACCAGCATGATTGAATTGAGCATTAATCTTCCAATGAAGTTCATTAAAGAACTCGCTCATTGCTTCTTTTATCTTAGCTTCTTGGATCTGATTTGGCTTTAACTGGAGAACTTCTTCTAATACTAAGGCGTTTAATGACTTGAGAAAGGGAGTATCGCCAAGGTTGTAAGTCTGTAAAAAGTAGCTGTCATCTGACTGAGGAAAGTAATCAGAGAAGTATAAATTACTTCTTCCGCTTTGCTTCGAGGATTCAACCTGAAACATACAAACTCCTATTTATACCATTTAATAAAGACTCTATAGAATACGCGAGCAAGAGTCTTAGTGTCGAGAAGCATATTTGTGTATGATGCGTTTGCAAGCGGACACCAACAGCTCTTGTTCTTTATGGATTTCCGTTCCATCTTCATTTCTTTTCCATACCATATCTTCTTAAATTTGTAATCATTATCCCGAAGACTTCCCATACTTTCTGCCTTAATACAGCAAGACCAAATATCTCCTTCAGGAGAGATCTGAACTGAGCTTACACCGGAATAACATGGGATTACTTGTGTCTCATCCCTAAGTATCTTTTTAACAAGATTATAATATTCAACTCTAAAGGCTTGCGTAATCTTGCTCATGCCTTTATACTTTCCATGTTTAATCCTATGGATAAGGAAATCTATAGCTGACTTATACTGAAGTAGATTAGGTGTTATGTTAGTTCTCATTGTCCCAAGTTCCACTCGCTCTTCAGCTATCTCAGTGATATAAGAATCAGGATTAAGATCTATCATGTAACTCGCTATTGCTGAGAAGTTATGAACATTGAATTTGGAGATAACTGTATGGATACCGACTTGGAGATTCTTCTCTTCGAGAGCCTTTAGTTTCCTATAAGTTTTTATCACATCTTGAAAGTTGTACTCAACTTTCCTGATCCTATTGTGCTCCTCTTCAATTCCATCAATAGAAAGATTTACAATAATCTGTGATTTAGGGCATGCACGACAGATGTTTTTTACATCTGCTACAATCTTCTTAGTCAGGATACCATTACTCGGGAAGTTCATTATCTTCGGCTTCGAGGTCTTGTAGATTGTTGAAACAACCTTAACAATATCCTTTCTAAGGAATGGTTCTCCACCACTAAATGTTATCCAATATGGAGATTTACCAACACTTTTGAATATTTTCCCATATTCACTATCTGACAGATTTCTCGCAGTCTTCTTCCAAATATTGCATGTAGCACATCTTGAGTTACAGGTATATAAAAGACTAACTGTGTAATTCATTGGAAGCATTCGAGGGAATCCAATTGTATAATACATTTTATATAGCAGAGTTCTTAAAAATAAGGTAATCATTCTAGTTCCTATCTAAGTTCTTTGTCGATTTAGCAATATCCCAAATAAAGGGATTCTTCTTTTTAACATGGTAGTCAAACTTACCGAGTAAACGGCAATACATTTCCAATATCATAACACCCATTAGTTTAAAAACTTCTTGGGGTCTTTCTTTTAATTCAGTCAAAGTTATCTTTAGAAGCAGAGTTGAACTCTGGGATGCCACTGTATAATGTTGCTGACTCTTTAACCAAAGGTGTCCGGCTTCTATTCTTCTTCGTTGTTTAACAAAGTCTGAGATGTTCTCAGGACCCTTATTATAAATTACAGCATCAGGTATATAAACAGTCTTAAGTCCATTCTCTCTAATCAAAGCTTCAATACTCGCTTCATCAACAGCACTCTCAGCAGGAATGCTATTAAACACTCTTTTGAAAGCGACCATTTCCCCTAATTTAGGACTAATCATGGCCATCTTATGGTGCATTCTCCACAAGAGTTGAACAGCATACCCGACAAAGCTCTTGGAATCATTCTCAGGAACAGGTCGTCCACCAGTCATCCCAACCTTGCCACATTTAAAAGGTGAGACAAGCTTCTCAATTACATCTTTTTCAGGTATGGTGTCAGCACTCTCTATCACTAGATAATCTGAAACAGTTTCTTTAAGAAAATGGTTAATCGATGCAGATTTACCATTCCTCTCAGTTTCTTGAATCAATCTTACTATTGGATGCTCAGCAGAAATTCTCTCAACTATAGTGTCTGTATTATCACTACAGGCACTCGAAACGACTATTATCTCAGCAATATTAACTTTATTAGTCTGTTGATTAAGAAGTGCTGATAATATCTTCTCAATGTTGTTTTCTTCATTAAATGCAAATACACCGATACTACATGAAAGTGGGGAAGGGGTCATTATTTCGGTAGCTCATGCCCAATTGCATCAAGAATACCATTCACAAACTTCCCGGAATTCTCAGTGCTATACTTCTTTGCTATTTCTATTGATTCATTGATTACTACCGGAGGAGGAGTATTAAGATACTTCATCTCGGCAACGGCAATCCTGAGTAGTTCTCTATCAATCACTGCAAGTCGTTCAATTGTCCAGTTCTCACTCTGTTTATTGATTAGAAGATCAACTTCATCCATGTTAAAAACGAGAGCTTTGAGAATACTACCTGCAAACTCAATCACTTTCTCGGAAGAGCTTCCGTTACCATGCTCCTTCTCAGAATCACAGATATTGATGAGATGCTGATTCACTTCGTTATAGAGTTGATAGATATCAGTATCTTCAGGTTCATCCTGAAATTCGTATGAGTAAAGGGCTTTAAGTGCTAATTCACGAGCTAATCGTCTGAGTCCCATAGGTTTTATTTCCTGTATAATATTTTTGCCATCATTTAGAGCTGTTATAGATTGGCAAGGATTTTTGACTATATCAAATTTAGTCTTTTAAGAGCGACCTTCAATCGATGTTGATTGTGAGTGTAAAAACACTACCTTTGTCAACATCACTCTTTACAGAAATCTTTGCGTTATTTAGTGATGCGAAATCCTTACATAGTAACAAGCCTAAACCTGTTCCTTTTTCATTCGCAGTGCCCAGGGTTGACTTACCCGCAGCAAAATCGAAGATACTTTCAAGTAAGTTTTCAGGTATTCCAACCCCATCGTCCTTAACTGCTATCTCAAGTTTGTTCTCGTTCCAAGTAGCCCTTACTTCAACTTGCCCATTATCAGGGGTAAACTTAAGAGCATTTGATAACAGATTACGGATAATAAAGGCAACCATATTCCTGTCAGATTCAATAGTTTTATCAGATTCAACTGACACAGTTACATTGATAGCTTTCTTTCTTATCAATGACCTACTCTGATCTACAATTTCATCAATCAGGTTTTTAACGCTAAAAGTCTCACGATTGATGTTAACTGTTTGCATAATATTATGCGACCAGGATAACAGGTTTTGGAGGAGGGAATAGGTGCTTTGAGTATCAGAAAGAATCTCTTTAAAGATGTTAGCTTTATCATTAGCAGGAATAGAACCATCCTCTTCAACAAGTAGTTTAAGGATCTCCACTATATTCGCAATAGGACCTCTAAGGTCATGGGCAACAACTGAGAGAAACTTATCTTTAGCTTTATTAGCAAGGGCAAGCTCTTCATTCTTAACTTTATAGATCTCAGTTTCAATCTTCTTCTTTTCATAATCGATTCTCATTTGGAAGTTTTCGACTATCTTTTTAGAAAAACTTTTCGCACTAGCGATTGCAGCTTCAGAATACTTGCTTTTATATTCAAGTGCTTTACTAAAATCCTTTAACTCAAAGTAATAGTTACTCTTAATCCTAAAATGGAAGTCTTCAAACTGCGATATATTGTATTCATTTCTGAGTTTCTCATACTTTTCAAGGTACTCTTTAGTTTGCTCGAGATTACCTTTCTTCAGAGAAATGTCGGCAAGATTGCAATAAACAAGCTGAAACAGCTTATGTGGATCTGGAAGTTTTGAGTAGTTCTCTAATGCCAATAAAGTATGGTCCCAGGCTTTATCTAATTCACCTGTCTCAGATTCGGAGAGGGCAAGGTTGGAAAGAGTATGACCAAGTCTTTTATAGTCATTGGGGAAGTATTTTTGTCTAATTTCTAAAGCATTTGCATAGAAATCTTTTGACTTACTATAGTCATGCAATCTCCCATGAACCATCCCAATATTATTAAAGATGTCAGCTCGTAAAGTGAGATTTTTAGCTCTTTCATTTTCTTTAAGGCCATCCTCAAAGTACTCTATAGCCTTATCATCGTCTCCTAAAGCATAATACAGCAAACCAATACTATTAAGGGTTGACTCAGCTAAGAATGGATTATCTAATTCTTTGCAGATGTTCAAAGCTTTCACATTCATGTCCAATGATTCAAAAAGTTGTTTCTGTTCATTATAAACAATCCCCAGCCAGTTATAGACAAAGCCCAAACCCAATTGGTAATTACTCGTCTCGAAATACGCTAATGACTTTTTAAAGCATTCTTCAGCATCAGCATTTAGGTTAGAGTGAAACTTACAACCACCTTTTCCAAGATATGCTCTTCCCATCTGGATATCTTCAGTTTCCTGATCTTGATTCTTCAAAACTGCTTCGTACCACGGAATAGCTTTGGAATATTCAGATAACCCGAAATAAGAATTACCGGTAATAATCCTGATGACATTAACCAATTCAGGTGAAGAATCTTCATACACTTCTAAAAAACTCCCGGCCAATGTAATTGCTTCTTCATACTTACTTTCTCTGGTTAGCGCCCTTAGCTCATCCTCTATCTTTTTCCTAAGTTCTTTATTCATAATACCTCTTAGCAATATAGCTAATCCTTCATAATCGGCAACTTCATCCGGAAACAGCTACCTTTGCCTAATTCGCTATTCACACGTAAACTACCATTATTCAATTTTGCAAAATCGCTACAAAGCAAGAGCCCAAGACCGGTTCCTTTTTCATTCTCCGTACCTCGGGTAGATTTGTTTGTTGAAAACTCAAAGATTGTATTAAGTTTCTCTTCAGGTATCCCTACACCATTATCACACACTGAGATAATAATATGATCATCTATTTGTTCTGTAGTTAGCACAATCTTACCACCCTTTTCGGTGAACTTAACAGCATTTGAGATTAGATTTCTTACAATGAAGCTGACCAAGTTCGCATCTGCATAAGCGCAACTATTGGTAGTCGTAGAATAATTAACCGTTAGTTCCTTGTTGCGAATGATATAATCGGACTGTTTCGCAATCTCATTTGCTAAATTATCCATACATATTTCACTGAATTCAGGTTCGATCTTATGTATCTGGTTCCGAGCCCATGCAAGCAGGTTTTGGAGTAGTTTATAAACTTCTGTTGTATCTTTCAGAAGGTCTGCTAAAATGTTGTTAGTTCCCACTTCATCAATACCCTCATCCACGAGGATCTTCATAACTTCGACGATGTTGGCTATTGGGCCTCTTAAGTCATGGGCTATAATAGAAAGGAGTTTATCTTTGGTCTTATTAGCTTCTACAAGTTCAACATTTTTTACTTTATACAGCTCAGCCTCAGCTTGTTTCTTCTCAAAATCAATCCGGACATTTATATCCTCAACAGCTTTCTTGGTATATTTTTTAGCATCTAAGAGCTGAATCTCAGTAAATTTCTGTAAAGTATCAATAGCTTTCTCATATTGTTTAGTCTTGCTATAATAGACACTATAGGAGTGATAGTATAGGTCTTTATTAATCTCTGTACCCAATATTTTCTCATTCTCATCATACTTGTGAAGGTACTCAAGAGCTAATTCATCATCATCCATTTGAAGGGCAGCTATTGCAATTTGACAGTATTGTCGTTGCAAATGCTCTAAATTATCTTCCAATTTATTGTAACATTCAACAGCATTTATGAAATGTCTCATTGCATCTTCTATTTTATTGCTATTTAATTCTGCCTCAGCAAGGTTAGAATAACAGTGTCCTAATCTCTTTATATCACCCGGGAAATGTTCTAATCTTATATCAATGGCCTGGTTAAATATATCAATAGACTTATCAAATCGTTCTTGTCGTCTGTAAACCATAGCCATATTATTCAGGATATCAGCCTCTACCATCAAGTTCTTTGTCTGCTGGTTATATCCGGCAGCAAGTGTATAATAGTGAAGGGCTTTTTCTGAGTCACGCAAATGGAAGAAGATTAGACCAAGGCTATTAGAAACGGTTGCCAGAAGTGGTATTATATTGAACTCTTTTGCTCCTCTGAAAGCTAAGAGGTTCACTTCTAAGGACTCGTATAATTTCCCTTGTTCGTTGTAAATTATCCCAAGCCAATTATAGGTAAAGGCAGCGCCTCTTCTATCGTCTAACTTCTTAAACTCGGAGATAGCTGTCTCAAAACAAAGAGTAGCCTTATCTAAATTGTTCTTATGGAAATAGCATCCACCTAAACCAACATTAGCTTTCGCAACCGATAAATGGTCATCCTTAACATCTATACTATCTAATGATAACTGATGCCATATAAGAGCTTCATCGTACTCTGCTAAATAGAAATATGAGTTTCCAATAGCACGATAAAGGTAAACTCGGAATTGATCTTGTAGAATCGCTTTATCCTCTAAGTAATTCTTACATAGAGTAATCATTTCCCTATGACTTCCACTTCTTCCAAGAGACATAAACTCTTTCTGAATCTGTTCTTTTAAACTATTCTCCATTATTCCAACTTCTATATCTTTTTCTCTTCCCAATCATGCATAAATTGCAATAACTCTTGTCGGGAAGGCGATTGCATATTTCTAACATAATATCCTGAAGTACATGTCCCTGTGTAGAGAGCTGACTTCAAACTCAAGCCGTTTATCAAACCATTACAGAAACCTGCATTGAAGTTATCTCCGGCTCCTGTTGAAAGTTTAGGTTTCTCGCAATATGGTCCTTCTGCATAAGCTGTTTCATCTTTTGTAGATGCTACAGCGAATTTAACGGGATGGATAACAACACAGCTTATCTCTAACTCACTTCTGATTCGTGAGCTTCTCTCTTTTGTATCCGCACATTCAATCTTTAGCATCTTTGCTATATGGATTGACTCTTTCTCATTCAGGCCAAATATTACTTCAAACTTCTTCTCAAGTAAGCTTATCAACGCAAGCACTTCAATGATATCCTTATCAGTTCTCTTGCGTGGGTCAGCGAGATCTATGAACAGTGGCAGTTTCTTACTTATATCAAGATTATTGATTCCAATCAGGATACTGTTCAGCTTATAAAGGTTAGTCCAATTAGTGCAACAAAGCAAATCTGAATTGTTAAGAAGGTCAATTATCTTCTCTTGGGAATAGTGCTTTAGGATATTATCCCAATTCACAGCATCAAGAGATTCAACCTTACCCATCATTATCTTGCCATCGCTAAACTCCAGAGCTTCTGTATATCCGGGATCACCCAGAGTCAGAACAGATTTACACTTAGCTGCAAACTCTTGAAAGAGTGGGTCTATTGTACCACTCCCAAGTGCTCCGATATAGTGGAGTGAATTACCTTGAGAAAGCAGGGCATTGCCTATAATAGGACCATTCCCACCCAGTTTCTTCTGCATGGTCTTATACTCAAAGTTAGTACTCAAACCTGAAGCTTGAGCTATCTTGCCGGCAAAGTCATTAATGGTCTCAATTCGCTGATAGTTTTCACTATCTAAATACTTATCTACAATATGGATAATCTCATCCACAAAGCCGTCAAATCCGGCTACAATCTCTTTAGGAGTGAACTTCGCTTCCAGTTCCTCTCTAGCAGTCTTTAAATCTTTTATATTCATTAAAATAGGTTTCTCATAATTCCATCAATATGTTGAATCTTAATCACACGGTCATGCTTCTTTGTCAGTTTGCACCCGCTTGATACGAATATCTTATCAAAGCCGAGTTTCTCAGCTTCTGCTATTTTCTTCTCAATCATTCCGACAGGTCTCACAATCCCACTCAGACTCACTTCACCAATAAACACGGCTTTACCGGGGATAGGGGAGTCCTTAAAACTTGAAAGTATAGATGCGATTACGGCGAGATCAAGTCCCGGTTCGGATACCTTTATTCCGCCCATCAGGCTAACAAAGACATCGAAATTTCGCAGTGACACACCCAGATTTCTCTCGATAATTGCGAGATAAAGGGCTAGTTTCTTATGCTCGAAACCGTTTGCCACGCGTTGTGGATTACCGTAATTCGCAGCGTTCACAAGGGATTGTACTTCAGCGAGGAATACTCTTGA
>Ga0307990_1003336_pt1 | contig 12296 bp, 10 predicted proteins | sample EllFjometagen129_FD_203168 | JGI IMG/M metagenome (GOLD analysis project Ga0307990, IMG submission 203168) | Marine microbial communities from Ellis Fjord, Antarctic Ocean - #129 | ecosystem: Environmental > Aquatic > Marine > Unclassified | place: Southern Ocean | collected 2014-10-08
ACACCAAATCTATCCCAGCCACTGAGGTGAATTCTGACCAGGTAGGAAAGAACTTTGTGCTGTGTCCATCGTGCGGCTATAAGTTTGTCTCCATGGGATGACATAATCTTAATAGCCACACTGCAATCAGTTTGGTGAATCAGGATGCTGCCATCTTCCTGTTTGACTCCAACCACTTCATCTCCCGGTATGGGGTTACAACAACCGGCTAGTTCGTAAGGGCTGGTCATCTTATCATAACTTTCTTTCAGCAGCAGTGTTCCCTTATCATCGAAGTTATCTTCTTCGGAGACAGCTGGTTTATGTGAAGGCCTGCCAAGCGAAAGGTCCCACACGCGTACCCACTTGTTTTGCGTGTTTTTACTGAGAATCTCCTTCAGGTTATCAAGCGATACCATCCCTGTGCCTATCTTTGAATAGAGTTGGTCTTTATTTGTAGCCTCATAGGCAGGGAGGACTTTTTTCAAAATCCTGGAACTGTTCGAAAGGTTAAGTTCTTTCAATTTCAGATCCAGCATTGACTTACCATCCTCAATCCTGTTTTTACTGTCTGCTTTCAGTGCAGCTTTGATAGCCGATTTTGCCTTTACTGTAGTAGCATAACTGTTCCACTCAAGCGAAGGTTTTCTCCCTTCTGATGTAATTATCTCCACTTGATCCCCACTGGATAATTGCGTATTTATTGAGACAAGCTTATGGTTAATTTTTGCCCCGATAGAAGTGTTACCAATCTCAGTATGAATCTCGTATGCCAGGTCAAGGGCAGTAGCATTTTTTGGAAGGGTAATGATGTGTCCTTTTGGTGTAAACACCATGATCTCGGAAGAGAACAGGTTCAGTTTAAATTCATCCAGGAATTCCAGTGCATCGGTGTTGGGCTGTTCGAGCATCTCCCTGATTTTCTTCAGCCATTTATCGAGCTCAGTATCCTGGGCCCCCTCCGTTTTATACTTCCAGTGTGCGGCAAAACCTCTTTCCGCAATCTCATCCATTCTCTTGGTCCTGATCTGCACCTCCATCCATTTGCCATTAGGTCCCATCAAGGTTGTGTGGAGTGCCTCATAACCATTTGCTTTTGGTGTCGAAACCCAGTCCCTGATTCGATCTGGTCGAGGTGGATAAATGTCAGTGATAATTGAGTAAATATTCCAGCATTGGGATTTTTCAGCAATACCGGGTTTTGGATTAAATACAATCCTGATGGCAAAAAGATCGAATATCTCTTCAAAAGTGACATTTTTCTGTTGCATCTTTTGCCATATGGAATAAATCGATTTTGATCTGCCAGAAATATTGAAAGTAAAACTACTCTCTTCAAGCTTATTAATAATAGGAAGGGAGAAATGATTTATCACATGCATCCGGCGATCCTCCGATAGTGTAATTTTTTCAAGGATCTCCTCATATATCTCAGGATAGCGATATTTCAAACTCAAGGCCTCCATCTCTGACTTGATGTTATAGAGACCAAGACGATGTGCCATTGGTGCATAAAGGTAGATGGTTTCACCTGCTATTTTAATTTGCTTCTCACGCTGAAGTGACCCCAGTGTACGCATATTATGTAGTCGGTCTGCCAGCTTTATAATAATAACCCTGACATCATCTGATAGAGTTAGCAGCATCTTCCTGAAATTCTCAGCCTGGAGGGAGTTGGATTCTTTATCAAATACTCCGGAGATCTTAGTTAATCCATCTATGATAGTAGCGATTTTCTTTCCAAAGGCGGTATCGATATTTTCAATGGTAAGATCAGTATCTTCAACCACATCATGCAAGAGGGCACAGACGGTTGAGGTAACGCCTAATCCAATCTCCTCACTCACTATTCTTGCAACAGCCAGTGGATGCATGATGTAGGGTTCCCCTGATTTTCGTCGCATGCCCTTATGCGCTTCGTTGGCCATTTTGAACGCTTTTTGTATCAGGTTTTTATCTTCCCGATTTTTACAATGCGCACAATTGTCAATGATGCACTTAAGTTGCTCCTGGATAATTTCCTCTTCTTGCAGTATCTTTTCCTCCATAAACAGCGATAAGATTTACATATTTTTCGCTTCTACAAAGTTAGCGAAATATAAGAAAACCTAACTATTACTGTAAGAAAATGATCTAGGGATTTACAAGGGAGAGATTTCCGGTTAAGACCTTTCGAACTCCTGAGTATGATGTATATTCAATATGGTAAATATAAACACCCCGCCTGGCCATCGTGCTTCCATAGAGTGTCCCGTCCCATCCATCAAAAGGATCGCTGGTCTGGTAAAGTATTTTTCCAGTCCTGTCATAGATTAGCATCCTGTACGCTGAGGGTATGAAATCCATCACAGGTACAAATTTTTTATTCATTTCTCCATTGGGTGAAAAGGCGGTTGGAACAAATAGCTTACTCTCAATATTGAGAGTAAGTTCATTTGAACGGCTTAATCCTGCTACTCCATATGGATTATCATTGGCTTCTTTGGCTACTACCTGGTAGCTTACCTCACCCTTCATTATTCCATGTCCAAGTTGAGATAAATCTTCAATAAATGTGTTGTATTCAGATGAAACAGAGTGTATCAGTTCGTACTCATTGGTTGAGTTCATCCTGTAGATGTAATATGCCTCCAGGCTGCCTGAAAATTCTTTGTACGGGTTCCAATTCAACTTCGCAACTTTCACGTCAATCTCTCCTCGCAGTACAATGTTTGTTCCGATATTCGAAGAGGATACAGAACTTAAACAACTATTAATTGCATCTATACGGTAGTATATTTGAACTCCCCTCGTAGCAACTTTGTCATTCAGAATATAGGGTGATTGAGCCACATCCAGAATGGTGGTCCAATCGGTAAAAGACGCTTCGGAGGAAGTTGCTTTTAACACGCGGAAATCATTGATCTCACCACTCAGATCAGCAGTGAATGAAATTTCTACGTTCTGGTCATCCAGCACTGAAACATAATCCAGGTTAATATATGCCGGAGGTGCAGGCATTCTTGTGAAATAGGATCTTCTATTTGAAAACGAAGATCTACCCTGGTTATCAAAGGCACGAATTAAATATTCATAGTTACTATTTTCCTTGATGCCTATATGTGCATATGAATGGCTTGCCGTGTCTAAGAGGGCTATGATATTGAAGTCACCCCCCTCTTCTTTGCAAAATACCCTGTACCCGTTGAGGTTACCTTTCCAACCTACATAACTATTCCATTCCAGGTTCATTTCCTGGCTGCATGAATCGTAGGATATATTAACCTTGACAGCTTGATGGTAATCGTTGCCCAGGAGACTTTCCCCAATTGAATCAACAGCTGTAACTGTATACATGAGCGACTCATGGCTGGTTATGATGTGTTTATATGAATTTACACCGGCAAATACAGAATCGATATAAGTCCCTACGATGGATTGACCCGAAATTTCCACTGAGTAAATCTTATAGTATAAAATATCTGAAGTGGTGACTGGATCCCAGTTTAATATAATATTTTGATCTGAAGTATCCACGGTAACGTAATTGAGAATTGGTTTTTCAGGCAGGTTGTCCTGGGCCATAGCAGATACAATGAATATCTGCACAAGCAAATAAATTATCATGAATCTATATTTCCCGGAAGTCTTTCCCATAAATCAGTTTTCTCAAGGAGTATTCAAACTAGTGGTATTGTGTTCCCGCAACTGTAATTTACACAAACTTAAATGATATTTTTTTTTGATTTAAATATTATCCGGTGTTTTATCATATATTTTTAAAAATATTCCGAATATTTTTAAAGTATCATTTAAATAATTTTTTTGTTATTTCACTAAATCATTATGTCTTCTGAACGTTAAAATAGTATTTTTGTTCCGCAATGGCTAAAAAAACCTTCTCGCATAAAGTTAACCAATTCAGAATCAAATATCTGAGAGGACATAGTTTTCTATATGTCCTTGCTGCTTTTGTTGGCCTTGCGGTTGGTCTTTCGGCTGTGATTATGAAGAATCTTGTTCACTGGATCCAGGAATTACTTTCGAAGGGGTTTGAAAATCACATCAGTAGCTACCTGCTTTTTGTTTTGCCAATTATCGGAATTACCCTGGCTGTTGTATTCATTAAGTATATTAACAAGAAACCGGTGCGCCATGGAATTCCCGGGGTATTGTTCGCTATTTCAAAAAATAATGGGATCATAAGGCCTCACAATCTTTATTCTAATATAATTACCAGTGCATTAACCGTTGGATTTGGTGGGTCCGTCGGTCTGGAGGGTCCTACAGTTGCCACCGGGGGTGCTATTGGATCAAACGTTGGCCGCCTTTTTAACTTGAGTTACAAAGAAGTGACATTGTTATTGGCCAGTGCTTGTGCCGGGGCATTATCTGCCATATTTAAGGCACCTATCGCTGGTATTGTATTTGCCCTTGAAGTCATCATGGTGGATCTGACAATGTGGGCACTCATACCCTTATTGATTGCTTCAGCAACAGCTGCTCTAACCTCTTACCTTTTTCTTGGACAGAATGTTATTTTCTCTTTCGAGATCACTGAGAAGTTTATGATGAACCAGATCCACTATTATATTTTGTTGGGAGTGGTCACCGGGTTTGTTTCAGTGTATTTCACGAAAGTGTATATGTATATCACAGATATATTTGAAAAAATTGACGGGTACTGGAAAAAATTATTCATCGCCGGTGGATTATTGGGTGTAATTATTTTCTTTTTGCCAGCCTTGTACGGGGAGGGATATGAGATAATTAACCTCGAGTTAGAAGGAAACATTGCAATGGTGTTTGAAGGCACGTTCTTTGAGAACTGGAATAACAACATAGTTATGCTGATTCTCGGCCTTCTATTGATTATTGGCTTTAAAGTGGTTGCTACTACACTGACATTCGCTGCTGGTGGAATTGGAGGTGTTTTTGCTCCAACACTTTTTATGGGGGCGAATACAGGACTCCTTGTGGGTATAATTTTGAACCAGTTTGGAGTGGATATTTCAATTAGTAATATGGCATTAATTGGGATGGCTGGTATGATTGCCGGGGTAATACATGCCCCGCTAACTGCTATTTTCCTAATTGCAGAAATTACCGGGGGACATGAGCTATTCATGCCACTTCTCCTGGCATCAACAATATCGTATGCAACTACACGCTACTTTGTATCAAATTCTGTCTATACTATGCAGCTTGCGAAAAGGGGTGAGTTAATGACCCATCACAAGGATCGCAACATACTTCTGATGATGAATGTAGGTGACCTGATAGAGACCAACTTTAAAACCGTTGAGCCGGATTTTACACTGGGTGACCTGGTAAAAGTGATTACCAAGTCGAATCGAAATATTTTCCCGGTAGTTAATCCGGATAACAGCTTTGAAGGAATAGTTAAGCTCGATGATATTCGCCATATCATGTTTAATCACGAAGTTTACGATAAAACCCTGGTAAGGGACCTGATGTTTATGCCTTCATATACTGTGGATATAAAAGAGCAGATGGAGGAAGTAGCAACAAAATTTACAAAGAGCGGGCGATATAATATTGTGGTCCTTGATGACGGAAAGTATGTTGGCTTTCTCTCGAGGGCCAAGGTATTCTCATCTTACCGGGAAATGCTGAAGCAATTTTCCGATGATTAATTTACTGTAACCTTATCTATGGTATTGCGTATATATAGTTGTAGTTCATAGATTTAGTTTTAGGGTATAAGCATTGAGCCTCGGGAAACCGGGGCTTTTTGTTTGCTTAAAATTATTCTAAACAAGCCTTCTGTGGTGCCTGTTCGGTTGTATGCAATCTCTCACCTGATGTGAAACCATTTCCCCGGAAAGATATCCCCTTGCCTTAACAAATCCGTTTAAAATACTGGGGAACCTTTCTTCAATAATGCTTTTCACCGGGTTAGGCATTATGATCTATAATCGTATTGTCAAAAAACCGGGAAGTGAAAAAAGTACTTTTACCGACTGGTTGTTGCTGGGATCAATGTTCCTGCTGACTGCTTCAGGAGTAGTTGTGGAGATGGGCAGGTTCCTGGACTGGTCCTGTGCTTATCACCTGTATTTTTTCCACCTGGTATGTGTTTGGTTTGTTATTATCTACCTGCCCTATACTAAATTTGGACATATTATTTATCGAACCATAGCCATGACATATGCATTTTCTGTAAAAAGAAAATAGTATCTTTCAAATCTACATTATGACAGGAACTTTAATAAATGTGGGCACTGTCCTGCTTGGAAGTACTATTGGATTAATTATCCGATCGAGATTACCTGAACGCTATATCCAGGTTATTTTCCAGGTATTTGGATTATTTACCCTCTTCCTTGGGGTGAAAATGGCCCTGGAAACGCAGAATATCATGATAATGATCTTCAGCTTGCTGATCGGAACATTGCTGGGCGAATGGTGGAACCTGGAAAAGGGAATGAGCAAGTTTGCAGATTTCGTTAAGAAGAAAGTAAAATCAGGAAATGATAGTTTTGCTGAAGGTTTCATCACGGCATTCCTCATATTCTGTATGGGATCTCTTACTATCCTGGGAGCCATTGAGGAGGGACTGGGAGGCAAGCCTAACCTGCTTTTGACAAAATCATTGATGGATGGTTTTTCGTCCATGGCCCTGGCCTCTGCTCTGGGCGCGGGGGTGATTTTCTCAGCAATCCCCCTCTTATTATACCAGGGCGGCCTCACGCTTGGTGCTTCCTATATCAGTGAAACATTATCTGTTCCCATTATTGCAGAACTCTCAGCTGTAGGTGGTATTTTATTAATTGGATTGGGATTTACCTTGTTGGAAGTAAAAAAAGTCAGGGTAATGAATATGCTTCCTGCCCTGGTAGTGGTGGTGATCCTGGCCAAATATCTTGCGCCCCTGCTGGATAAACTTTAGCTGAAATGGAAGAATTACTACGCTTATACAAAAAATATTCAGGGCGTGAAGCCGACCGGATTGAGCATATTCCCAGGTCAGTTTCCAGCAGGAAATATTACCGGATTTTTAGTGGAGATCAAACACTTATCGGCACTTATTCACCGAATGTGCTGGAGACTACTGCCTTTGTTACTTTTGCCAGTCATTTTCGGGAGAAGGGATTGAATGTGCCAGAAGTATTTATCGTTAGCGAGGATAAGTTATACTACCTGCAGGAAGACCTTGGAGATCAATCCATGCACGACCTGGTCATGAAGCAAAAGCAAGAAGGGAAGCTGTCTGATATTAGTGCATATTACAAAAAAGCAATAGATCAGTTGATTGAGCTCCAGCTGGAAGGACATGAGGGAGCGAACTATTCAATATGTGTTCCGCGTCCGGAATTCGACAGGCAATCCATTTTGTGGGATCTGAATCATTTCAAGTATTATTTTCTAAAGATGTCGGGCATTGAGATTGATGAACAGAAACTTGAAGAGGCGTTCATTGATTTTGCTGACCGACTCTCAGGAATAGAAAATGAAAGTTTCATGTTTCGCGATTTCCAGACAAGGAACATCATGCTCAGGGATGATGAGCTTTACTTCATAGATTTTCAGGGTGGGAGACAGGGCCCGCTGCAGTATGACCTTGCATCGTTGGTTTTTGAGGCAAGAGTGGATATGGACCTGGAATTTAGAAGCACACTGGTAAAATATTATTTAGATACCATATCTAAACGCAAGGACATAGATCGGAATAAATTTAAGGAGGAGTTTTACCAGCTTGCCGTTATCCGGATTTTACAGGCCCTGGGTGCCTATGGCTTGCGCGGGATCATTGAGAAGAATGTTATCTTTCTCCAGAGTATCCCTGTTGGATTGAAAAACCTTCATTGTGTCCTCAGGAATATCGATACTGAATCACTGCCGACCTACCTGTCAGAAATTCTGCATCAGCTGGCGGATAAAAAGATGGAATACCCATCGCCCCCGGGAGCGTTTGATGGCGTGACACTTTCCATTACCAGTTTTTCATATCGAAAGAATTTGCCCGACGATATCACGGGAAACGGTGGGGGCTTCGTCTACGATTGCAGGTTCCTGGATAATCCATACTGGCATGAAGAGTTGAAAGAATTCACCGGGCTTGACAAGGAGATCCACGATTTCTTTAAGAAGAATGAAAGAATGGATGTTTTTCTCGACCAGGTTGATTCACAAATCAGTGATGCTGTCGGCTCTTATCAGAAGTCAGGATATAAAAACCTGATGATTTCTTTCGGATGTACCGGGGGAAAACACAGGTCCGTTTATGCTGCCAGAATGATTTCAGAAAGGTTCAGGGAAAGAGAGGGTGTAAAAGTCATTGAAGCTCATCGTGAATTAGGATTGAAATTTTAAAACATTTTCGGGAGTTGCGTGTTTTCTGCTCAAAGGAATTTAGATGAGCAAGAAGTTGTGCACAGATTACGAGTTGCTGGAGCTGAAAATGATGGACAAGAAGCCAAAGTATTACTGTAAAAAGTGCGATATTTATTCTTCCAGAGAAAAATGGTGCTGCAAACCAAAAAAAATATAATAATCCAATGATACCAAGGGCAATGATTCTTGCTGCCGGAATGGGAACCCGCTTACGGCCCCTGACCGACCATACCCCCAAAGCGCTGTTGAAATACAAGGGCTCACCCATGCTTGAGCATGTAATAAGGAAACTCAAAGATGCCGGGATAAAGGAAGTGCTTATCAATGTTCACCACCTTGCAGATCAAATCATAGCATACATTGAAGAAAACAATAGTTTCGGTATCTCTATCGAATTTTCTGAAGAACGGAAAGAATTAATGGATACCGGTGGAGGTATCAACAAGGCAAAGTGGTTTTTCGAGGGAAGGGGCCCGTTTTTGGTATACAATATAGATATTCAGTCATCTATTGATATCAATAAGCTTGTTGAAGCGCACCTGGGAAGTGATCGGCTGGCTACCCTGGCTGTTAAGCAGCGGGACACCAGCAGGAATTTTTTGATGAATAAAGAGCACCTGCTCTGTGGCTGGAAAAACAATCAAACTGGCGAAACCATTATTACTCGGGATGAAAAAAACCTGGGTTCAACAGCCTTTTCAGGAATTCATGTCATAAGTGATACCATTTTCCCGCTTCTGGATCAAAAAGGACCTTTCTCTATAACAAAGCAATACCTCGAATTATCAAAGCAGCATCCCATCTATCTGTATGACCACAGCGAGGATGAATGGGTGGATATGGCACATCCGGGGAATTTTAAATACCGCGGAATCGGTTAAATACTTATATTTGCACGTCGAAAAAAATAGCAGATGAAAGAATTGAAGGAGAAGATTGATAAATGGAACGAGGATTGGTCTGGCAAAGACCCGAAGGAAGTGTTGGCATTTTTCCTGGATGAATACAAAGGAAGAATTGCTTTATCAACCAGTATGGGTGCTGAAGACCAGGTGCTGACTGAGATGGTGGCAGGGATCGATAAAGGTGCACGAATTTTTACACTGGATACCGGGCGTTTGTTCCCGGAAACTTATAACCTGATTGACAATACCAAGAACAAGTACGATATTGATATAGAGGTTTTTTTTCCGGAAAGGAAAGCCGTTGAAAAAATGGTGAAGGAAAAAGGGATGAACCTTTTTTATAAAAGTGTGGAGAATCGCAAATTATGTTGTGGCATTCGCAAAGTCGAACCACTGATGCGTGCATTCAAAGACCTTGATGTTTGGATCTGTGGCCTGCGAAAGGACCAGTCTGTAAGCCGGTTCTTTTCGAAACTGGTGGAATGGGATGAGCAAAATAAGCTGATCAAGATCAATCCCCTGATCGAATGGCGGGAAGATGATGTCTGGGAGTATATCAAAGAGAACGATGTCCCTTACAATTTGCTGCATGAACGTGGATTTTCAAGTATTGGCTGTCAACCCTGTACCAGGGCCATTAAACCCGGTGAAGATTTTAAAGCCGGACGATGGTGGTGGGAAGAAGATGAGCAGAAGGAGTGTGGGTTGCATAAGAGAGATTAGGGGGGTAGGTATCAGGGATCGGGTATCAGGCAGTTCTCATTAGCTCATTAACCCATTAACTCATTAACTCATTAGCTCATTAGCTCATTATCCCATTAACTCATTAGCTCATTCCTCAATAACCCCGGAACCCAGTAACTCTCCCTCGCTGTACCAGGCGGCAAATTGTCCTGAAGCGATGCCTCTTTGTGGCTCTTTAAAAGTAATATACATCTCCTCTTCAGTTTTGTGTAGCGTGGCTTCCTGCAGCGCCTGGCGGTAACGAATTCTTGTCATATAATCCCGTTTCTCACCAACTTTCATTGCGAGGTCGGGACGTACCCAATGGATCTCATCTTCTTTAATAAACAGTCCACTGCGGAACAGTCCTGGATGCGATTGACCCTGCCCGACATAGATCCTGTTTTTTACAACATCAGTGGCGATAACGAAAAGCGGTTCAACTTTTCCGCCCACCTGTAGTCCTTTTCTTTGCCCGATGGTAAAAAAATGTGCGCCACGATGTTTCCCAACAAACTCGCCATCACTTATTCTGTAGGATAGGGGAGTGCAGATTTCTTTTTCTGTTGCATTGGGTTGTGTTGCATACTTCTTACTGTCAGCAGGTATTTCAAAGATATTTCCCTCTTTTGGCTTAAGTTTCTGCTGGAGGAAATCCGGCAGGTGAACTTTACCCACGAAGCATATACCCTGTGAATCCTTCTTATCTGCAGAAGCCAGTTTTTGCACCTTTGCAATTTTTCTTACTTCTGATTTATGCAGGTGTCCGATAGGGAAGAGGGTGTTCTTCAGTTGTTTTTGATTGAGCTGACAAAGGAAATAGCTCTGTTCCTTCCCCAGGTCATCACCAGCCAGGAGCTTATATACGGTTTCGCCGTTAATGACCTCTTCTTCTTTTTTACAGTAATGTCCGGTAGCCACATAATCTGCCTTGAAAGGTTCAGTGGCTTTTAAAAACTCATCGAATTTTATTTCCCGGTTGCACAGCACATCAGGATTCGGTGTTCTTCCTTTTTCATATTCTGAGAACATGTAATCGATAACCCTTTTTTTGTAAGGTTTACTTAAGTCGACCACATGAAATGGAATCCCAATTTTCTTAGCCACCAGTTCAGCAAAAACCACATCTTCATCCCAGGGGCAATCAGCATCGAGCACACCGGTCTTATCATGCCAGTTCACCATGAACACTGCAACGACATCATATCCCTGCTCTTTCAGGAGGTATGCTGCCACGCTGGAATCTACTCCGCCCGATAATCCTACTACTACTCGTTTTGACATGATTTTAAAAATAGACTGCAAAAATAGGTAAAATATGAGAAACTCTCCCGATATATCATCGGGATCGTGAGAGATGTTCTCACTTTCATCCACATTTTCCCTACCTTGCTTATGAAGAAAGAACAACGGCCCCGCGTCATCCTCCGAATCCTGGGCGAAGGAGGGCTTTACAGACCGCTGCATGAGTTAAGATCATTCGTGTCTTCCCCGGATATCAGTTGAAAACTAAGCATATATGCAGCTTGTGAGGTGTGTGTATGGAGTAGGGGATATTTAATTAGCGCCAATATTTGGCATACCATTTGCGGCTATGTCTTTATATTTTTTTTACCACTCTTAATTCTATATAGTTATGAAAAAAACAATTGATTTAAAATTAGGACTATTAGTATTGTTGAGTATCACAATATTCTTGTTTTCATGTGAAAAAAATGAAGACGATTTATCTACCGACAGTCTTTTAAAAAATGAATTAGTTGGGTCTTGGTATATATCTGACTCTAAAACAATCTCATTTAATGAGAATAATACATTTATTGATACAACATTTGCTATTTTCAACGATCGGCCAGGTGAGTATCAGATTCATGATATTATAGCAGGTAATTATTCAATTGAGAACGGACAACTAAATTTTTCAAATATCGAATTATTATACTGTAAGGCACAAGAAAATGAAAGTGTTGGAAGTTTATATATAGTAGTAGAGCCTATTTGTAATATCAACATTGACAATAACAGTTTAGAAATAGAAGCAAATACAATATTTTCTGCAGTTGAAAATTCAACGTCTAATATTTTTGGAGAATGGAGTTTTGAGGTCTTAATTGCAGTATATGATAAAAATCTAGAAAATAAGTTCACTGGTGGAACCAGAGATGTTTTATATAATTTTGAATCTGGTTCAAATGAATTAGAATTGAATTATAAATATACTTACGATAATAAATAGGACTCTGAGCGGTCTGCAAGACCCAGCGATGAGTCGGTGTTGAACTACACCCGCCGGACCACGAGCTATGTACTTATTGACGGTTTTCTATGATTTTTATGGTTGAACTAAGCGAT
>Ga0307990_1003337_pt1 | contig 12295 bp, 11 predicted proteins | sample EllFjometagen129_FD_203168 | JGI IMG/M metagenome (GOLD analysis project Ga0307990, IMG submission 203168) | Marine microbial communities from Ellis Fjord, Antarctic Ocean - #129 | ecosystem: Environmental > Aquatic > Marine > Unclassified | place: Southern Ocean | collected 2014-10-08
CTATAAAAAGTTATCTTTGTTCTTCCTAACACATTCACGTCGAGAGTTAGGAGGATTATTTAATAAACAAACTAATTATTATTAAAACAATCGTTGTTATTGCCAAAGACCATGTAGCCCATACTAATTTTTTATTCGTTTCTATAGTTTGATATACCATCGATGCAGAAACGATTCTTTCCTCTATAATTTCTATCCCCCATGGATTTAAAGAACTTCCATAATCTTCTTCAGTAAATTTTTTATAAATTTTTTGAATTTCATTTTTTCTTTTTTAAAACTTCTTCACAATCCCATTCTCCACAACTTTCCCCACTTTCATATTTGTAGAATTTTGCATCTGTTTTGTGTTTTCCATCACAATCTTTAACTTTTTTTGCACCTTTTTTGCATTTCTTCAGAACCCTCTTTGGAATTTCCATTTTTCTTATTATATTAAATAACCTAATATTTATAAACAATTTGTAAAAAAATTATTTACAAGGATTAATTTAGAGTCCTAAGGAAAATAAGGATAAGGTTTTCTCCAAATCCATAAAGCAAGTACAAGACAAATTACTCCTGCGATTGCATATTCTAAAAGCGTTCCACTAATTGAAGTTATGTCGTGGAAAAGGTATAAGCTGTTTATCATATTCCTTCTTCATACCAATCTAATACTTTTATAAAAAATGCTATGGTAAGTCCAGTTAACAATGCTAATGAGATGATTTGATTAAAAATTTGAGGAATGAATAACATAACAATAGTTACTACCATTAATATAAAAAAGATGATAAGAATATTTTTTCTTCTTTTTTTCCTTGCTTCTGTTAATACCATTTATTTCTTTATGATAGTGGTATTCGACCACAAGAAGCTTATAGAATTATTGTAAGTGATTTTTCAGAAGATTTTTCAGAATTAAATATTCCTAATAAAAGAGAAAATGGTGACAAGGTTTCAAAAACATTTGAAAGAACAATCAAATTAATGCACTGCTCACAACTTCTTAAAAATTATGTTAAACAAAATAAATTGAAAGATAGCGATTTATTAATTCAAATTAATCAACCTGCTTTTAATAAATATTTGCGGACACTTTCTAAAAAATTATTTGGAACTAAAAAAACAAAAGCAAGAGGAACTTATGATAAATTAAAACTTTATGATATTAGACACATCGCAAGTATTTTTTGGCTTGATAAATATAAAACAAATAAAGATTTAATGTACCGAATGGGTTGGTCTAAAGAGGACAAAATATTTTATTATTCTGAGTTCTTAGGGCGAAGGGATAAAATTGATGATGAAGACATGCTAACTAAAGAAGATAAAAGCCGATATGAATTAGAAATAAATAATCTTAAAAAATTATTCCTTAAATTTGCAAAAGGAGAAATTGTTTATGATACAGGCAAAGATAAATTTTATGAGGATAAAAAAGTTTTAGATTCTCCTACAGAGTTAAAGATTACTTTGAATTGATTGAATATTATAATATAATTCTCACGCCGGGAGTTCAGAAAAAGTTTAACTTTCCTTTTTAGTTTAATATTATAGTGAAGCTGTTAGCATTTATAAAACGTTCTCTTCTTATTTAAAATAATTTATAAGGAAATATCATAAAACCTATTAAAAAATTCTGTAAATTTCTCAATAACATTTTCTCTTTTTTTTGCCCTATTCCCCTCCTTAGAAAATCTAGACATAGGAGGAAGAACTCTTGAAAAAGAAGAACCGGAGGTATACATATAACCGTCCCTAAAAGCATCATCTATGAAATCTTTAGCCTCTTCTAAATTAAGATTTTCTTCTTTGATTATTTTTTCTAATTGTTCAACTTTCTTTCTTGAAACAAAAGCTACCCACTCTTCATCAATCTTGGGGTTAGAATCAAGCGAATTAATAAATTCTTCAATTAATTCTTTTTTGTTTCTAAGTTGCATGCTTGAACTAATAGCCCTATTAATATCACTTAAAATTTCTTTATCTTTATTGTTATCATTATGATATTTTTTGACTAAATCTAGGATGTAATCGATATTAATATCAATTTGTTTGATCAATTCCATTTCAAAAACTAAATCATCATTAATATTCTCTTTTTCATTATCCTTCTTTTTTCTAAATTCTAAATTAATTCTAAGATACTCACCGCCATAATCTTGTAAATCTCTTGGAGTTAAAATTTCGTTTCCTTTAAACTCATCAAATACTGATAAAATATTATTAATTTTAAGAATTGCTCCAAAAAGTTTGACAAATTCTCTTTGCTTTTTCTCTATTTTAATTAGCTCTCCAACTTTAAATTTATTTTCTAATTCCTTTACTAATTCCAAATATCCCCTAATCTTTTTACCTTCCTGCTCATATCCCTTATAATACTCTTCATACTTCTTAAGTAAAACAACTCCACAGGCATTTTCATCTCCGAAAAGAGAAATAGATTCATTAGTTGCCTTTTCTAAATTTCTAAAACAAATAATATTTCCAAAAGACTTTACACTATTCAAAATTCTATTTGTTCTAGAATAGGCTTGGAGAAGCCCATGCATTTTTAGATTTTTATCCACCCAAAGAGTATTCAAAGTAGTTGCATCAAACCCGGTTAGGAACATATTAACAACAATCAGCAAATCTAGCTCCCGATCTTTCATTTTTTGACTCACATCCTTATAATATCCTTGGAATCCTTCTGAAGAAGTATCCCAAGATTTCCCAAACATTTTATTATAATCCTTTATCGAGTTATCTAAAAAATCCCTTGAACTTCTATCAAGTCCACTAGTATCTTCTGAGTTCTCATCAATAATTCCATCAGTTTCTTCTTCATTAGCGCTAAAACTATAAATTGTAGCAATCTTTAACTTCCTATTCTCTGTAGTATTATTTAATTGCTTCTTAAATTCTGCATAATATTTCATTGCCATTTCAATTGAAGACACTGCAAAGATTGAATTAAAACCATTCAATCTTCTTTCTTTTAGGTTGTAGAATTTATTTCTTCTTGTCTTTGTGTCAAAATTGTCAATTATATATTTAACAACATTCTCAATTCTTTCAGGCGATTCAAGAGCTTCTTTCCTATCAATATCTTTTATTTTTTTATCTTCAATGTTTTCAGCTTTTCGTATTGTTGAAATATATTCAGTTCTAAAAGGCAAGACATTTTCATCGCCAATTGCATTAACAATTGTATAAGTATGAAGTTTTTCACCAAATGCTTGTTCGGTTGTCTTTAAATCAATCCTACTAGAATTAGAAGAATTTTTAGAAAAAATAGGCGTTCCTGTAAAACCAAATAAATGATATTTATTAAAAGATTTAGTAATTCTTGAATGCATCTCTCCAAATTGAGATCTATGACACTCATCAAATATTAAAACAACATGCCCATCAAATATTTTATGCCCTTTGTTTTTTGAAATAAATCTATCCAACTTTTGTATTGTTGTAATTATAATATTAGAGTTGGGGTTTTCTAACTGCTTCTTTAAAATTGCTGTACTCCCATTGCTATTTGCCGCCCCTTTTTCAAACTTATCATACTCTTGCATTGTTTGATAATCTAAATCTTTTCTATCTACTACAAATAAAACCTTTTCAACGGATTCAATTTCCGTTGCAAGTTGGGCTGCTTTAAAACTGGTCAAAGTCTTTCCTGAGCCAGTTGTATGCCAGACATATCCTCCAGCTTCAATGGAACCATACTTTTTGTATTCTGAGCTAATCTTAATTTTATTAATTATTTTTTCAGCTGCAGCAATTTGATAGGGCCTCATAACAAGTAATTGTTCATCTGCTGTAAATACACAATATTTCGTTAAAATATTTAAGATCGTATGTTTTGCAAAAAACGTCCTAGAAAAATCCATTAAATCAGGGATTGCCTTATTTTTCAAGTCAGCCCACCAATTAGTAAATTCAAAACTATCGCTTGATTTCTTCCCTTTAATGAGTCTACGAATACGCTCTCTATTCATTTCTGAAAGTACACTTGTTGATCTTCTTGGAGTAAATCTTTGGGCAAATCTTTCTTCATCTATGCTTTTTATAGTACTGTCAATCCACCCATAACAAAGTGCTTCTTCAACAGCATCATTGTAAGGAATTCTTGGTTTGCCAGAGGCTTTCCTATAATATATCAACCAAATTTCTTTTTCTTTATTATGATTTTTAATAAGCCATTTACGCCATTGATTTCTATTAGTCACATAAAGAGTTTTTCCAACATTCATAGTCCTGAACTAATAACTGAAATATATAAAATCTCGTACAGGGTAAAAAAAGCATCCCGACCGAGAAGAATACTAATAGTGCGACGCCCTATAAAAATACGATTAAACTTTTGTGTGATATTTCAATCTATTTTTCACAATATTAGTTAGTCAAACTTAAAGGTTAAATTTAACTAATATTGACAAAATGAGATATTAAGTTATTATTAATTTAATATTTTTTCTGCCGCTTCTAAAATATTTGATGAAAAATATGTTGGAACAAAACTCGTTAAAGAATCTTGTTTGTTTGAAATTAGAATAGAATTCAAATTATTATTCTTTGAAAGTAGAATGTCTGATAATTTATCTTAACAACTTATTATATTATAACGAAGCTAATTCAAAAACTTTTTTATAAATACTATATGCTTTCCCATAATCTGATTTGAATATGTCATTAATTTCTTTATCAAAATATTTATTATAAGTCTGAATTTCGGGATATTTTTCATATTGAGCCATATATGCATAAATTTCTTGCCAACCACCTCGAAATATTGACATTCTAGTGTATGTTGAAAGTAGAGCATATTTCATCATTGGTTCATCATGAAATTCGTTTGCAAAATAAGTTCGCCCTTTAATCAATCTGTTTAATTCTGCATTACTCAACTCTTCTGTAATAGTCTTGTGTATCCTTTCATGGAAAAGTTCCGAACTTGTAAATTCCTTTGTAAGAACAATATTACCTACAGTAGTTATAATTTTGTAATATTCTTCTATTTGTTTTGAAGAAAAATCTGTTTTTTCCTTCATGAGATTTATAAACATTTTTTTCTTAGAATTTACACTATTTAAAAAGTCAAAGAAATTTCCTGGAAGAAAATTTTGTGATACATATAACCCCTGAGGATTTGCTAATTCCCATTCAGTGTCCATCGTTAAGACAAACATAGCCCTTAAAGCTTCTTGTGGAACTATGTGTTCATTATCTCTCATTTGGATATTAGATCTAATATTAACAGGGTTGTTGTTTATTGGTTTCAATCTTCTAGTTAGCTCTAGAATTTCTTCAGAAATCTTTGCTAACATTTGAGAGATTTCTTCATCAGAGGGATTGTTTTTTTCTAGAACATATTTAACGAAGTTTTTTATCTCAATTTCTTCTAAATTCTCATAACCCATATTTGAATGTTTAGATTGTCCAATAAGCCTCAACGTATTTTTTTTATAATTATAAAATACTAATAAATTCCAATTAGACATAGCTCCAGAACCTAGTTTTTCTTTTCCAAAAGAGTTAAGCGATTCTCCAGTAGTAGAATCTATAGAATCTACGGCAATAAATCTTACATCTATATTATAATCGTTCTTGATGATATTTATATTTTCGCTAATTGTTATTAAATCTTCTCTATCTAGAATAGACCCAAGTATGGATCCCGTATAACTAAGAGTGGATAAATATTCTCTGTTTGAAATACTTTCAGACGCAGAAGTTGATTCTTCTTCCTTATATTCTTCAAATTTTACTTCAGAATATTTGTCCCTCAATTGTTCAATTGTTTGCAACTCATTATCTTCTAATCCTACTATTAATGTTGATTCATTTATCCTTGTTTCTCCTATATCTGTAAATTTAATTTTATCAAAGTTTTTTATGTCTTCAGAATCTGAATTAAAAAAGTTGTTAGCTGAATGGATTAAAGATGGTGGCATATTTTCATCATTGAATGAACTATCTTCGGAAATTTCAAACTTTACTTTAGGGTATTTTTCTTTTAATTGGTTAATTGTCTGCAATTCATTATCCTCTAATTTAGCGCTAATAGGTAATCCATTCTTATTATAAGTTATTAATTCTTCATTATCTTTTGATAAAATTTCAAATTGTCTGTATGAATTAATTCTTAATTTAGTGTTTGTATTTAGGGAATCAGATTCTATTTCAGATGCAACGCTTTGGTATTTTTTTGAGTAATCAGTATCTTCTAATAGGCTTGGTGGTCTCATAGTAAAACCATCTTTATTAATAGCAAATTCGAATTTATCATTTTGTATAGTTGTTTCTCCATTTTCAGAACTTTCGTGTTTGATACTTGGAATTAATCCTAAATTATTTCTCGTTTCAATTTTTATACCATCTCCATTTTTAATTTGTGCCGATATTTTATCTTTATTATCAGTGTTTAGAATTTCATGATTTTCTAAAAATTCTATATTGATTTGTCCATCTTTTGAGCTTTGTATTTTTAAATCCTTAGATGTTTGTTTTATCCAATTTCCTTCGTAATTTGATAAATCAGTATTTTCGTTTGCGATAAGAATTTCGTTGTTCTCGTCATTTACTACGAGGGAGTTTTGTTTGTATAATGCGTTCCCATTTTCTAGAATATATCCTTTTTCATTAATATTTATTTTCCCATTAATTAGATTAATTCCATTTGGGAATGGAATATTTTTTCCCTCAATCGTAGTTGGATATTTCCCATTAAATTTAAATAAATCTAAAAAATTTGTTAAATTAGCTTCTTCATCAATTTCTATTTGGATTCCCGTTTCTTTATTGAATAAAACTCTTGAATATGGAGGTATATTAAAATTATCATCTCCAAATTTATAATTTCCGCCTCTTCTGTCAACCATAAAGTTTGCTCCAATAATTTCTTCATTTTTATAATCAAATTCTATAAAAGCATAGTAACTTTGCGTTCCAGCAGCATTTATATTTGTAAAAGTGTTACCATATAGCTCAAAGAAAGCATTATATTGCACAAATTTTAATTTGATTGTTTCATTTGAAAATTCTATGAAATTGAGTCCTTCACTTCTTATTAGTTCTTCTTTTCCTTTGATTTTAAATCCTTCTTCTATCCACCATTGTGTTAAATAAGGTGAGTCTGCAGAATTCATTCTAACAAATTTCCCATCTTCTTTTATATCATACCAACCCGGATCATTTAGCATGCCCCTATATAAGCATTCATAATAAGGATCCTTTGAGTTATCAATTGTATTAATGTTCCCTCCAAAATATGCATCTATTATAGGACAATCTTGTTCTATTTTTGTTTCTTCTTTGGGTGTATCCGAGCTGATAGAAGAAATAAATCCCAATAAACAAATACTCATAATCAGTAGAGCGAGTTTCTGGGATATTTTCATCTTAATATTTATTGGCGAATTTCCATTCTAGAGGAATTCCGTTTATTTTTGAATGTTCGTCTTTGATTGTAAAGAATGTTGCATTTTCCGCACCTGTCATATCAATTTTTAAATCGTTTTTGAGGGCAATTTTTGTTATGCAACTTAGGCAAATATTTTCTTTCCCTAGCTGTCCTTTGATTAATTCTTCTATAGAGTCGTAAATTAAATCAACTCTTATTAGTATCTCTACCTTGTTAAAATTTTCTATGATGTAATTTTTATTGTTTGAGATTACAGTTAAGGGAAAAGTTACGTCTAACATTATTTTGTCTGACTCTATTGTTGTTTTTGTATTTACTTCTCCTGATGTAATGTTAAGTCCTGGGAAGTCTTCGAATTGTCCTGTGCAAAATGTTAGCATTTCGTTTAGATAGGTTGAGATTTCTTTTTCTACTTCCTCTTTGGAATGCATTTCATTGTCTCCCTCATAATAATAATAAGGGATTCCGTTTGATGTCGATAATTTTGGTGAATAGAAGTATCCTCCTTTTTGTCCTATGTTATAGATAGCATCTTTTCCAGTTTTTTCTATGCAGTTTTCTACGAATGAACTTAGTGCTTCGTTTTCTGAACCGAATGTTTTTCCTATATCATCTTTGAAAGTGAAGAAAAGAATTATAGCGCCAACAATAACTATAGCAATTATGATGAATATTGTTACTTGTGCTTTCTTATTATTCATCTGTATGTAGAGAGAATTGATTTTATAAAAGTTTGGAGGTTGTCTCGTTAGTTTTAAAAGAATATGCAAATAAAAAGGTCATTGTATAAATGCTGTATATTTGCTGAGCACCCATCAAATGCCGGATAAGTCTGGGACGCCCCAACCGGTTCGACAGGAGGAAGTGCCGGATTTAGGGGTGGACTTGTCAACCGAGGATATAATCTATATACTCTATCCCGTTAATTTGTATTTTTGCCATAATTAAAATAATCTATTTTAATTTCTAAATTTAAATCTTTGAGATATGATTCTCTATTGGGAGTGGAACTTTTTGTCATATTTAAAGATGGGTGCTGCAATCTTCGTGATTTATAATAAATGGATTTATATAAGGATATTAGTCAAAATTAATTTTCTTTAATTGGTTTTGCAATTTTCCACATTTCATTAAATTTTTCTTTTAAATTTTTGGACAATTCCTTGTCTATAATTTTGATCATTGCAAGAATTTTATTTTTATTAATAGGATCGTTTACCCTCAGGATAACCTTATCTGTATCGATTAGAGTAAAAGGTTCTGGAGACAATTCTTTTAATATTCTAATTTCTACATTCTTTATAATTTTATCAAAAAATTTCATTCTTTTAAGAGTTTTAATTTGAACTTGAGCAAAATTTTCAGGAAAAATTACTTTTATTTTTACTCCCTTTCCTACCGTTTTATAAATTTCTTTTATAAATTTTGGAATATTTAATAACGCAGATTTTGTTTGGTCACTTTTATTAATAATATATGGAATCATAAAAATTTCATTTTTAGCCTCACTAAAAATACTTCCCATCATTTCGTCAATTTCTTTACCTATTGCAGTAATCCAAAAAGTTTTTTCTTTATGTTCCTGAACACTTATCTTACTTATTTCATTTTCAATTTGAAGTAAAGTATCTTTTAAATTTTTCAATTCTTCTTCAGATTCTAGTTGTTTTTTATTAAGGATGTCTCTAAAGGTTGTTTTTGGATTCCTTATTTTATACTTTTTAGGTCTTGTATTTTGTACTTCAATCAATCCTTTTGCAGATAGACTTCCAAGGGATTCATATATTTTCCCAAATGGGATATCGCCTTCTTTAGATATAATACTGGCCTCGACTACATCTCTTTTTAATATAATTTCGTAAGCAATAGACTCATATTTGTTCAATTTCAAATCACGAAGCAATTCTCTAATTTTCATTATTTAAACTATTTATAAGTTGTATTAAGGGTATAAGTCTTAAATACTCTCTTTATTATATTTAATTACGATACAACTACTCAGTTGTTTTAATATATAAAACTTTGGTAATAAAAATGAAAGAAAAAAAATTGATGATCGGCATTTTGGGAATATTGGCTATACTCCTTCTCACTTCAGGTGTTCATGCATTTGCAGATACCATGTGCGTAGATTTTCAAGTTACAGATATAACTCCATCTTCTGTAGAAATAGGAGAAGAGGTTACCGTTGGAATCCAGTTAGATAATTGCGGAAGCGAACTTCCTGAAAATGTTCGTTTTGAAATAACAAGATTTAGCAACGATATAATCATAAAAGAGCCATTAGTTATTGATTCTAAGAAACCTTTTGGATATGCGAATAGTGATAGATTTAACATATACCACCTGTACGTTACGGATAAAGCAACCCCTGGAGAATATGTATTTGAATACAAATTAACTTATGGCAACAAAGATTTTTCGATTGAAAAAGAAGGAAATTTCTCAGTTACGGTTACAAGTCAGGAATCTGATTTAAATATAGCTTATGTAAAAACTGAACCAATACTTCCAAAAGTTGGAGATGAAGTCACATTAACTATTAGATTAGAAAATTTTGGGAGGGGCGATGCAAATTCAGTTAAAGCAAAGGTTGATATTCCATTTTTTGGAATTAAAGAATCTTTTTTAGGAGAATTAGAATCTGGAGATGATAGCTCTGCAGTCTTCACATTAGTTCCAGATAAAAGCGGAGTTATAGATTACGATTTAATTGTAACTTACAAGGATGATTTCGGAGCTAAGGAATTTACTGAATCTCTTGAGTTGAATATCCAAGAAAATCCTCGAAGTAATGCTTTGACAATTATAATTATAATTGCCCTAATCTCCTTAGTTGGCGGAATAATTTATTATTTTAAATCTAAGAAAGCATTAAATAAAAAGGAAGAAAAATAATGACTTCTCCTGATGCGGGCCTTCTAAATATGCTAAAGGTTTCATTCTTCTTAGCATATAGGTCTATCAAAAGAACAAATATTGGAACTACAATTTTAACAGTATCGATTATTTCTTTTGTTTTAGTAAATTTAATTTTTTTACCTTCTGTTGTAAATGGATTACAGGAATCAATTGAAGAAGAATCTCGAGATAATTTATACGGTAATATATTAATCGAACCAAAAGAAAATAATATCTATATTAATGGCGTAAGTAATATTCAAAAAAATATAAATAGATTATCAGGAGTTGTGGGAACAGCTCCTCGTTATGCTACGGGGGCAACATTTTCTCATAAAGATGAATTTTTAGGAGGAACTTTGTATTCAATGGTTCCTTCTGACGAAATGCTTGTTTCAAAAATACATCAAGGAATAATTTCAGGAGAACACTTAAGTGATTCTGATAGGGGTGAAATACTTTTGGGAAAAGATTTAGCTGGAGAAAAAGATGCAGAAGAAGAACAGCCTTCATTAAAGGGAGCAGAGGTGGGAGATATTGTTACGGTAACATTTAGCAATGGAATTATAAAAGATTATAGGGTTAAAGGAATCTTTGGTGTAAGCAAAATGGGCACAGATGGTTTAGCATTTATTAGCGAAAAAGAAATGGAATCTGTTTTAGGAATTGACGACAAAGCTTCAGTAATTCTTGTTAAACTTTCTAATGTAGGGACAGAAGATGAATTCCGTAAAAAGTTTGTTGGACTCGGGATAAGTGAAGATATGAAAACATGGCAAGAGAAGATTAGTGGAGTTATTGGTTCAATTACCGGAACATTTAATCTTCTTACTATGATAACTACTGTTGTTAGTCTAATTATAGCAATAGTAATAATCCTGGTGATTGTGTATATTAATACAGTTCATAATCAGCGACAAATAGGTATTCTAAAAGCTATTGGAATTGGTCAAAATGTTATCATTTTCTCCTACATCTTTCAGGCATTATTCTATTGTGTTGCAGGAATATTTTTTGGATCATTCTTGTTATGGTTGTTAGCTTATCTTTTTACTCAAAATCCAATAGCATTTCCAATGGGAGAAGTATCTCCAATTATTACATTTTCACTAATCGCTAAGAGCTCAATAAGCTTATTAATAATATCAATTATAGGAGGGTTTCTTCCGTCATGGCAAACTGCAAGACAGAGTATATTAAAATCAATATGGGGATAAAACAAAATGATTGAAATAAAAAATTTAAAGAAAATTTATCAGATGGGAAATATTAAGGTTAATGCCTTAAATAATGTTTCACTGCAGATAAAGAAAGGGGAATTTGTAGCCTTAATGGGAGTCAGTGGATCTGGGAAGTCTACCTTTTTGCATCAAGTAGGATTATTAGACAACCCCACTGAAGGAAAAATAACTATTGATAATGTTGAAGTCTTAGAATTATCCGAGAGAGATAAATCGCTTTTTAGACTAAATGAATTGGGGTATGTTTTTCAAGAGTATGCTATACTTGGAGAATTAACTGCCTTAGAGAATGTTTATCTTCCGCTTTTAATGATGGGAAAAAGTAGAAAAGAATGTGTTGATACTGCTAAAGAGGTTTTAAAAAAAGTAGGGTTAGGAGATAGAATGGATCATTTTCAAAAAGAATTATCAGGGGGACAGCAACAAAGAGTCGCTATTGCAAGGGCACTTGTTAATAAACCAAAAATACTTTTTGCAGATGAGCCAACTGCTAATTTAGATAGTACTTCAGCTATTCAGATTTTAGAATTATTTCAAGAATTAAATAAGAAGTATGGGCAAACAATCGTTATGGTTACTCATGAGGATTTTCATAAAAAATATGTTGATAGGGTCATTTATTTAAAAGATGGACAAGTGGTCAAGGGTAAAAAAAATGATTGATAAAATGACTAAATTCTATGAAAATAAATTTGGAGGTAAATAAAATGTATATTAAGGATATAATTTCAAAAGGAAAATTTTTACAGGATAAACCAAATAA
>Ga0307990_1003338_pt1 | contig 12295 bp, 10 predicted proteins | sample EllFjometagen129_FD_203168 | JGI IMG/M metagenome (GOLD analysis project Ga0307990, IMG submission 203168) | Marine microbial communities from Ellis Fjord, Antarctic Ocean - #129 | ecosystem: Environmental > Aquatic > Marine > Unclassified | place: Southern Ocean | collected 2014-10-08
GTGCTCCCGCAAAGAAGGAAAAGAAAGAAAAAAAGAAAGCGCCACCTCCTGCTTAGGATGAGCAAGAGTAGGAATCGGCTGTTCATCCGAATTTTTATTAATCCCTGTCAACTGATCGTAACATCCGGCTATCATGGTTGACCGGAAGCATACATTTAAAAATTGCAGAATGCTGATTCCATTCCCCTCTTTTTGTTTTCAGATCTATCCACAAAACCTAAGGTTTGTCAGAATTATCACAGGTTTTTGTAGTAAATGATATCCTGGGGATGTGGAGAGATATCTTGAACAATCAGTTTCTATGGTGAATTTTAGGGGTGCTCCGCTCAACGCTCCAAACTTCCTATATTCAGTGACAAAAAAAATGACCCAGGGATTTGGTGGATTTGTGGTCGGACCATGCTTAGTATCTTAAAAATTGTTTAAAAAGCTCTAAAAGCTCTAAAAGTTACCGTTTTTTGTTCTTAGACCTGTTATTTGGGATAAAAATTAGCAGGTCTAAGGATTTTTTTTGAAATACTATTTTACTTAAAAGGTCCTTTTTGGGGTCAAAAAGAGTGGTTTAAGACGATTTTAGGGCCTGTTTTAGGCTTCTTTTCCTGTTATTATAGTTGGTTACCGCGGCCCGACCCCAAGCGCACTAAAATTACAACAAATTATTTATAATACGCTTCCAAGAATTCATCCCTTGATATCCTTGCTTGTGTAAGGATGGTTCTCAGCGTTGATTTCTTGATTGTTGGATGGTTTGGCATCGTTAGGGGAGTTCGGGTTCCGTCCGGATTTTCTCTTAACATTGCAATGTGATTGCCCTCGCGTACGATGTTGAATCCAAGAAGCTCAAAGGACTTAACAACTTTTCGAATTGGAGCGTCAACAGGAAACTTTGACATCAGACAGGTACTCCTGCTTCTGCAATAAAAGCTTCCAGAATTGGCGGGTCAACATCAATTTGTTCAGGCCCGAATGTCTCGATATGAAATTTAATTGCCGATTTAACATCAGCTAACGCCGCTTCATATGTATCACCCTGACCGACCACAACGCCCTTTAAGCCGAGTGGATAAGCAACATAGGTGTCGGGATGTTTCTCAACAACTATTTTAAATTGTTTCATAATATTAGCCTCATTCAAATTGGTTTTTGCCAAGCCAACAAATTATAACACAATTGAGGTTTAAAAACAAAAAAGAATACCGCAAAATTTTACGCCTGCATGAAAAAGACAAGGTACGCGACACTTCTACTCGGAGATTCTGGATTTTGTTTCCGCGTTTGGCTTTTATATGTTTTACCTATGCTCCATGCCTTGGCTATGGGCTTCCCAAGGCTCCAATAGGAGGTGTCCGGTTGTGAGAGTATCAGGGGCTTCATTTTTCTAAAATCCATTTTACCATCAGCTCTCCACGATTTCCACCAGCTTACATTCCATGGTTAAAGGACAGTCTCTGATCATTGGGGCGGTTTTCAGCTTTGTCGTTTTTTTTACCCGATACAATTCCGCAATAATCGGTCACCTCCACCATATCCTCCGAAGGCAGGCAAACGCTGAAGGTTTGGTTCTCTTTAAATCCAGGATTGCTGTAATGGCCTTTCCTTTTAGCCCGGAAGCTGCTGTGCAAGCTACCGACCAAGATACCAAGTCACCGACCAAGTTCACCCCCTAAGTTACCCCCGAAGTTACCCCCGAAGTCAGAAGGCTGCTTGCCGTTATAACCGGGGAGATGACACGAGGGGAAATATAGGAAAGGTTGGGGCTGAAGGATGAAAAGCACTTCAGAGAAAATTACCAGCAAGTCGGCGTGAAGCTTGGCTTGATCGAGATGACCATACCCGACAAACCCAGCAGCAGTAGGCAGAAATACCGACTTACGGATAAAGGGAGGGCTTTATTGGAAGAATTAGGGGAGCATCATTAATATCGGTGTGTGGAGCAATAAAATGATAAGATTCTCTGATATATCTGTCGAAACTTATATTTTGAGGGGCGTCCCGCTAATCCTTTATATTTTGAGGGGCGTCCCGCTAATCCCCCCATATAGTCAATAAGACACAACGAAGTTTATAATTTAAGGAGCGTACCTCAAGTTCCCCAATTGTTGTAAATTTAATCCAAAATTGCTTTCAATAATGCATCCCGTGCATCCGAATAAAATTGAACGTCGACTTTAGTTGCCATGTCATCAGAAAGATCAAAGAGTTGTCGACGACAAGCAACCGGCATCAGCAGAGCGGTTGCTCCTTTTTCGATGGCTATCTCAGCGATAGTTACTGAATTGTGCATTTCCTCGATTGAACCGCCAAGATTAACCTCGCCTACAATAATGAGTCCACCACGTATGCTTTTCTTGAGCAGGGCTGTGCATAAAGCTACAAGAGCGGCAACTCCCAATTTTGCCCCCAATCTCGCGGCATCAAAAGCACGTAGCTGTATGGTAAATTCATGGTGACGCGGTTCTTTGTCTCCCACAAGAGATGTTGACCTGGCGTAGAGGTTTTGTTCTGCGAAACTCACTCTCTCTTTAAATGCAGTCGGAATTGGTTTGTTTAGAATCTTCACGCTTGACCCAGGTCCCTCATTGACTTCTATTCGGAATAACCCAGGGTGTTCATCCATACCGCCGGGGCTGATTGTCCAAACCTGGCCGGGTTCTAGTGGGTCGCTGCCAATACTATTTTCGCTGTGTAGTTCCGGTGTTGATACAAACTTCTCAACACCCTCATTTCCTAAAACATAACTAAAATGTGTATTTCGGAACTCGGCGGCACCGATACGTTTTTGTTGCTCCTTGACCCGTCTTCGAGTTTCCAATGCTATTCGAATTGCCCATTCGATATCTTCGTCTGGTATCTCCCCTTCTCCGCCAGGGTAAAGCAATTTCAAAAGACCGCTAATCGACTTGTTTGCGGCATTGGTATCTCGACCGCTCAATGCCCCACCCAAATAGACTCGATTTTGAAGTACTGACACCCTGCTTTGATTGCGTAAATGGGTCATACACTCAGAGAAAAAGTCACTGACCATCCCGAAATGGTCGGTCAACAGGCTTTTATCGATCTTGGGTACATCCCACCCCGGCAAATACGCGTGGATGCGATCCATGAAAGCCGTATCATTGCGCATCTCTTGGGGCAAAGGTCCAAAAAGATGACCTATCCGTTGCTGGTGCTCGATATCTACATCAAAGTTGCCCACCAATACGATGCTTCCGTCAGCGCGAATGTTTTCCTTTCCGCGGCTGAACTCACCAGATTCCATGTAGCCCTTCATGATGTTGATGCCATCTTTCTTATCAAATGAGACGCCCGACACCTCATCAAAACAGACAACATCGTACATACACACCAGCCCTTTCTGGCCGGTACCCATGTGCACGAACATTTGTGCTACGGTTGCCTTGCCACCTGAAATCAGATGAGCATAGGGTGATACTTGCTGAAAAAGATGGCTTTTTCCAGTTCCACGCGGCCCCAATTCGACCATGTTGTAATTACGTTCAACAAACGGCACCATTCTCAGAAAAAATGCATTTTGGGCCCGTTCGCTAAGACCCTCAGATTCAATACCAATACTTCGCAAAAGGAATGTTTTCCATTCTTCTGTCGAAAAATGTTTTCTGGCTTCAGCCAAGTCTTCCAGCACATCACGCTTAGACAGCTGAATCTCTCTGAGGCTATCCACACCAAACGGCCGGCCGCTCTTTTCCTGGGCGATTGCAGCATCATAGCTTAAATTTATTTCTGCATAGAATCCGCCGGTCAACATTCGCTCATGCTCATTGGCAAGCTTTCCGCTGATTCGAACATCCTTCAATCTAAGACTCGGCAGTGTCGCAAGATAAGAGTCTGTTTTTGCGTCCAGCCTCGCGCTGATCAAATCGATAATTTTTACATTACCCTTTTCTCTGGATCGAGCCTTAAAAAGTTCTTCTTCACCGGCCTTAACCGTACGTGACTTGAGCTGTCGTTCTACAATTTCAAGACCTTCTTCGATATCCTCTTGGTCCGTACTGGCACAGTAACGGCCAAGTAAAATCCACCACATATGTGGGCACCGGAAACTGCCTGGCGAATGTACGGACAAGGTCTTTACGAACTAAATACCCGTATAGTGTCGAAGCAGCCAGTTTATCCACATGGTCCATTTCCATTAATCTGTACCTCCGCCGATAATCGTCTTTTCCTGAGCGACCAGACTCCCATCCTTATCAAGGAGAACGATCGAGGCTTCGGAGCCTTCAAGCTCTTCATTTTCAACGACAACCGATCCCATTCCATTTTCGTTTATGGGTTTGACATTCATAACTATGCTATCATCCGGATTGCCGGCCTTCATCCGGACATCAAAGAATAGCGCGGCGAAATCCCCTTCTACGGCGATTTTGCATCTGAGCCCCTTCCAGACAACATCAGTGATTTCCGCCAAGGTTTCCTGCTTGGAGGAAGTCCCGGAAGTCACCATTAGTTCTAAGGTCAGGCATTCCTGGAGGCTTAGTCCCCCATGGGCATATTCCTCGCCCGCTTTGAAACAACTGATTCCATTAGCCAGCACGATGCTTTGGTTTGGGTTCCAGTACCAGGGGAATAACCGCTCTTCGGTAACTGCTCCAGGCTTTATAACGGCGCATCGCCCCCATTTATTTTCAACCAGAACAGCAGGCAGATCGATTTTCGGAAGTCCCCCTGGAAGCAATAGCCAGCCATGATCCGTTACGATCCGAACGGTTTTCCATCCCGCAGCCAATAGCTGATCCACACGGTCAGAGACTTCAGACAACAATCCAGCGATGAACCTGGAAAGTTTCCAGCCCCGTTCGTGCCCTTCGTGGTCGAGGTTTCCGAATTCGCACCATGCGTGTCCGGTTCCATCTCCGGATTCCGCCTTTTCCAATACGATCCAGCCCTTTGCATTTAAAAGCTTTTTAAGATGATACCCGCCTTTAAGTGACTGGCCGGTTTCTTTCACCGAGGGCTCAAAATCTGAAGTTGCCTCTCCCCCCTCAATGAAATCCCGAACCGGTGAAACAGCCGGTTTTCCAGTGGCCGTCACACTGGGTAAGGCGGCCCAGAAGGCTTTTCCAGAAACCTTATGGCCTCGCTTCGTCAAAAGTTCGGATAGCTGCTGAGACAGATCATACCGTAAGCCGTCTACAAACAAGATGCATTCTCCATTTGCAGCCGATTTTGTTTTCTGGCTTGAAACTATTGCGCCTGGGTATCCCGATTGATCGACTTGTTTTTGCAAATAGCGTGTGGAATCTTCAACCCAAGGCATGTAAATAGAACGAATCGCCGTTGTCACGGCTTGGAAATCATCTTCCTTTTTCACGAATGAAAGCGCTTGCAAAACGGCGGCATCCGCCTTCCAGCCCGTGTTGGAATAGCCGGTTGCCAGATCCTTGGCCGAACCTGCCGCCAGCGGGTTCGCCGTTATTTCAGAAAGAATCGCGAGGGGTCGTAACGCCAGCGCCAATGGCGATTTGCCCAGCTCAACCCATACAAGTTTTCGTCTTTCACGATGGGATTTGTCGAGATCTGTGATTCGATTTCGAGCTTCATGACTGGGAATATCCCCAAGCGCGGAAAAGTCTTTCCGAAGGTCTTTCTCTTTGCTTTCGTTCCACTGAGGCCATCCGCCGTGTGTGTCTGCATTTGCAAACAGTTCCAGCGGCATGGTGCATTTGCGGATATGGGCCGGAATGTTGGGATAGCGGTTGGGGGCTTCACAATAGCGTTCCCAGATCGCCTGCCAAGGCCCGTCATGGATGGCCAGCTTTTCAGCGCCGGACAGAGGGCCGTCATCTTGTGGATTAAACGCAAGCTGCGATTTGCAGACCTCCACAAAGGCGACCCATTCGTTTTCACCTCTCCCTGTACGGAAGGCATCGTCCTGATCCAACCATTGCAGAAGATCCCGTACCGGGTCTCCTCCGGTTAATAGGGTATTGAAATAGTCTTTATCCAGTCGCTTGCCCTTCAAGAGGCTGATCTCCTCGTCCAAAAGGCAATAAAGCGCCAATTGCATGGCATTCTTTGCGTTGTTGTCCTAGGCGACATCAAGGCCCAGTCCGCCCTGGTCAGATTTTAGAAATGACAGTATGGTCCAGTCTTTACCGTTGATTTGAGACCAAATTACGCCCCGGTATTGCAGCTCTGCCAGTGGTTTTAGAGAGTCAGGGCAGCTTTCAACCGCCCTGAGATCCTGACGGCTGACACCGGGAAGGTAAAAAATGGGAATGTTTTCGGCTACGCGATAGCGAGCCTGCTTTTCCTTCACTTCATTTTCCATCGGAGTTTCATTCTCAATGGATATTTTTCCTGCCAAAACACAGCGCAGCCAAATAGCGGGGCCGGTGCGTTTTTCAATATCGTATTCGCCAAGGGCAAGCAGTTCCGGCAACTCAATTTGCATCCGGGGGATAATGGCTTCCCATTGATGGTCTCGGTCAGGCCAGAGAATGCATGCCGGGGCCATCTGGACGTCTGGATTGTACACGGCGGCGGAACGGATGGCTTTGGTCAGCTTGTCAATTACTCGGGTCAACCGATCACCTCCCATAATCCGGTATTTTTTGAAACCAATGCGCTTCAATATACCTAAATTCTTTATTTTTTAAACATTGCGCATCACTATCGTCCGGGTTTTCCCCAACTTTTCAGCTAACGCATCATAGGAAATTGACGAGTCCTCCTTAACCCGAGCCAGAAGCTGCATCTGGACACTGGTTAAAGATGCTTTTAAAAGTGCAGTCTTTTCTGATTTTTGCACCTTTAATGTTATGCTATCTGATCGGTCTTATTCTGACATTATATTCGTCACAACCTGCTACCAGTGCCTGGGGGGCATCTGTTGCAAGTCCGGTTGAGTGACACAGTTCCACCAAATGGTCCACCGCCGGTTTGCACTCTCGCTCTCTTTCTAATCTGGGATAAGGGTCTTGTTCATTCACCGGCCGGCCATTCAGGTAATGGATCCAGGTTTCAATGTTTCGTTTAGGAACCGCAATGGCAACGGCTTCACCATCGGTTCGAAATGCGATTGCCATTGAATTACATGCCTCTCCGAATTCATTGATCCGATCTTGTACGTCTCTATTATCCGCATCGATCATTGCGATTAAGGCAGAGGCCGCCCGTTGTCGCCGTTGCCGATATGCCATGAGTTCATGTGGAAATTTTTCCCGAACCCACTGCTCCGCGGAGCAGTGGGCTGATGGACTTTTTTCCACTCGGATCTCTCTCGTATTCCAACCCATGCCTTTAAGAAATCTCCGAATAAAGGCTTCGTGTTGGGAATCCTCGCAGAGAAGTACAATCTTCACGCGCCGTTTGCTCATTCCGTCCACCCCCTTGCAATTTGCTCTGAAAGCTTCAACCCTTTTTCAATCTTTTCCGGCAGCTTTTTGATGCGGGTTGGGCCGAGGGGATCCCTTTCGAGCCACTTGCCGCTTTCGGGGCCTAAATAATCAATTAGTTCGGGGTGATGGCTGATAAGTACGGCCTGAGGAAAGCCCTCCCCACAGGCATCGTTAAGTTCCATCAGCCAAGGTTGAATTTCGGGCAAGGAGACGTAGTTTTCCGGTTCATCAACAAAGACGGTATGCCCCATGTCCTGCAAACCGAGCAAGAGCGAGTAAAGGACAATCATGACGCGCTGGCCGTCAGAGAGTTGTTCAAAGTCAAAATAGATTTGCGCGCTGTTTTCATTTCCACTGCTAAACCCGACTTTTAGAATTCTATGCTTTCCGGCCTGTTCTAGCTTGAAGGCGTGGAAACCGGGGATGGTATCTCGCAGTTGCTTTGTCAATTTAAAAATTTTGTCCTGGTGCTCCTGGGAGATGTAGCGGTACCATGACGCGAAATTGGTGCCGTCCCGGTTCAGCCAATTAGATTCTTCCGCTGTTTCCGAAGTCATGGACGTTGGCTGAAGGCTGACGATAAACATCATCTGAACCCATCCCTTAAACCATGTCAATTTTTTATTGTCCGGCCTTGAGACGATAGTGGCCAGGGCCGAAACAGACCAGTCAAAGGAATACTCCGGACCGGGCTTGTGATCGTCGTGGTAAAGCTTGACTTCCCCCTGCTCGAACTCGAACAGCGGCTTGCCGTCTAACAATAAATGTTCGAACTCAACTCTCTGTTTCTTAATATCGGGATTGTGGGATATGACAAGTTTGTAGGAAAAGAGTCCATCCTCACCCTGCACATCAAGCTCAAAGGTCTGTTCGCTTTTATTGACCCAGGCGGTAAGATCCTCCGGAGGAAATACTTCGCCGACCTTAGCATTGTCCACTATCAGGTGACGAACCTTGCATAGCAAATCAAATAGGGTGGACTTTCCGCCACCGTTCGGTCCCACCAGCAAAGTCAGTTCATCGAAATTTATCTCAAAATTGACCAGGCAGCGATAATTGTCAGCGTAGAGTCTTTTAAGCATTATGTTCCTCCTTCATCGGAAATTTTTCCCGCCAAAACACAGCGTAGCAAATAGCGGGGCCGGTGCGTTTTTCAATATCGTATTCACCAAGGACAAACAGTTCCGGCAACTCAATTTGCATCCGAGGAATAATGGCTTCCCATTGACGGTCTCGGTCAGGCCAGAGAATGCATGCCGGCGCAACCTGGACGTCTGGATTGTACACGGCGGCGGAACGGATGGCTTTCAGGAGATGCTCGATCACTATCATCGCTCCGCAACCTCCCAATATCCATGTTTTCTGCCACCGACGCGTTTCAAAACCCCCTCTTGCTGGAGCTTTCGAAGGTGCCGCTCCACCGACCGCTGAGTGACACCCACAAGATCCGCCAACTCCGGGATAGTGATCTTAGCTTTATCGCGTATTGCAGTCAAAATTTTTCCCGACGTTTTACCGACACGGATTGTGGCCTTTACCGACGATCTGTCAGCGATTTGGGCAGCCTTTACCGACACTTTGGCGACACTTTCAGGGGTCTTTCCCGACACTTTACCGACAACCACCTTCACATAATCGTCGGCAGCGTCAAATAGAGCTTGGACGCCACCCGCTTTCAAAGCCGGAATGACCTTTGTACGCACCCCCATCCCTCGGGCGTCCACGTAGCCGTAATCCCGCAACACTTCGACAATGATGTGGTTTCTGGCGGATCTTTGCCCAGCCAGCATCTTTTCAACGGTCATGGAATTGGGCAAGGCGCCCGGGCTGATAATTTCAAGACGATCCCGGTAACCGGTGATATCGACATCCACAAAGCGGCTCCAATCCCTGTGGGTCAACGCATTGATCAACAATTCGCGCAACGCTTCGTAAGGATAGAACCAGATTTTTTCCCGCCGAAAATTCTCGTCGATGGTATTGGGTTCCAGGGTCACAAAGGGTTCTATGGACTCCAGAGTTTTTTCGATCAGACCGGCATCGATCAATGATTTTCCCACTTTTCCCACCTGAAACCTTCCCACCAGCGGGGCGTCGATAATCCTGTCAAGTTGCGCTTGATACGCCTTGTCGGTGGAATCGAAAAACATCAATCGGATTCCGGATTGTTTCAGCGCTTGCCGTGGGCTGATCCCGAATAAAACCAACCCTGCGATAGTGCAAACCACATCATCGGCAACACCATCCGTCATAAAACCCAGTGCCTTGGCCGCGTGACCCAGCCTTCCTTATCTCCAAGCACTTCCGGGTCCCTCAGAATATCGCGCAGATAGTTTTCTAGTCGTGCATGATCCAAGGAGGCGATTGAAGTGCGATTGACCGGCATGATTTCCGTGTGTACTGCACCACTGGCCGCACCAAGCATCAGAAGCTGTTCCCGGGTTGCGGGGCGGGTCACGTTGCCGATCCGAACATAGGCTGTTTCCCGATCATTGGCTCTGACAACATAGGGTTTAAAAATCTCCTGCCCGATGGTGATCACTGCAATCCGCTTGCCGGAATCCATCACCACTTCTTCGTAATAGGGCAGGATCACAGGATGTATATATCTGCCGAAAACCGTATCTGCCACCCACTCGCTCAAGTTGCTTCTGGTAATGCCGAGAATGGTTTTGTCATCCGCTACCCCCAGGAGAATATAACCGCCTTTGAGGTTCGCAAGGGCAACAATCTCTTTGGCAAGCTGTTCGGGCCGGATATCGTCGAGCTTGAACTCAACGCCAGAATTTTCACCTCCGGCGATCAAAACCATGATGTCTTTTTTCTTCATGTTTGATCTCCATTTCGACCGTTCGGCTCTGTTCTGGCTTGTCGCTTCTCCTTTAGCGTCAGATGATGATCATTGATACGGTCCCCCCTCATTGCCGCCATATATTGGTCCCAGGTGATACCAGGGAGCCGAAGGGACATCTTTGCCCCGGTCTTTGGTCCATTTGATATTGGGTTTATCCCTTAAAACTCCTGCGCCTCTCTTTTTGACATCGCCGACGGTCATAAAGGGGCGGATATTGAGACTGACGCCGTCATTCAAATCAGGATTCCAGCCGAATGGTTGCTTTTCGATGGGCTTCCACCTGACAAAAATATCGTAAGGCGTTTCGCCTTCAAGGATCAGTTCCAGCTTCTTCTTCAACGATTCGGTGGCGGCCAGTTTTTCTTGAGCGCCATCCACGCCATTGCCGATGTCCTGTTTCTGGCGGCTAATCCAGTCGCCCAGATAAGTGTAGATGAGGGTTTTCAACAGCTTGTGGTCGAACTTGTGGTAGTTCACCAGAGCCGCAAAGCCGTCGCGTAGGCCATCCCAGATGTGCCAGATAAAAGGGCGGTGGTGAAATAGCTTGCAGTGCTGGGTGAAAAACTTATCCCGGAGCCAGGTTTCAACGGTTTTGCCCGCATGGCCTGCCTGCGCAAGCAGTTCAGCTTTCTTGTTGGATGACCATTCACTGCCGTATGCCGCAGCCAGTAGGTTTTCCAGTCTATCTTCGGCCTTCATTTCACCACGCACCGCAGGGATGCAGACGATGCCGTCCTCGTCAGCAAATAACACCAACTCCTGCGATTGTTTAACCCAGGTGCGGGCCTCATCGGAGAGCTCCATAGCGTTATTCAGCTCCGCAGGCCATCTGTATCCAAGCAGGCGGACGACAGCGACCTGCAACACGGTGGCGTCGGTACGGAGTGGCCCGATCGCTGTCCATTTTTTCTCATCATCCCACATCACCGAACCACAGGGGTGGCCGTGGAAGATCCACTGGGTGGGATCGTCGGAGTAGGGCTTGGGTATGCAATTATCAAATATTGGGAATTTGTCTTTGTTAAATGAAGGTTTGGCTAAAGTTTTTGGAGTAACGCCTGTTTTATTATCGAAAGTTCTTACTGCAGCACAGTACTCTTTGGAGGATATAAAATCCCATATAGCGGGGGCATCTTCAGGATTCTTGGGCACTAGTACAGCTCCATTTTGATCAAATAGCCTTGCTATTGCAATGGTACAAGGCAATTTGCCCATTCTATGGATAACAAATCCAATTTTCCTTTTATTAAGAGCAGAATCTAAATCTGGATTTAGACCTCTAAAGCTAGGCAATGATGACATTACACCTAACCCATTTTCCCAAAAGATTGCTTGTTCCATACCACCATAATGAATTGAACTGTTTGTTGTTCGTTGATAGTATTCCCATTTCTCGGATACTTTGATTAACTCCCAATATTTTCTCACAAATCGGTCATTGTCACCTGTGATTATTCCACAAAACACATCACACGTATATGATAATGGGTTATTTAGTTTTACATCCTGTGTAAATAGTTCTAAGTCGGGAGCGTCTAATGTCCTGCTATATTTCAAAACTGAGATCGAGTTATTTGTAAGTTTGTCTGACAATGAACTACCCCGCAGCAGAGCTGCGAGGTATCAAAATGAATTTTTATCTTATTAACCCCGATGCAGAGCATCGAGGAATTCTTTTGATTAAATATGGATTTTTTGCCTCACTTGCCAAAACAGTTCTGTATCTTGTTTGAATATTCGGTCGCTTATTTAGAAAGACCGTAAGCATGAAACTGAAATCATATAATGGTGTATTGAAAGCATTACTGCCAAGTTCTACAATTAAAGCTGGGCTTAAATATTTGAACTGAAGTTTCCCATTTTTTTAATTGGGGTGGATCAGCGCAAGTGTTGGCGTGCTAACATTAAATGCAACAATATCAAGTAGTTGCAAAAATATCGATGGCCTGTAACCTACTGATATTATTACAAATAAAAATGGCCGTTTTTAGTATAAAATAGCAACTTTTTTAAATAAAACATATAGTTATAGTTGATTGCGAGGCCATATTATGGTATGTTTATTTTGTTCGAACAAAAACAC
>Ga0307990_1003339_pt1 | contig 12293 bp, 9 predicted proteins | sample EllFjometagen129_FD_203168 | JGI IMG/M metagenome (GOLD analysis project Ga0307990, IMG submission 203168) | Marine microbial communities from Ellis Fjord, Antarctic Ocean - #129 | ecosystem: Environmental > Aquatic > Marine > Unclassified | place: Southern Ocean | collected 2014-10-08
CCCGCAAATCACCAGCCAAAACCATCCCCAAAATGAACCGCAAACTCGGTCGGCATCCTCAAATCGCGATAAATTTTTGCATAACCCCTTGGAACAACAACTTATTACCGAGAACCGAATGACCCTGCGGGGCGACCGGGGATGAAGGTTGACGGTTGTCAATTGATCGGTAGGATTTCCAATGCTTGGAAGAATTTTTTCCAATGGTTGGAAGAATGCGCCGAGGATTTTTCAAGGTTTGGAAAGGCTGTTTTTCGCGCAAATTCGCGTGTTTAGCGGGCAATAAACATGAAGTTTGTTTTTGTGGGTTCTTGTGCTTTTTGTGGCAAATGAGATTCGTGTCCATTCGAGTGATTGCCACTCCCGGTGGTCGTTGCCGTTCTGCCTCTGGCAGGCCGGCCTCTGCCTTCGGCGGTCGCGGTCAAAAATGAAGTTGGTTTTGTGGTCAGGTAAGGTTTTGAAATGAAAAATGAATCTGAAATTTTGATCTGCCAGAATCCGGGTGGAGAGATCCGACTGGATGTTCGGCTGGAGGAGGAGACGGTCTGGCTGACGCAGGCGCATTTGTGCGAGCTGTTCCAAAAGTCGAAGGCGACAATCAGTGAGCATATTAAGCATGTGTTTGAGGAAGGCGAATTGGTTGAAGATTCAGTTGTTCGGAATTTCCGAACAACTGCGAAAGACGGTAAAAACTATGATGTACGGTGGGGTAATCGTTTCATAATCGTTTCACTTTTGAGTGCTAATCGTTTCATGGGGAGACACGGGGAGGGATTCGAACCCCTGACCCCGAGGATGTGATAATTGGAGAAACTATGCCGAATTTAGTAGAAGTGGAATACGGGCGGACGGGGCGCAGCACGAATACGGATGCGCTGGGGATCCGCCTTTCGTAAAGCTACGGCGCGACACGTGCGGGAGATGCAGGCGAGGGCTTTTGCGGCACGGGATGCGCAGCATCTTTTGATTAAAGCGCCACCGGCTTCGGGAAAGCCGTATAGTGGAAATCTCTAAGTGCGGTTTGACGAGGGCTTCGGGGTTAAACCCCCGCGGCTACTCTACCGATAGCTATAAAAGTAATTAAAAGGGAGAACAATGAAGAAACTATTTACAGTATTGGCACTCACGACGGTCTCATTCGCGAGAGAGGTAGGGACAGACCGCCGGGCTGTCCGGACGGTGACTGGGTGCGGCTCGCTCGGCGATCGAGCCCTACCTTCGGTGATTGCCGTTGCCCTGATCTGTTTCATGTTTTGTTTTTCGGCTACCGCCGAAAAACAACCGAACATTCTCTTTATCATGGCCGACGACCTGAATACTGATTTGGGTTTTATGGGCGATAAAACAGCAGTAACTCCGAATCTAGATCGTCTGGCTCAGCAGTCAACGGTATTCAGTAAAGCGTATTGTCAGGCACCGATATGCGGTCCATCTCGCAATAGTCTATTGACGGGACTCTATCCTCATAACAGCGGTCTTTATAGCCTGGACCCACGATACGATGAGGTTCCTGAATATGCGGATTTGGTTTCGCTTCCACTGCTATTCCGTAATAATGGCTATTCAACAAAAAATGCCGGGAAAATATATCATACATGGGCTGACCCTAAAGCATTTGAAAATAACTATGGCTGGTTCGGCGGCTTTGGTCCCTTCCCTGAAAAGAAGATTCATGACCCAAAATTTGGAACTCACAAATTTTTTGACTGGGGTCCATTCCTTGAAGAGCCTGAAACAGCCGATTACAAAATTGCGCAAAAAACGATAGAACTGATCCGGGCATCAAAAGAGTCGGACAAACCATTTTTTATTGCAGCGGGCTTCATGAGCCCACACGCCCCGCTATACGCACCGCAACGCTGGTTTGACATGCACCCCATTGACTCCATTCCACCACTGGAGGATCAGAGCGAGGACATGAAGGACATCTCGCCATACGCTCTTAAACATGTGAGCTACGACGGTCAGCAAAAATACGGTAACTGGATCCATGAGAGCAACCTGACCTCAAGCTATCGCCAGGCGTATCGCGCCTGTGTCAGTCACACGGACTATTGTGTCGGGCTGCTACTGGATGCTCTGAAAGAAGAAGGGCTTGAAGAGAATACCATTATTGTATTCTTAAGTGACCATGGTGTTCAGCTCGGACGCAAAAACCTATGGAAAAAGCGTACCCTTTGGGAGGCCACCGCACAGGTGCCGATGATCATTAAGGCACCGAAAAATGGTCGTCCTCGAAAAGTAGATGTCCCCGTCGGAATGATCGATATCTATCCGACCTTATGTGATCTTGCCGGCCTAGCCAAACCGGCGCACCTTGAAGGGCGGTCGCTAACTGGATTGATGAAAAATGGCAACGCATCAAAACAGCGCAAGCCCGTTCTTACCTCTCACGGTCCGGGCAACTTTGCTCTGCGTGACTCACGCTGGCGTTTCATTCGCTATGCGGATGGATCAGAAGAATTATACGACCATAACGTAGACCCGGACGAACACACCAACCTTGCTGGCAATCCGGAATATGCGCCTGTAATTGCAAAATTCAGTCCTCTCATTCCTGAAATATCCAGACCTTTTGCCCCGGGCAGCAAAGGGCTGGCCAGCGGAGCATTCCCTGGTAAATAAGGGATAAAAAACCAAATGGGTATTTGTTTAGCTATATCACGACTGTCCAAAATAAATTTGGCCAGTCGTTGAATATCGAATATCGAACACAAGCGTATTCGCGCAGAGGCTTCCAGAGGAAGCAGTGAGCAACGCGAACGGCAACGAATAACGAATTTTGAAGTAAATGAGAGCCTTCTACATTCAAAATTCCTTGTTCGGTGTTCTGCGGTTCTTCTGACCAAAACTGAACCTCGAACCAGAGAAAGGTCATATCGAGCTTTGTTTGCAGGCTCAATGGTGCGTTTCGACATTCTGTTTTGGACAGAAGTGTAGCTATATATCTTGTTTTTCCGATCGTTTTACGATATACAGAAAACGCAGTCATTTTTAGAGGAACCCATGCTGATGTGGAATGAGCGGCTCTGCGGAATGAGCGCCTTCCAGCTGACCACCAACCTGGTTTCTGACCCCTGGAAAACCAATGGGCTGGAATTCGTCGGCGCGGCTGGTTTTTCCAATGTTTGGGAAGCGGTTACCCATAAAGTTCCAACCCTTGGAAAAGACCAGCAGTTCATCCGCCTGAAGATTGAGAAGGATTAAATAAAAAAATTCAGCGTCGTTGTTGCTGTAGAGATGCAAGGAATCTGGTTGATGAAAAACGGGTTTAAATGGAGGGTGCATCCTTGGCAGTATTTGCCGGAAGAGAAGGCACCCGTTCGCCAAGAAAGGAAATTTGATATGAAAAAATGGTGGGTTATTGCGGTGTTGGCAGGTTGGACGGTCTGTTATGGCGAAGCCGGTTTGGAGAAGAGTACGGTAAAAGCGTTGGCCGATCGGGTGCGCACGCATCAAATCAAGCAAGGGCTCCGGTTCAAGAATCAGCATTGGGTTCGCGGCACGTATTATGCGGGACTGATGGCCATGTATGAAAGCACGTCGGATCGTGCCTATCTGGATGATTGCATGGAGTGGGGGAAGCAGGTTTCCTGGCGGATAAAGGAAAACGCAGGCGGGGAGTATGAGAGCGGGGCCTATCCGCTGATTTGCGGCCAGATCTGGTATGGATGTTATCAAGCGACAGAGAACGAATCTATGATTCAGCCGTCGATTGACTTTCTCAATAATCCAAACAAAAAAACAACCCCTGTGTCTGAACCCGGGGAATGGTACTTTGAAAACGCGGGACGTCGCTTTGTGGATGGGCTGTTTACCGCACCTCCGGCGCTCGCGATGTTGTATCAGATGACGGGGGATGAAAAATATGTGAACTGGATGGATGCCTGCTTTTGGGATGTGCATGAAGAAATCTTTGATCCCGATGCGGGCCTGTTCTATCGGGACGCACGTATGAAACCTCACAAAACAAGGAACGGGAAAAAAGTGTTGTGGTCCCGGGGCAACGGGTGGGCTTTTGGCGGAGTGACTCGAGTTCTGAAGCACCTTCCGGCGGATCACGGCAGTTATGCCCGCTATAAGGCATTGTATATTCAAATGGCGGAGTCGCTGGCGGCGCGTCAACAGATCGATGGGTTCTGGCGACCCAATCTGGATGATCCAGAGCAATACAATGTACGGGAAAGCAGCGGAACCGGATTTTTTACCTATGGAATCGCCTGGGGGATAAATAACGGGATTCTGGATCGCGAACGTTTTCTACCCGTTGCAAAGAATGGGTGGGCGGCACTGGCCTCGGTTGTAAACGAAGAGGGCGCCGTCACATGGAATCAGCCTCCGGGCGGCGGCCCCGGTATGGTCAAAGAAACAGACTCGACGCAATACGGCTCGGGTATTTTCCTGCTCGCCGCCAGTGAGTTGTTTCTATTGACGCAGTAGACGGTAATTATTTCGCCTTGAATAACTATGAATAACTATAAATAACAGGTGACTGTCCCTGGTTGCTTCGCTCGATTGCAGATTGGGCTCGATACGCCTAACCCAGGCCTTGGACGTTCTCCAACGAAAGGAAATTTGACATGAGAAAGATACTTACCCTAGCAATGGTCACCGTGCTGATCGGCTGCGCGACGATGCAGAAGGGGAGGGCTGCGGAGCCTTTAGCCCAGACCGCGGAGCCTTTCACCATCGTGGTTTTGCCTGACACCCAGTTCTACGCCGACACACGGCACAAGCTATCTGCCAAGTGGGGCAATGGAGACTTGCGGCGCTACTTCTTTGCGCAAACGGAATGGGTTCGCGACAATCAGGAGCGACTCAATATCGCCTTTCTAGCCCACGAAGGAGATGTCGTGCAGACGGACGCCCCCGAGGAATGGGCCATCGCCCAGGAAGCCATGTCGATTTTGGACGGGAATGTGCCCTACTGCATGTGCCTGGGAAATCATGACATGGGCTACGAGAAGGCGGACAATAAGTATGGCTGCAATATTGCCGTCAACCGGACCACGCAATTCAACAAATACTTTCCTCGCGAAAAATTCGCAGAACAGCGCGAGTTTGGCGGCACCTTCGATCCGGATCGCCATGACAATTCCTGGTACCACTTCGAGGCCTCTGGGCTGAAGTTTCTTGTTGTAGCACTTGAGTACAACCCGCGCGACGAAGTGCTGGATTGGGCGAACGTCATCGTTGCCGGGCATCCTGACCACCGTGTCATTGTCCTGACGCATGCCTACCTGTTGCCAAATAAGACGAGAACCACCGGTCGGCTGAAAATCAAAGGCAACAACGGCGAGCAGATGTGGCAAAAGTTCGTCAAGAAGCACCAGAACATTTTCATGGTTCTCTGCGGTCACTTCGGTGGAGAGGCGGTTCTTACCTCCGCCGGAGATCATGGCAACCCGGTCCACCAGATTTTGAGCGACTATCAGGGCCGTAATAACGGGGGAGAATCATGGCTGCGAACCATGGTCTTTCAACCGGAGGCGAACCAGATTGGCATCTACACCTACAACCCCGCACTCGACAAATTCTGGGACCGCCCGTCCAGCAGATTCGACCTGGACTATCCAATGACACCGTCCCCCTTGACGGTTCCTTAAATCACGCGATAGGGTGCTGCCGGGGCCGGGGTCCTATAAAATGATGTTTTTGGGATTTCCAATGGTTGGAAAGGCAGTTGTTTTTCGCGCTGTTTCGCGTGTTTCGCGGTGAAAGATTGAGGGCAGAATATGAGTGAACCGATGAATAGTTTGAGGTTGCCGATTTCGATAGACGATGTGCTGGGCGGGAAGTCGGTGGAGTGGGAACGGCTGGAGTACAAGCAAGGCTGGAATCCGGAGGCGGTACTGCATTCCATTTGTGCGTTTGCGAACGATTTTCACAATCTCGGTGGCGGCTACATTGTGATCGGCGTGGCGGAGGAGAACGGTCGTCCGGTGCTGCCGCCCGTTGGTCTTGATCCCGATACGCTCGATGCAATCCAGAAGGAACTGCTGAACCTTGGGTATTCCGCGATTCAGCCGAGGGTGCATCCGCTTTCCGCGCCATGTGAGGTGGACGGGAAATGGATTTTTGTGATCTGGGTGCCGGGAGGGGAGACTCGTCCGTACAAGGCGAAAAGGAGCCTTTCGCAAACCAGTAATGATTGGGGTTATTACATTCGCCGGCATTCAAGCACGGTGCGGGCGACGGGAGCGGATGAGCAGGAGCTGATCGGGCTGGCGGCGACGGTGCCGTTTGATGACCGCTATAATCAGCAGGCCTCGCTGAATGATTTATCACTGCGCCTGATTGAGGAGTTTTTGCGGGAGGTGGGAAGCGAGCTGGCCGAGGAGGTGCAGTCGCTTTCGCCGGAGGCGCTGGGACGGCAGATGAATATTGTCGGCGGCCCGGCGGAAGCTGTGTTTCCGAAGAATGCGGGGCTGCTGTTTTTTAATGATGATCCGCGGCGTTTTTTCCCGGCGACGCAGATTGATGTGGTTTGGTTTCCGGACGGCGCCGGAGGCGACCGGTTTGAGGAGAAGACGTTTTGCGGCCCGCTGGCGCGGATGACGCGTGAGGCTCTGGACTATATTCAGCGCAACTATTTGAAGGAAATTGTGATTAAGCATCCTGACCGCGCGGAAGCGGAGAGGGTCTGGAATTTTCCCTATGCGGCGGTGGAAGAGGCGATGGTGAATGCGGTGTATCACCGGTCGTATGAAATCAGGGAGCCGGTGGAGGTGCGTATTACTCCTGAGGATTTAGTGATTCTGAGTTTTCCCGGCCCCGACCGGTCGATTCGCATGGAGGATCTTCGGGTTGGGCGTGCGGTGAGTCGCCGGTACCGGAACCGCCGTCTTGGGGATTTTTTGAAGGAGCTGGATTTGACGGAGGGGCGTTCGACCGGGATTCCGAAGATCCTTCGTAATATGGAAGCCAATGGATCGCCCCCGCCGGAGTTTGAGACGGATGATGATCGCACCAGTTATTTGGTTCGCTTACCTGTTCTCTTACAGGAGAATATGGATCATCGAGGCGTGGGTGTGACCCAGTCACCGACCCAGTCACCGACCCAGTCACCGACCCAGTCGGCGGAGCCGGTGATTCGGTTGCTTTTGGTTCTTCAGGCAGGCGAATTTCCTCCGAAGGAGCTTCGGATGAAGCTGGGTTTGAGCCACCGTCCTACATTCCGTGAAAATTATTTGCATCCAGCGCTGGAGGAAGGGTTCATTGAACCGACTATTCCGGATAAACCAACCAGCCGCCTGCAAAAATACCGATTGACCGAAAAGGGCCGTAGATTTCTGGAGAATAAATAATGTCGAATTTAGTGGAAGTGAATTATGGACCGCCCGTCCAGCAGGTTCGACCTGGACTATCCAATGACACCGTCCCCCTTTAATGGGAGGGAGGTTAAGCATGGCCCGCAGCCGGAATGGATAAGATGACAGAATCATTTGACGACAGAATTGTTAAAACCCGGTGCACCGAAAAAAATGATTGCCGCTCCGCTTCTTTTTGAAATACAAAAAGCACTTTCGGAATACCTCAGGTCTGCTGTCAATGATTCTGCCAATAATAGCCGTAGTTTAGTTGCTGTTGAGTTAAATTTGAAAATGAGCGAACACGCAGAAATAGAAATTATGAAGCCGATAAAACTAAAAACCAATCATCAGTTTAACCCGCTCGGGATCGACAGCCCGCAGCCTTCATTCAGTTGGCAACTCGGCGAGGAGGCCGGACGTTTTCAGCAGTCCGCCTTTGAGCTTCGCGTTCAGACCGAATCCGGGGTCGTGTGGGAAAGTGGAGTGGTTGCGGAATCACAGTCGCACGCTGTTCTGTATGCGGGTGCGACGTTCGGAAGCCAAACCCAATATGGCTGGACCGTGCGCGTTCGCGACTCGGACGAAAACTGGTCCGATTGGAGTGAGCCTGCGACCTTTGAAACCGGACTGCTTCAGCGTGACGAGTGGAAAGGGCAATGGATTGGCGAAACACCTCGCACGGAGAGCGAAACGATGCCCGCGTCAACCCTGCGTTCGAGGTTTAAGACCGAATCCTCTGCGGTGAAACGGGCGCGCCTGGTTGCGACCGCCGGCGGTCTGTATGAAGTTTTTATCAACGGCGAGCGGGTCGGTGAAGATGTGCTGGCGCCCGGATGGTCGAACTATGACAAGCGTCGGCAGGTCATTGCCTATGATGTAACGACGCTGGTTCAGCCCGGCGATAACGCCATCGGCGCGTCGCTCGGCGAGGGCTGGTTTTGCGGGTATCTTTTCTATAAACGGGAACGTGAGTTTTATGGCACCGACCCGCATTTGCTGCTTCAGCTTGAGATCGAATACGCGGATGGAACCAGGCAGACGGTGTGCACCGATGAAAACTGGAAGGTGACCTCCGACGGACCTATTGTTCTGGCGGATTTGTATGACGGTGAAGTCTACGATGCCAGAAAAGAACTGGGCGACTGGAGCCTACCGGAATATGACGACAGCGGCTGGCATGCGGCTCATGTTTATGAAGACAACGGCGCGCAGCTGGTCAGTAAGCTGAACCCGCCGATCCGCCCGATTGAGGAACTCCAGACGGTGGAACTCTATGAATCGGCACCGGGGGTGAAGGTATTTAATCTCGGGCAGAATATGGTCGGTTGGGTTCGCCTCAAGGTGAATGCGCAGCGCGGAACAAAAATCACGCTCAAGTTCGGCGAGTGGCTCAACGATGACCGCTCGGTGTATCGCGGAAATCTGCGCACGGCGAAAGCGACCGACACCTACATCTGCAAAGGCGGCGGGGAAGAAATTTTTGAGCCGCACTTTACGTTCCACGGTTTCCAATATGTGGAACTCGTGTGCGACAACGATGCGGTGGTTTTTGATGCCGATTCCATCACGGGGAGGGTGCTCTGCACGGATATGGAACAGACCGGCACCTTCGAATGCTCCGATCCGCTGATCAACCGCCTTCAGCAGAATATCGTCTGGGGGCAGCGCGGAAACTTTCTCGATGTGCCGACCGACTGTCCGCAGCGCGACGAGCGCGTCGGCTGGACGGGCGACGCTCAGGTGTTCGTTGGTGCGGCCGCATTCAATTACAATGTAGAAACCTTTTTTGAAAAATGGCTCTGCGATTTGTCGGATGACCAGCTGGAAACCGGGGCCTATCCTGATGTCGCGCCGGATGTGGCGTGTAAAAACGGATTGCATTGGCCGATCGAATCCATGTCACCGCTGAGTGCAAAGATACTGCGTGGCAGCGCGTTTGGCGAGGGCGGCTGCGCCGCATGGGCGGATGCCGGCATTATCTGTCCGTGGGTGATCTATGAGCGCTATGGCGATGCCCGGATTCTGGAGCGCCAGTACGATAGCATGGCGGCCTTCCTGAAATTTCTTGAAGACGAAAGCAACCATTTCATCCGCCCCTTTGAGGGGTTCGGCGACTGGCTCTCGATTGATACCTCGCCCGCGGAGATCTTCTTATCGCCCACACCGCAAGACCTCATCGGCACGGCCTACTTTGCCTACGACGCGCAGTTGATGGCCAATATTGCCGAAGTCCTCGGCAAAGAGGCGGATGTCGAGAAGTACCGGACGCTTGCAGAGAACATTAAAAAAGCCTTCTGCGATGAGTTTGTTTCGCCCAAGGGTCGCTTGGCCGGCGACACGCAGACCGCCTATCTGCTCGCTCTCGGATTTGATCTGATTTCCGAGTCCATGCAGGACAAGGTTTTTGAAAATCTGGTTCTTGCACTGGAACGTCGTGACTGGAAACTCTCCACTGGATTCCTCGGCACGCCGCTGCTTTGCCCGGTGCTGACTAAGTTCGGTCGCACCGATATGGCCTACCGCCTGCTCCTGCAGCAGGAATATCCCTCCTGGCTCTACCCGGTGCTGCAGGGCGCGACAACGATGTGGGAGCGCTGGAACTCATGGACTAAAGAGGGCGGCTTCGAAAGCATCGGCATGAACTCCTTCAACCACTACGCCTATGGCGCGGTGGGCGACTGGATGGCGGCCACCGTGGGCGGTATTTCATTCGCTGAGCCCGGATATAAAAAAGTGCGCATCGCACCGATTCCCGGCGAGGGCATCACATGGGCCAAAACCTCCTATGCGTCACCGTATGGGAAAATTTCCGTAGATTGGAAAACCGGGGACCGTGCGTTTGAACTGAATTTTACGGTTCCGGCGAACACCACGGCGGAGGTTCTCGTTTCCGGTGCGGATGCATCGCTTGAGCTGCCCGACGGCATGACGCTTGTGGGCCAAACGGCGACCGGCCTCGAATGCATCGCCTTGCCCGGCATGTATCGGTTGAGCACACTCATCCGTTAGCCCGCTGAAGAAAATGAAAAAGCTCGTCGCCGCCGAAATGAAACGCAGCGGTGATCCGCTCCTCGACTGTTTTCAGAACGGCGGAAGTCATCCTGCGGCATGGGACAAGCGGTGAGCCAATTGCCCATTCTGGATTCGCTCTTCGAGAAATACTTCCAGCTGGGTGAAACGGATGCAGGCATCTGCGAAACCTAGACTTTGTTTTTCCAATGGTTGGAAAAAATCGGCAGGATGTTTTCCAATGTTTGGAACCGACTGCATCGGGGAGCAGGTTTCTTAAGGAGGCGTTGTAATGCCATTGAAAAATTTGATCGACACATTGCGGGCCGAACCGCAGGAGACGGAGTGGCTGGAATTCAAAGAGAATAACGATCGCCCCCAACTGATTGGTGAATATCTTTCCGCACTCAGCAATTCAGCCTGTCTGGCGGATAAACTTCACGGGTATTTGGTCTATGGGATTGATGATCGTTCGCATGAAGTGGTCGGGACGGGTTTTAAACCGCATGAGGCGAAGGGCAAGGGGAATGAAGGCCTTGAGCCTTGGTTGGCTCGTTTGCTTTCCCCGCAGGTTGATTTTCGTATTTATGAATACGACTATAACGGAAAGCCAGTTGTTTTATTTCGTGTCGATGCCACAACGAACACACCGGTTAAATTTTCGGGCGAGGCATTCATTCGGGTTGGAGAACATAAGCACTCTTTGAAGCAGCATTCTGAAAAAGAGCGAAAGATTTGGAAGAAAACACCGCCAACCCAGTTTGAGGGCGGAATCGCAGTGGCCGGACAAAGTGCAGATGATGTTTTCAAGAGAATCGATTATCCATCGCTTTTTGACCTGCTTGATATTCCTCTTCCAGACAATCGCACCGCGATTCTTGATAAGCTGATAGAACTCGAAGTGATTCAGGTAGAGGATTCGGGGTATGGCATCACCAACTTGGGTGGACTTTTGTTTGCGAAAGATCTGAATCTTTTTCCAACGCTGAAACGAAAAGCATTGCGAGTCGTTTACTATGAGGATGAAAGTCGAATCAACGCAAAAAAAGAGCAGGTGGGAACCAAAGGGTATGCCGTCGGGTTTGAGAGCCTGATTGACTCTATTTATGAACAGCTTCCCGCCAATGAATTGATTGAGGGCGCGTTGCGGGTTGAACAGAAGATGTTTCCAAAAGTGGCTCTTAGGGAGTTTATTGCGAACGCCCTGATTCATCAGGATTTTTCTGTGACCGGAACCGGGCCGATGGTCGAAGTATTTTCTACTCGCATGGAAATCACCAATCCCGGAAATCCTTTAGTTGATACGGGGCGTTTTATCGATCATGCGCCAAAATCTCGAAATGAGGCTCTGGCCTCGCTGATGCGTCAGATGAACATTTGTGAGGAGCGTGGTAGCGGTGTGGATCGGGCTCTGGTAGCTATTGAACTGGCGCAATTGCCCGCTCCAGAGTTTCAAGGAGAAACGGATTTCACTCGAATTACCCTGTATGCTCTGCGGGAATTTAAAGATATGTCTCGAAGGGATCGTGTTCGCGCGTGCTATCAGCATAGCTGCCTCTGTTGGGTTTTACGTGATTTTATGACAAATACCTCTTTTCGAGAGCGTTTGGGGGTTGCGGAAAAGAATTACTCTATGGTTTCTCGAGTTCTTCGGAATGCCCTCGATGAGGAATTGATTAAACCGGTTGATCCAGAGAGTAAATCTACCAAAAAGAAGTATATCCCATGGTGGGGATAGTCTGTGTGACTGCTGTGTGACTGGTATGTAACTGAGAGTACAATGCATCCTGTATGTGGTATGCCTGGTTTCTGAAAAGCACAACATGTTGTGTCCTACGTTATTCTTTCTGTGTAACTGGTGTGTGACTGGGGGGGCGAACCCCTGAGGGGTTAGAAAAGGGAAAGAGATGATGGGAGCGTGGCACTCAATTCTCAATGATCAGGGGATTGCGTTCTTTCGCGGTTAAATAA
>Ga0307990_1003340_pt1 | contig 12292 bp, 10 predicted proteins | sample EllFjometagen129_FD_203168 | JGI IMG/M metagenome (GOLD analysis project Ga0307990, IMG submission 203168) | Marine microbial communities from Ellis Fjord, Antarctic Ocean - #129 | ecosystem: Environmental > Aquatic > Marine > Unclassified | place: Southern Ocean | collected 2014-10-08
AATGCATACCAGGATAAAATCGGGGGACCCATCCAGGGAATCTTATACTTCGGCGATGCCTTTGCTGTTAGGCTAAGTCCTAATGGAAACAACCTTATATATTCCACCTATCTTGGAGGCAGGGGTCAGGATGGAGGGAACAGCATTGCTGTGGATCAATCAGGAAATGCATATATTACAGGTGAGACCTCTTCCGTTGATTTCCCTATCATAAATAGCCTTCAGGAAACATTCAAAGGCAATACCGATGCCTTTGTTGCCATGCTAAATCCCGATGGGAAAAGCATAGTCTATTCCACCTATATAGGCGGAAACGGGAAGGATAGAGGAAGCAGCATTGCCGTTGATAGATATGGATTTTCCTACATAACAGGGTTGACATATTCAGATAATTTCCCCTTGGAAAACTCTTTTAAAGAAAAAATATCCGGCCAATTAGACATATTTATCACTAAGATAAAACCCGTGGAAAGCCCTTTTCTACCGGATGGAGATGTTGCGCCATTTGGTGAACGCGATGGCATCGTTGATGTGGGAGATGCCCTTGTTTGCCTCCAGTTTGCCCTTGAGTTAAAGGTACCTTCTGAAGAAGACCTAATGCACGGCGATGCCTCCCCTCTTGATATTCATGGTATCCCTCAACCTGATGGCCTGATAATGGTAGGTGATTCCCTTGTAATTCTCAGAAAGGCCATTGGAATCATTTCCTTCTGATAAGCAATACAACAAAATCAACAACATATTGTAGTAATGATATTATATACCACAATATAAGTATAAATTATAATAATTTATAATAATTTTTAAAAATAGCTTGACAAAGTATATTTAATTTTGATAATAGTATTATCTAAGTATTGTAAGTCTTAATGGGAGTCATATATGAAACAATTTTCAATAAAATTTAAAGTTCTGGCAATTATCCCTGTTTTATTTGTCTTTGCCCTTCCTTATCTGTCACTTTCAGACGGAAGCCCCTTGATTTCTTCAGAAACAGATATTGTTTGCTCTGGAAACGTTACAATGAATCAGGCATATAATTTTCCTGCAGTTGGGAGTGCAACAAATTATAACGATTCACTCAATGCATATGGTAGTGCAAATACAGTATTCATAAAAAGTTTTTCATCGAGCCCTAATTCAAATAATGGAGTGGAAGTGGAAAGGTTCCTGCTTTATGGCTCTGACCCATCCTCTTCTGCAAGCATTTTATCAAGCAAAGAGAATGTAGGCGTGTCTACAGCATCTAACTCCAGCCTTGTTACAACCGCAGGAAACAGCCTCGTCTCAAACGGTGTCTTCACTCATTCAGAAACAAACACCAACACCATAGAAGGCGCTCAGCTCTATCACGCAAACCTTGCCGAGGGTAAAGGGACGGCAACGTCTTCGGTGTATGCCCAGTTAAATAATGATACTACTTTAATGAATAATCAATCGGAGAATGGCCTTACCGGTTCTACAAACGCAGCAACTTTATCTAAAAATTTATCCGTAAGCTCATCTCCTATGTATCAAAACAGTTCTTTCTTTCTTAATCAGGCATTTCTTGTAGGCGGAAAAGCACCTTTTGGAAGAATGCCCTAAAGTAATATTTTCGACACAGAGCTCACGTCTTTCAATGTGATAATAAATTTACGCTTATTCTAATGTTCTGATGCTCTCAATTGATACATTTTTATTATACAAAGACAGTTACCAGTTGAATCTTAGGAAAGGAACACAAGGAATTTTCTACAATGTTATGAAAATCAGTGATGGAAAGGGTTTCCAAAGAATAAATGGTAATTCAACTTTTTGCTCACGCAAAGCCGCAAAGCTCGCAAAGAAAAACAATTATATGAATTTGCTCAAAAACCTTTGCGTCTTTGCGCCTTTGCGCGAGATATTTTCAGTTCCGGTTTATTCGGATTAGGTTATTGAAGGAGTCTTTTTAATGAAAAAAATCACAATTGCATCCATTATTATTTTCTTGTTTTTAATTGGCGCAAGTGTTCAAGTAAATGCAGATAATAATGTAATTTATGGCTGCTTAACTAAAGAATTAGGCTGGCTGCGGATAGTGGGCAGCCCAAACGAATGCAGAAGCTGGGAATTTGCTATTGCCTGGAACTGGATGGGTCCTAAGGGTGACACCGGAGAACATGGCCCAGTTGGTCCCCAAGGTCCCAATGGTGAAAAGGGAGATGCAGGAGAACAGGGTTCTCAGGGAATTCAAGGGGCTCAAGGAGAAAAGGCTGAGCCTGGAGAACAGGGTATTCAAGGCCCTCAGGGAGAGAATGGTAATGCAGGCGAACAGGGACCCGAAGGACCACAGGGCCCTAAAGGTGATCCCGGCCTCGGAAATCTTGGCGTTTATGATGGGCAGGGTATCTTTCTGGGGTATCTTGCTTCATTCTCAGGTGATAAATTAGAGGTATTCAATCCAGATTTATTAAGAGAATTCTCAGTTAAACCGGATTTTGATCCATACTTGATTACCGGCAACACCTCTGAAATAGGCTATATATACTCAACATCTTTGGACTGCAGTACAGATTTCTACATTGAACAAAATAAGATTACAGGAAACGCCCTTTTTCAGGTATTCTCATACGATAATGATACTTTTTTTGTAGTAGATATGGATTCAGAACCTGTCCAATCAACTGATATCTTGTCACGTTTGGATGTCGAAGGTGGTATTTGTGAAGAGTTTACAGGGAATAAGCCATTTATACTATTGCCGATTAAATTTATTGATTTTCCTTTTTCTGATGTAACGCTTGAATACCCTATTGTTGTAAAATCAATCGAATAGTTTCTTACAATAATACTATCTGTTGCAAGTTTATCATGTGATATTAAAATTAGTAATAGCTCACCTATTAAAAAGACCTTTAGGCAGGATAGACCGTATTTTCATCTTCTTAATCTTAAAATCATAATTCAGTATGACAGATATTTTTAAGGTTGTTTTAAAAATCCAGTTCATCCTGTCAATCATGTCAAAAACAGGCGGCTTAACTATTGCGAAATAATGAATTATTTTATAGCATTAGTGCCTTCGTGACTTTTTGCCTTCCTTTGTTAATATATTAATAGCCAAGACTAATAATACCAAGTGCAATTCTCAATATCACTAAGGCATCCCCTACATTAATCTGACCATCCGTATTAGGCTGACCTTGCGCATCTAAGGGAGCAACATCGCCGTGTTCTTTATCCTCCTGAGTTGGTGTTTCCAGACCTAAGGCAAAACGCAGGGCAACCAGGGCATCACCTACATTTACTATGCCGTCTCGATTTCCCAGTGGTGCTAAATCACCATCTGCGGTTGAGTATATGTATTCATCAGCCCCCATATCAGCCTTAGCTAATCCATCATTATCACCATCAATTATTCTTGAATTACCATCAAAATCGGTATCCGGAAGTTCCATGGCACTATTATTACCCTTATCAATGCATGGTGAAGATTCTTGAAGGTGATAATTGTCTCCAGAAACAAAGAGGGGGTCTGATTCTATATTGCCCTCACCAGTATATCCTCCTTGAAAATCGCAGTATGTAACAACCGGAGTAGAAAATTCATCGCTGAACATCTGGGGGCCGACAGGAGCTGTGTTTCCCCAGATAATGCAGTTTGTAATATCAGGTGAGGAATCATCCTTATTCCATATCCCTCCGCCACCTTCTTCTGCATTATTTCCATATATTACACAGTTTGTGATAACCGGAAAGGAGTTGTCAACGTTCCAAATCCCTCCGCCACCTTCTTCTGCATTATTTCCATATATAATACAGTTTGTGATAATCGGAGATGCCCTCAGATTAGTTATTCCTCCGCCACCAAGATCAGAACTGTTTCCATATATTACACAGTTTACAATGGAAGGGGCAGACTGAATTATTAAAATCCCTCCTCCAGAACTATCGTCAATATCTCCGTTTGCATTTCCGCCTTTGATTGTAAAACCATCTATTGTAGCTCCTGCTACGATATAAAAACAGTGATGCACTAAATCCTGACCATCTATTTTGGTTATATTTCTTCTCCAATCTCTTTTATCCCTCTGGGTCTCACTGCCGGCAAAACCACCATATATTCCCATTGCATTAGGAACAAAAATTGTAGAAGAAAGCTTATATGTTCCCTTCTTTACCCAAATTTCATCACCTCCACTGGTCACTATTACAGCCTCCTGGATAGTTTTAAAGGCATTGTTCCAGCTTCTGCCATCCCCTGAGCCAGCAACATTTCCATCTACGTGCCACGTATATTTTTCACGGACGTCAAACCTTGCTACAAAAGCATCTTCAATTCCTCCCCCATATGCCCCTTGGTATGCGTTTTCAACGGGAAAATTATTTGACGCAGTGAATCCTGTTATGTATGCACTTCCTGATGTGCTGATATCTATGCCATGGCTTCTTTCATCACTGCTTCCCCCAAGATAGGTCGAGTAAGAAATAGTATCACCTGCAGGGGTAATCTTTGTTAAAAATACATCATCACTTCCTCCTTGCATGCCCTGAAAGGCATTTTTTGTGGGAAAGTCATATGAATCGGTATACCCAGAAATATAGGCGCTGTCTTCTCCATCAACGGAAATACCAAATCCATATTCATCAAAGCTACCTCCAAGATAAGTTGAGTAGGCAAGTGTATTTCCAGCAGAACTAAGTTTAGTAATAAAAACATCTAAATTTCCTGACAGTGTACCTTGATAAGCGTTTGCTGTTGGAAAGCCTGTTGAATTGGTTGATCCTGTTATGTATGCACACCCTGATTGATCAACATCTATTCCTAGACCAATGTCATCACCTTCCGCCCCAATGTAAGTCGAGTAATCGAGGCTGTTCCCTGAGGAGTTTAGCTTGGAAATAAATACATCAGATTTTCCTCCTTGATACGTAGCCCTGTATGCATGGACGGTAGGAAAGTCTGTTGAGATTGTGTAACCGGTGATATAAGAATTGCCGGCAGTATCAATAGCAATTCCATAACTCATATCAGAGTTACTTCCCCCGATATAGGTAGAGTATGACAGGTTACCGGTTGAACTGAATTTAGCGACAAATGCGTCAGAGCCGCCTTTAATCGTACCCTGATAAGCATTAACAGCAGGAAAGTTCTCCGAATTTGTTACACCAGCCACATAAACACCGCCTGATGAATCAACGGCAACTGATGAGCCTGTATCATTGAGGGTTCCACCAAGGTATGTGGAAAAAGAAAGATCATTGCCTGAGGGGGTGAGCTTGGTTACAAAGGCATCAAAGTCCCCTTCGAATGTGGCCTGATATGGGTTTCTGGTGGGAAAGTTTTCCGATTTTGTCCCTCCTGTTATATAGGCGCTGCCTGTAGAATCAACGGCAATTCCGCTGGCCATTTCAATACTGCTGCCTCCGATGTAGGTTGAGTATATGAGGCTGTCTCCAGTGGGATTAATTTTTGTGACAAAGACACTGTAGTTTCCAGGCAGTGTTGCCTGGTATGGGTCTTTGGTGGGAAAGTTTTCCGACTCTGTAATACCTGTTATATAGGCGTTTCCCGATGAATCAACGGAAATGGACTGACCCAGATCCTCAGCACTTCCACCGAGGTATGTAGAGTAAGAAAGTGTAAGGGGGTCTATGATAAGGGGGTAGTGAGTATTGTACTTTTTTATGTCAAAAGAGAAGGTGTTTTTTGTTAGTTTGAATAATCCCTCAATGATATGTTTTTTACCCCTTATATTCTGGTATATAAGGGGCTTTAGGTGTCTTATTTCACCGAGGGAGGTATTTATAATGAGATCTCCCTCTTTATTGATCCTTAATGTGTCTATACCATTACAGGCAATATGGATTTTAGATGGGTCTGCGTGAGGGGAGACAATAAAGTCATATTCCATTTGGTTGTTTGTGCCATAGATCTTAAGGTCTATTCCCTTGTATAGCTTTTTGTATATAATCTCTTTATATGCAGGTATGTCCGTGTGCCAGTTTTCCGGGTTTGTCCCTATGAGGTAGTTGACCCTGCCGGGAAGTCTTTCACCTGAGATAAGCCTTGTTTCATTGTTTGTGTTTAAGGGTTTGAGGGTGAAGGTGGTTCTCTTGCTAAGTTTTTTTTTGCTGTCCTTTAAAGGGCATATGTATTTTTCTTTCTTAGAATTTGAGCTCTGCGAAAGATAAAGATCATAAACCATGCCTGTTTTAGTAAAGAATATATTCCCTTGTTTGCCCTTCATATAGTAAAAAACCGATTTATCTAACTGGCCCTTGTTTTCAATGAAAGATAGGGGGAGCTTCCCATAGGAGGGTTGGAGGCTTATTTTTGGATTTAAATCTTTTTGTGGAGATTTGAGGGCATTGGAAGGTAACGTCAAAAATAATAATCCTGACCAAAAAATAATTGATAATATGGTTAATTTCTTTGCCATTAACTTTCTCCATTAAACATCATTGTTTCTTTTCTTTTTATCTGTGTACGAAATCTGTGTCTATATGTGTCCTATAAATAGGTCTTTAGCTGTTTATATTTTTATCTTTTTTATCATCATCATTATTCCTTAGGAATATTTTCTTATTCTGGGTAATCATACTCGCAATACCCTCCTCCATCCCTATATGTAATGCGTAATTTGCAGGGAGCTGGGCTGCTATGCCTGCCTCTGCCTGCACAAGGTATTCATGACCAAAACTTGTAATAAATCTGAAAATATCCGCTCCCATGGATATACCTTCTACACGGTTTTCCACTATAGTGCTCCAGACAATTTCCGACGTGCTCATGCTTACAAGACGCAATTCAATGGCTATTTTGGCAACAGCGGTCTTAAAGTGTGCCCCAATTGCTTCAATATTAACCCCTCCGCCGCCGCTGATTAGATCAACATGATAATAAACAATAGCGCCTGTAATAAGGTATTGCGCCCCTGTCAGTCCCCCTTTTGGGCCGCCTCGCTGTATTATGCCTATCTGCATGCCCGCTTTGTTAAATTTATGGCCTAATTCGTATTCTTTTGCAATCATTGCGAGGTTTTTAGTCTCTCTCTCAACAACCTTATGCGGACCCAATGCCTTGTACATAAGGTGGCATAATACATCCCTGGCTCCCTGAGTAACAACGGTCGAATACCTTGCTCTATCGGCATCCTTTCTCTGGCCGGTCTTATCTAAAAAGTTTCCCACAGTCACTCTCAGGTCCGGCTTAATCTCTTTCCTTAAATCTTTTAACTTTTCACCAAGTATACCAAAATCTAATTTTACTGGCGTTCCGAGTTTAGTCTTAATGCTTGCGCATCCACCCCATATTAAAATAAAGGAAAATATAAAGATTATTTTTATAATTTTTTTATTATAATATCTCATTGGCAATCTTTATAATATTATCTATTGAATGGATTATTATATGAAGTATAATCCTGTTCTTCAACTAAAACGGTGGTGCCTGTCGATATTCCTGAGCTGTTATAACTCGTGCTTTCAGTTGTAGTCTTGGAATAAATATCCGTTGAATCCGTATACCTATACCTTACCCAGGCACCATACTTGGCAGCTCCTGCAACGTCAAAAAGAAAACTCTGACTGACCGGAGCTCCCCCTGCAGGTGTCCTCGGGCTGTAAGACATATGATCCCCGGCATTCGCATCATTCTTCAATAACCCATAAACTATAAACATACTGAATAAACATAAAATAATTATTTTATTTTTCATTACAGTTTCCTCTATGATTGTCTATAGATAAAAAAGAACGCCATGCACATATATATGCATGACGCCTCCGTGTAATTTTATTTTTATCCTCTATTGGGGAGTTTGGGGATAGAAAACTCTTGTCCCTGAGTATGTCCAATTTCCAAACTGTGTTACTCCGAAGTCTATACTCTGCGTTATAACTGGGTATACAAGACTTGGGTCTGTAGCACTCCATGGACAGATCTGCGAATGAAGAGGATCACCGGCAGAACCAACTGAATCACCAGGACCCTGCTGTAATGAATATTCTGCAGCTCCTCCTGATTCAAACATGCCTTTACCATAGGACGGCGCAATTGTCTGCCCTGTGGCCCCACTGTCTGTCCATGTCTTTGTTCCCAGATAACCCTCGGTTACACCCATTCCTACACCAACCGCAGCCTGGAAATTTCCGACCTGATCAGTATCAGCATATGCTTCAGTGACTCCTGAACTAGCCTTTTCCTCCACATCGTAATAGCTAGGTGAACCTGCCAAAGGCGCTACATAAGATTCGTGAGTTGCCATAATATTCCCCGAATAGGCCTTCGGTGTCTCAAGGGTCAGAATTGTCATTGTCTCTCCACCAACACCGTGGTTTTCAAAGATGTAACGGTCTTTATCCAGCGTATCCGTTCCTACCGTGCTGCTGTAATTTATAGTTGTACGAACTGCTCCATTGGTCGTACCACCAGCGCCTGACACATAAAACCCCAGGGATGCTGGCCCAGCAATTGTGACATTAGATATTAGAGCTATCCCAAAAATACTAATAATACCTGCAAATAGAAATACTTTTCTCATGACTCCTCCTTTCTGCTGCTTGATAAATGTTTCCATCTATCAAAATTCAAAACAACCGCTCCCAATCTCTCTTTCTTTACCAGAGTAAGTTGCAACCCTTTCCGGATAGGCTGACACTTGATGTTTGGCTGAAGGCACGAAACTCTCCGCTTACAGTAACGCTCTGGCTATATTCAGCCGATGATGTTGTAACCGGGTCCCCATTCTCATCTTCTCCATAAGATGAATTTGCAGACATAACGCCCATACTGACAGTCCCGGTTCCTACGGCAGATCCGGAAAATTCAGACATATAATTGGAACTTGTGGTCTGTGATCTCGTGTAAATACTGCCATTTGTCAGACCATAATCTACTCCTGCTATCATTCCCGCTCCACCTTCAGAACAACATATTGCAGAGTTTATAGATTCTTTCCCTGTCAGGCTTCCATCGGTTCCCTTGTTATCATATCCGGCTATTGTACCTGTCCGTATTATCCTGTCCTCTATACCTGCAAACGGCGCTGAACTCACGGTGTTATAAAAAACCGTGTGACCCTTTTCCGCAGATGCATCTATTGAATAATTAAATCCAAAATTCCGTGCGGCAAGGCTCTCCTTGTAGGCATTATTGACTTCGATACTATCTTCGGATAACACGTATATTCCGCTCCTGAATATACCTCCCTCAGTACCAAACGGACAAATTGTTTCTTGTTCTTGCGTAAACGCTGGTCTGGTTGCAATTAACAGAAAAACAATCAAAGCAACCATATATATAAATGTCTCTTTTCTACTTTTCATCTCTTTTTTCAAATTAAGGTAAGACCTGGTCTATAATTTCCGGTATCAGACTTGGCTTTGAGAAATAAGCGCCAAAGTCCATTTTCCGGTGAAAGGGAATAAAAATACCACTGGCCTCTGCATACTCTGAATAGGTAGCAAAGCTTGCAAGAGGTGTCGTATTAACATTATTATTGCTTGTCGCCGCTTCTGTGCCATCGTACAGCTTGGCCAACATCTCTGCACTAACCGTGCCCGCGCCTGTGGCCATGATATCATAGCCCAATTTTATCTGTGATGTCATTTCCGCACCGGACTCAATATTAGCGCTAATGCTCCCTTTTGTGCCATTCGCCATAAGATTGGGTATGTTAAAACTGCTCCCCATGGCCACTCCGGCATTTACTGCCGGTAGTTCTTTAACATTGACGCTCACCCATGGGCACAGTACAAAAACCCCTGCAAAAGCGCCCGATTGATCCCCCCCGGCAGATACCTCCTCAATAGCAATTTTATCTTTAAAATCCGCCACCGAGCCTGGCGCTCCATCAGAGGTATATCCTATAACCTTATCAACCGTCACGTTCGGACTGTCAACAGGGTGGGAATCAGCGACAAATGTTTTGTTAAAGGTTGTGAGGGGAGTTTCTTCCGGTTCAGCTTCCGCACGTAAGTTCCTTCCAAAATCACCTGCACCGGCAAGGGTGTTAAATGACTTGAACTCCTCTGTGTACCTGATTTTTGCCTCTGTCTCGTTTGCTCCAAGTTGTCCAGGTCTGTTAGCTATTGGCTGTATTCCGTTGGAATTAGCTACACCTGCACTGGCTGTATTATTCCAGTGCCATGTAAAATCTTCACTCTCCTTTACAATACCAACTGCTACAATATTAGTGTCTGTAGTAATCTTAAAGCCCTCTACCGGCGGGTTTACAGGTGGGTCGGCCCATATAATCCCTGCCAAGGTAAAAATAATTAAAACTGTCAAAACTAACTGTAATTTTTTCATTTTTTACCTCTGGTTCTTTCTCTGATATTATTAATAAATAAATTAACTACCGCGCACCCATGGATTACGGAAGAACTTGATCAACAATCTCCGATATCGGGCTGGGCGATGCAAATTTTGATGCATAGTCCATCTTCTTGTGGAATGGAGAGAAAATACCTGTTGCCTCAGCCTTCTCCGAATAATATGTATAACTCTGCAGAGGTGTCGTATTACCATTATTATCGCTTGTCGCCTCTCCTGTGCCATCGTACAGCTTGGCAAGCATTTCTGCATTGACCAAACCAGCACCGGTAGCCATGATTTCATAGCCCATTTGAACATTGCCGGTCAGCTCTACGTCAGACTCGATGTTTGCGCTTATACTTCCAAATTGGCCGTTTGCCATAAGGTTGGGTATATTAAAGCTGCTACCCATGGCAACCCCCTCGTTTGTTGCAGGAAGATTATCTACATCTGGGCCTACCCATGGGCAGAGCACAAAAACGCCTGCAAAGCCGCCTGACTGATCTCCACCGGCAGATACTACCTCCATAGCAACCTTGTCTGAAAAGTCTGCAACGGAACCTGGGGCGCCGTCGGAGGTATAACCTATAACTGTGTCCACTGACATATTCGGTGTATCAGTTGGGCTACTATCTGCTACAAAAGTCTTGTCAAATACTGTAGGCACGGTGGCTGCAGAAAGTGTATTGTTTGAATTAAACTCTGATGTATACCGGATCCTTGCTTCTGTCTCGTTCTCTCCAAGGGCTCCAGGATTGTTAGCTACAGGCTCAATTCCGTTTTCATTACCTACAGCATCACTGGCTGTATTATTCCAATGCCAGGTTAAATTAGATTTCTCAGAGACAGATCCAAGACAATTTATGTAAGTTTCCGTGGTAATTTTAAATCCCTCTATTGGAGGGTTTGTAGGTGGACTTGCCAGAATAATGCCTGTAAAGGCAAATACGAGTGCAACTGTAACAACCAAAACCTTTTTCACATCAACTCCGCTTCAGATTAAATAATAGTTACCGCAGACCAGCGCATTTTTCAAGCTGATCTGCGGTATTTTTCAGAAACTTTACAGATTTATAATATCACTCTGCTTCGAACGTCATTACTACGGCAGAATCTGGTCAACAATCTCTGATATCGGGCTTGGCGGTGTAAATTTAGAGGCATAGTTCATCTTCTTAAAGAATGGAGCAAACATACCATTTGCCTCAGCCTTCTCTGAATATGAAGCAAAACTCTGCAGAGGTGTCGTATTTTTACCAAGAGAGCTAGTTGCCGCTCCTGTGCCCTCATACAGCTTGGCCAACATTTCTGCATTGATCAAACCAGCGCCGGTAGCCATGATTTCATAGCCCATTTGAACATTGCTGGTCAGCTCTACGTCAGACTCGATGTTGGCGCTTATGCTTCCAAAGGCGCCGTTTGACATCAGGTTGGGTATATTAAAGGCACTACCCATGGCAACACCCTCGTTTGTTGCAGGAAGCTCATCTACATCTGCGCCTATCCATGGGCAGAGCACAAAAATGCCTGCAAAGCCGCCTGACTGATCTCCACCGGCAGATACTACCTCCATGGCAACCTTGTCGGAAAAGTCTGCAACGGAACCAGCGGCGCCGTCGGATGTATAACCTATGACCTTGTCCACTGTCATGTTCGGCATATCAGTAGGATGTGTGTCTGCCACGAATACCTTGTTAAATGTTGTAGGCACGGTTGCGGCAGAAAGGGTGTTAATTGAGTTAAATTCCTCTGTATACCTGATCCTTGCCTCTGTCTCGTTTGCTCCAAGGGCTCCAGGTACGTTTGCTGACGGAACTACTCCCCATGAATCGGATACTTGTGAACTGGCTGTATTATTCCAATGCCATGTAAAATTTTCACTCTCCTTTACAATACCAACGGCCACGATATTAGTGTCTGTGGTAATTTTGAAACCCTCTACCGGCTGGTTTGTAGGTGGAGTTGCCATAACAATGCCTGTAAAGGCAAAAAATACTGCAACTGCCA
>Ga0307990_1003342_pt1 | contig 12291 bp, 12 predicted proteins | sample EllFjometagen129_FD_203168 | JGI IMG/M metagenome (GOLD analysis project Ga0307990, IMG submission 203168) | Marine microbial communities from Ellis Fjord, Antarctic Ocean - #129 | ecosystem: Environmental > Aquatic > Marine > Unclassified | place: Southern Ocean | collected 2014-10-08
TCTATTTTTTTAGCAACTTCCCTGCAAATAAGCGCTGCTTCAAAATCGTCAACTTTATCACTGCCTACTATTATTCTAATTTCTCTGCCTGCCTGAATTGCATATGATTTTGTAACGCCCTTAAAGGAGGATGCAACCTTTTCCATGTCTTCCAGTCTCTTAACGTAAGATTCAAACATCTCTCTTCTTGCACCGGGCCGTGCCCCTGAAAGTGTGTCTGCGGCCTGAAGAATAACATCATAAACTGAATTGGCCGGTCTGTCCTCATGATGAGCCGCTATAGGATGGACAACAGACTCGGGCTCACCATATTTTTTGGCCAGATCAGCGCCGATAATAGCATGCGGGCCCTCGACTTCATGGTCTACTGCCTTACCTATGTCGTGCATAAGTCCGATTCTCTTTGCCAGTTTTGTATCCAGTCTCAGTTCGGATGCCATGATACCACAGATAAAAGCTACCTCAATAGAGTGTTGCAAGACATTTTGTGCATAGCTGGATCTATATCTTAGCCTTCCGATTAGCTTTATAAGTTCCGGATGTATGCCATAAACCCCCACGTCAAAAGTTGCCTGTTCACCTGCCTCTTTTATGCTCGAATCAATCTCCTTGCTTGCCCTTTCCACGATCTCTTCAATCCTTGCAGGGTGAATTCTTCCATCCTCTATTAATCTTTCTAAGGCTACCTTTGCCACTTCTCTCCTTACCGGGTTAAAACCCGATAAAACTACTGCCTCCGGTGTATCATCAATTATAAAATCTATGCCGGTGGCGGCCTCAAGCGCCCTAATGTTCCGACCTTCTCTGCCTATTATTCTTCCCTTCATTCCATCATTCGGTAGATTAACTACTGATACGCATTCTTCTGCAACCCGGTCGCTTGCATATCTTTTTATAGACAAGCTTAATATTTCTTGGGCCTTTCTGTTAGAGATCTCCCTGGTCTCTGCCTCTATTTTCTTAATAAGCTTGGCTGCCTCGTGTCTTGCCTCCAATTCCATAGAAGAAACGAGCATATCCTTGGCTTCCGCAGCAGAAATCCCTCCGATACTCTCTAATTTTTGCCTCTCATCTTCTATAAGATCCTCGATCTCTCTTTTTTTCCTCTTTAGCTCATTTTCACGGCTTGCTGATGATGTTTCTTGTTTTGCAAGCTTTGACTCTCTATGACCAAGCTGCTCGATTTTCTTGCTCAGTCCCTCTTCTTTTTGAAAAAATTTTCTTTCCTGACTCTGAAGATCCTTGGCTCTTGATTTTGTCTCTTCTTCAAAATTAATTTTAAGTTGATAAAGCCGGTCTTTGGCTTGAAGCTCCGCTTCTTTTTTAATTGTTTCAGCCTGTCGGCCGGCATCAAGGATAATTTTTTTGGAGTATTCTTCCGAAGAGCTGACTTTGCTCTCTAACATTTTTCTCCGAATGATAATGCCTGCCGCCACACCCAGCAAAATTCCCCCCCCAGCAACAATAACCAACTGAGTGATCAACATTTTAATCACCGCCTTTTATTCTTTAAGTATTTTTGTAGGAATACGGAGGGGATAACGGAGGTTTAGCGAAGCGTTGTATGTTTTTTGTTTGGCAAGGCTTAATAATTTTTCACGGAATGCTATGGTTTTAAAAATACGTATCTTTAAATGGCCGCTTTTATGGTACTAATATATAATTACAGTGAAAGCTGAGCCTTGTTTTCTTGTGATCAACAGTGTGAGTTTTCAACTTACTTCCATTTTATTGCCGTCAGTTTGTAATTTCCCCCGCTGCAATGCCGTGTCAGCAGCGTTATTTGAACCTGAGTTCTATCAGGTGGGTCTTCCATTACCCCATCAGGTCTATTGATAAACACGCCCAGGCGTATGCACGCACATGCTTTCAACAGCTCACACAAAGGCAAGCGGGACAACCCTTTCTCGTTAATGTTGGCTCAAAGCCGTCTACTAATCACGAACATAGCAGGGAAATTTTTTATTTTAATACCGTATTCAACCGTTGCATTAACATCTGGGATCTTCTTTTGATTTCTGCTAATAAATCCTTTTTTTCTTCTAAGAGCTGAAAATAATCACCTGCTATATCAAGAGCAGTTAAAACTGCTATTTTATCGTCCGACAATTTTTTTCCAGAATCACTTATCTCTTTAATTCGCCTGTCAACATACGTCGCCACTTTCATTATCTGGTCCCTGTTATCAGAGCCCTTTACAACATATTCCTTGTCCTTTATTTTAATGTTAACCTTTTCACCCATGGGACAATTTCATTATAATTTCAGCTTAAATTTATCCAATTTTTCTAATAATCTTGCAACTCTGTTTTGCGCTAACTCTTTTTTTTTGTGAAAAGCTTTCATATCATTAACAATAGAATCCATTTTCTCCTCCTGGGCATTTATCTTCCTTTCCAAGTCTAATTTATCCTCTTTAAGGGAGATTACCAGGGAGATAAGAGCATCTACCTTCTTTTCTAATAAATCAAATTGATCTAATGCGACCGATCCCATATGGTGTTTAAATTTATCCTTTTTATGTATTATATCTCTTCTATAAGGAAAGTCAAGTGATAAGAAATTAAGACATGCAGATAGATAAAAAGGGTGGATAAAAAGGGTGGACTATCTATTTAATAAAACCGATGAGTCGTAAGATAAAAAAAATAACCCCGACCACCATACCAAATATGGCGCAAAGTTGGGCTATAAAAAACAAATAAAAAAGCTTTGTTTTTATCTCAGCGTCTCTTCTATTGTTAGACCTACTTCTCCTTGCGTTAAGCTCAAGTTTACTGTTCATTATTCCCGGCAAATATACTCTTCCGTTATATTCTATGAGGACGGAGGATAACCGCTGCCCTAATGTTGTTTCCTTGCCTGCAAAGATGCCTTAATCTTTTTTAATCGCAAAAAGCTCTCTCTTTCTATTTCTTCCATCCTCATTTCTATGTGTTTGATGGTTGCCCGGAGACGAGGAACAACAATATAGTCCAATGCATTAACCCTTCTTTTTGTCTTTTCTACTTCCTCTGCAATCCCCCTGACAGACTCTTCAACCTCTGCAAGTCTCACAATTGCCACAAGGGTATCTTCGAACCCTTTAGCGGTGTCGTCAATTTTTCCGTTCGTGCTAAGAAACCCATACCCTCTCTCGCTCATGCGCCGAATGACATTATCCGTCTTCATAATAGGCACATAAACGCCCATTATATTTTTTGTTTTTACATCAAAATTTATATCTCTTAATGTTATCCGGCTTATTTGATCCAATTCCTGAGATCCCATTAAAACCTCGGATATGGATAAATTATAAAAGGCGTCTTTTAGTTTTTCCTCTACATCGCTTTTTGCATCCTTATATTTTTTAATAACGATCATAAATTCAGAAACAAGGGCGTCTCTTTTTTCCTTCAACAGTTTATACCCTCTTTCTGCAAGCTTCATCCTCTTTTTGAGCTTTAACAGCTCCATTCTCGTTGGCTTAACATTTTGTAAGATATCTGCCATTGATTATTCTCCTGTTTTCGCTGGAGAGAATTTTTTATAATATTGTTTAACGTATTTTTCATCTATCCTTTTCAGTTCCCCCTCAGGAAGCCCTGACAAAAGTTCCCATCCCAGGTTAAGGGTTTGTTCAATCGTCCTGTTTTCACCTGGCTCCTGTGCCACAAATTGTCCCTCAAAAACATCTGCAAATTTTAAATTAAACCTATCTCTTTCGCTTAGGGCCTCTTCGCCTACTACTGCTACAAGGCTTCTCACATCCCTCCCCTCAGCATAGGCAGAATAGCACTGGTCGGAAACGCCTAAGTGGTCTGCTCTTGTTTTTCCTTCGCCGATTCCCTCATTCATTAGACGGGACAGGCTTGGGAGAACATCGACCGGAGGGTAAATTCCTTTTCTATGTAATTCCCTAGAGAGAACAAACTGCCCCTCTGTAATATATCCTGTAAGGTCAGGTACAGGATGTGTGATATCATCATCAGGCATAGACAATATAGGCATTTGTGTGATGGAGCCTTTTCGTCCGGCAATTCTGCCTGCCCTCTCATATATCGTTGATAGATCCGTATACATATACCCTGGATAACCCCTTCTTCCAGGGACCTCTTCACGGGCTGATGATATTTCCCTCAGGGCCTCACAGTAATTAGTCATATCCGTGAGTATTACTAATACATGTGTGTCGTAATTAAAGGCTAAAAATTCGGCGGTTGTAAGGGCCATTCTTGGTGTAATAATCCTTTCTATGGCAGGGTCGTCCGCAAGATTTATAAAGGAAACTATTCTTTCAAGTGCACCGGAAGACTCAAAGCTGTTCATGAAAAAATTTGCCTCCTCGTGGGTTATTCCCATGGCAGCGAATATTACCGAAAAGGGTTCCTCTGAGCCTAACACAGTAGCCTGTCTTGCGATTTGGGCAGCTAAATCATTATGGGGCAACCCGGAACCGGAAAATATTGGAAGCTTTTGTCCTCGCACCAAGGTATTCATGCCGTCAATAGTTGATATGCCCGTCTGAATAAACTCATCCGGATAATCCCTTGCCGTTGGGTTGATGGCTGCGCCGATTATTGGTAAACTGGTCTCTGGTATAATGTCAGGTCCCCCATCAATCGGTCTTCCCAAACCGTCAAATGATCGACCTAATATCTCCTTTGACAAAGAAATGCGCATAATGTCCCCGGAAAACCTAACCCTTGTCTGGTCTGTATCTAATCCCCTCGTACCTTCAAACACCTGGACAATGGCCAAATTATCTTGTGATTCCAAAACCTGGCCCATCCTATTGTCGCCTTCAGGTGTCCTGATATGAACCACTTCTCCGTATGCTACGCCCTCCACGCCTTCAACAATCATAAGGGGTCCTGCAACCTGAGTAACAGATCTGTATTCCCTTGATTTTAAATCCTTTTCTTTATCTTTCATTGTTGGTTCCTCAAAGATTCAAATTCACTTTCAATGGATTTTATTAATTCCTCATATCTCTTGGAAAATTCCTGGTTTGGCTCATATTTCATACGAGCTATCTCATCCTTTACCTTCACTGTTGTTATCCGGCTTGCCACAATGCCTGATTCAATTGATTTTTTGACCTCATCGTAAAATTTCATGATAATTTTTAACATTTGAAACTGTTTCTCTTTAGGACAATAAGAATCTACCTCATGATAGGCGTGTTGTTGAAGGTAATCTTCTCTAATCATTCTTGATACCTCTAAAAGCGCCCTGTCTGCTTCCGGTAATGCGTCTTGCCCGACAAGCTGAACAATCTCCTGTAACTCGGACTCTTTCTCTAAAATGGCCATCATCTCGCCTCTGATGGCCAAAAATTCTTTGCCGATATTTTTATCATACCAGTTTTTTACAAAATCAAGATAAAGAGAGTAACTCGTTAACCAGTTAATTGCGGGAAAGTGTCTTCTGTCAGCCAGATTTGTGTCTAATGCCCAGAATGAGCTTACAACCCTCAATGTGTTTTGGGAAACCGGTTCGGAAAAATCGCCTCCAGGCGGCGACACAGCCCCAATAATAGAAACTGAGCCAATTCTTTGTTCCTTACCTAACGTTATAACACGGCCGGCCCTTTCATAAAAATCAGCAAGTTTGGTGCCAAGGTAAGCAGGAAATCCTTCCTCTCCGGGCATCTCCTCCAGCCTTCCTGAAATCTCTCTTAAGGCCTCTGCCCACCTTGACGATGAGTCAGCCATCAAGGCTACGTCATATCCCATATCCCTATAGTATTCAGCAATGGTAACACCCGTGTAAATAGACGCCTCCCTTGCAGCAACAGGCATATTTGAAGTATTGGCTATCAAGGTTGATCTTTCCATCAGTTTCTCGCCTGTGTTTGGGTCATCTAACTTTGGAAATGTCATCAAAACCTCTGTCATTTCATTTCCCCTCTCACCACAACCCACATAAACAACCACTTGCGAATCGGCCCATTTTGCCAACTGATGCTGGCTAACAGTTTTACCTGTGCCAAAGCCTCCAGGGATAGCAGCCGTTCCTCCCTTTGCTATAGGAAAGAATGTGTCATATATCCTCTGCCCTGTCAGGAGGGGCTCTTCCGGATCAAGCTTTTTCTTTAATGGCCGCCCTATCCTTACCGGCCATTTCTGCTTCATCGTTAATTCAATTTTCTCTCCATTGTCATCGAGTATAGCTATAACCTCATCAACCGTAAAGCTTCCGCTCTTAATCTCCACGAGCTTCCCTTTTTTTCCTGGCGGTACCATTATCTTATGGGCTATAACCTTAGATTCATCAACCTCTCCTAAAAAATCTCCCCCTTCAAGTTCATCACCTTCCTTTGCAATTGGCTTAAAGTCCCATTTTTTTTCAGGGTCCAGACTGGGAACGTCAATGCCCCTACCTATAAAGTCACCTGATTTATCTTTTATCCGGAGCAATGGGCGTTGAATTCCGTCATAAAAATTGGTAATAATCCCCGGTCCAAGTTCCACCGATAGCGGAGCGCCTGTCCTTGCAACTTCTTCTCCCGGCTTAAGCCCTGTAGTATCTTCATATACCTGGATATAGGCTAAATCCTCAATTAACTTAATGGTTTCCCCCATTAAGCCTTCATTGCCTACCCTGACGACCTCATACATCTCACAGCCTCTCATCCCCTTGCCTATTACAAGCGGGCCGGCAATGCTCTTAATTTTGCCTGTATTGCTATCTGTCATAATTTCCTCGCTATTATGCTATTTCAAATCCAACAGTTCTCTTAATAAGCTCTCTCATAGGGTCGATTTTATCCGCCAAGGGGCCACTACTATCTGGAATTTCCAAGATGATAGGCATTAGCCCTTTTTTGAATCTATTTGCCTCTTCTATTTCACCCCTTAATTCCTGATATGCCCCTTCTGTAACCAATAAAATCCCTATACCATCGTCAAATAACCCCTTGATAATTTCCCTCGTGTTTTTACGTTTAATCTCGTCTATCAGAAAGGCCTTTCTAATGCCGGCAAGCCTGAATCCAAGTACAGTGTGTATATCTCCAATCAGGGCTATTTCCATTATTTCCTCATTAATGATTCTCTTATTGTCTCTTTGTCCAAATTTACCCCGGTGCTCCTGATAATAGCCAAGAGGTTCTGAACCTCCATATCCTTAGATATCAAAAACCCTATAAGAGGCCCTGCCCCAAAGGGCTTTTTCTTTCTAATTTCATCCGCCTTTTTTGTTATTAAATTATCAAGCATATCTTCAAAGAACAGAACAGATCCTGTTTTTTCATACTCTTGTTCAACGCTTGCAAGGGGCTCAAAATATACGGTATCCTCTAATAAGGGTATAAGATCTGAAATGTTTTCTTCATCAAAAACCGGCAAAATTTCCTCTAACAATGGGCATTCCGGGATTAGAAAAGAGTTTATTTCTTCTAAGGTCATGTTATTGCTTTTCGCCCTTAAAATAATTTTTAGGTTTTGAGCCTCAACACATCTTTCAACAAAATCTTTAAATTCTTTAATGCCTTTTCCCTTTAAAATACTTTGCCATAAATACGCCCAATAAATTTTATCTAAGGTAGATTCTAAAAAATAAAGGTTTTTCGTCTCATTATATTTTGTCAGGACATCGCTTAACGAGTGATAGGGGGTTTTTTCTAAAAGAACGACAAAATCATCCATGCTCTCTACGTCAAGAAGTCTCGTAAAAAAGCTAAGATCCATTTCACCACCTTCCACTAAGGAATCCATGATTAGCTCTTTTCCTAAACCTCCATGTATGCCCCTCATAATTGTCCTTAAATTGATTACGTCCCACTTTCTAAGGATAAATTCTTGTAATTGCGGTGCGCTCTTAGGTATAATGCGTGATATTTCCCTTCCCAGGTGAGAATACTCTTTTAAAACCGCCTTTTCCAATTCCCTTGCGTCGTTCAACGCCCCCTCAGAGAAGTAAGGAAAATAATCCGTTCCCTCTAAAAGAGATAGTATCTCTCCTGGTGATGCACAGCCCCATAGATCATCCCATTTATGGGAGGAAATAAACTTCCCCTCTTTTGCCATTACCTTTGCATTGACATAGAGGTATGAAAGAGCTTCTCTGATCATATGCTGTCCCCAAAAAGTATCTTGGCCACTTCAACCCTAATGCTCTCTCTTAGCCTGTCCAGTTTGGTTTCAAGGCTATTGTCAACCTCTACAGCTTTCTCTATGTCCCTGATAACCGCACCTCCTAAAAACTGCATGGGTTCTTTAGATAAAGACAGGCTTACGCTTCTGCCTGTTCCCTTTTTCACCAACTCCCCCACTTCTTTCAACATGGCCTTGCTAAATGTTTTTAGGTCGTTTTTATTTAAGGCCAATTCCATATTACTTCCATCTAAAATCTCTGAGCCGGAGGCTATTAGATCAAACAGTATGCTCTTATAAACAAATTTATCTTTTTTCCCTTTTTCGGCTAATTCCTTTAAGAACTCTTTGGCCTCTTCAAATGATCCGGCAATAGCCTTCTCCTGAGAATCCATCATCTTTCGTCTTACCTGGATTTTAGTCTCTGCAATTATCCTTTGTTTTTCAAGGGAGGCGGCCCTTTTACCATCCGATAAGACCTTTTCCACCTCTGATTTTGCCTTTTGACGGGCGGTGCTTTTTAGCCTGTCCGCTTCTTCTCGTGACTTAAGCAGCATCCCAGAAATTTCTTTCTCTGCCTCCGCCTCTATATGGGATATTATGTTTTCAACCCCTTTATCCGACATGATTCTCCTCTATATAAGTAGAATATGTTATCAACATATTTTCTTTAAGCGCCCATAATCTTGGTGCCAACAAAAATCAGAATAGCTATAAGAAGGCCAAAAATTGCAAAGGTTTCCGCCATAACGGCAAGTACAATAGCCTGCCCAAAAGTTTCCGGCCTTTTTGCTACAGCCCCCATACCGCTTGCGGCAATAGCTCCCTGAGCAATGGCAGTAATGCTGCTTAAACCAATAACAATACCTCCTCCAAGGGCGGCATATCCCATTCCCAAGGGAATTTCCTTTGCAGCTCCTCCCAGAACGCCTACGCCTATCAATATTAATACAGCGCCTAAAAAGCCGTAAATACCCTGTGTTTGAGGGAGTGCCTGGAGCACCAGCACAGGACCAAATTTTTTAGGGTCCTCTGATATTACGCCTGCTCCTGCTATTCCAGCCAGCCCAACTCCAATTCCAGAGCTAATAGCAGCAACCCCCATAGAAACCGCTGCGCCCATTATTGCCAACACTAACCCCGCTGTTATTTCCATAAGTACTCCTCCCTTTTATTTAATCTCTAATGTTTCAAATTGTTTATTAAGAGGTGCAAACTCAGCCCCCCCGCTTTGGTAAAACTTTGTAAAAAATTCTACATAATGTAGCCTTAATCCATGGACGAAACTGCCCATTGCATTAATAACAAAATTAAATATATGTCCTACTAAAAAGACAATGACGGCAAAAATTATACCTATAACCCCAATCTTCCAAAGCATTGAAGAAAGCACGTTAACGGTCATTGCAATTCCTGTTGTGCACAAACCTAAGGCCATAAGCCTTGCATAGGAAAGCACATCCCCCATATATCCGGTTATTTGAAACATGGCCATAGCCTTGTGTCCATATAAAAGCAAAATAAGGGAAATTATAATAAATATAAGGCCAATAACGTTATGACCTATAATATAGAAAAAAATGCCCGGCTGAGCAAACAGAAACCAGAGATTTTCACCTATTGCGTTCTGGATTTTTCCTCTTTTGAAATTGTCCACAATCTGTATGACAACGCCGACATTTACATGGGTAAGTCCAATAACAAGCGCTATTAAGAGAAAGGCCGTTACCCCTACCATAGGGTCAAATATCTGCACGGCCTTTAGGAAGGAAAGCTTAAGCCCAAAATCACCAAACCATCCTCCCGTCAAACCACCTATAACAAATGTGGCAACCCCTGCTGAGGCAAAAACAATACCGCCGTCTTTTATCAATTGATTATATTTACCGCCGCCCCTTATCAACAAAAACCCCAAAATAAAGGCCATTATTCCGTACATTGCATCTGTCAACATGATTGAAAAGAAGAGCAGGAAGCCAGGAACCAGAAACATTGTTGGGTCAATGCCGTTATAAACAGGCAGGCCGTAAAGGCGGGTTAAAAGCTCAAAGCTGCGGATAAACTTAGGGTTTGTCAGTTGAACAGGGACATCATCGTTATCCTCAGGGTCCGATGTTTCTATAACACATGCATTATGGCTGACATTTTTCATTTCTGCGACGGTTTTTTCCGCCATATGTTTAGGAACCCAGCCCTCAATAATTACTGCACTCTCCATAGAGGCAAATTTACTTTGACTTTCCTCTCTTTGCCTCTCAGCTATTAACAGCTCCTGGCATATTTTAAGCTTGTCTTTCCATTTTTTAGAAATGTCTCCTATTACTACCTCTTTATTTATCCTCTCTTCACCTAATAAGGTCAATTTCTTGTTGGTGGAGTCTATTGCCTGGCTTGGTGTCCCTTCCAGGCCTTTTATATCTATTCTCTCCCAGTTCAGACGACGAATATTTGTCAAAATCGAAACAGTTTCTTCCTTTAAACAGACTAAAACTGCTGCTGTCTTATTATCAGACGTCTCTTTAACTCCAAGATAAAATGTGTTACCGGTCAGATCTTTTAATCGCTCTCTTAGTTTTTCTAAATCTTCATTTGGTGCAATTCCTAAAATAACAGAAGAAAACTCTGTTTCCCCAACATCACTTAAATCTATCTCTAAAGACCGAACCAGGTTCAATGATTTTATCGCTTTCTCTGATTCATTAATCTCTTCATCAATTTTTTCTAAAATGTTAACAGGGTCTTCTATTTCTCCTTCAACTTTTTCTAAAACACCGTCAACGTGGTCTATCAGCTCTTTGCCGTATATTTCTCTGGTCTCAATTTTTCTTGGAGGTGAAGGGGCAAAAATTCCCTTCATAAAACCTTCTTTCTTCTCCAAATCGTACCTTCCAAAAAGATCCAGGAACCTATTAACAGAAATGGTTTGCGCGGCAATTTTTCTAATAATAGAGGATGGGGGATGGGGGTTTAGCAGATCCTTTAACACCGGGTCAGTTAATTTCTCCGCAAAATCTGTAAGATGAACAGTCCCAAGCTCTTGTAGCTTTTTTATTAGTTGATACCTGTACCCCTCTAAAGCGAGTATCTGTATCTTTTTCATCCGTGTTGGTCGCAGCATGATTCTAATCCAATACTGAATGTAAAATAAATTCTTTGGCCTTTTCCAGGTTCTTTTGGGCCTCTTTCTCGAGGTCCTCAGTCTCTTTTTTCCAAGTTTCCGCAATAGACCGGCACTCTTGTTTGGCCTCTTCCGCGGCATTGCTTATCATCTTCCCTACCTGGCCTTTAGCGTCTTGTCTCTTGTCTGTTACTATCTTTTCGGCCTCTTTTTTGGCATCTTCAGTTATTTTAACCGCCTCTTTTTTGGCATCTTCTATTCTGTCTTTTATGTCCGTTTCTGTCTTTTTTATCTTTTGTAATGATTCTAAAATCATCCTAAACCTCGCCTAAATGACTAATTAAAATCTTATTTATTAGGCTCTATGTATAGAGGCTGATATTCTTGTGCCCCCTGCCTAACCCTGCCTCCCTGTGTAATTACTTGTTATTTTAAAACCGCAAGCCCCTCTGTCTTTTTGGCTATTGTTGCAGGGCCTTCTCCCGTCTTTTTGCTTAGATCTTTCATCTTGCAGTTTCCCTCAAATATAACGCCTTCCTCTATGATTAATTTCGGGGCCTCTATGTTGCCGAATAGCTTGCCTGGAACATTTATTTCTATTCTGTTCTCTGCAAAAATATCGCCGTGAACTTCTCCGTTTATTATCATATCGCCAACATGTATCTGAGCTTTTATAATTGCACTTTCTCCTGCTATTAAGGTACCGTCGGAAAAAATTTCCCCTGAAAGTCTTCCATCCACTCTGACCATACCTGTAAAGGAAAATTTGCCCTCAAATTCCGTACCCTTTCCTAAAAATGCATTTATTTCATTTTTTGATTTTTTCATTAAAATATTCCAAATTATATACATTAACAGCGGCTTAATAACATGACCTCATAATTAATTGCAAGCAAAAATATATTGTTGAGATAATTTTTTATTAAATAATTTGATTGCAGGACATTTTGTATTATATAGTTTAAATATAAGGTTCTTCTCCCAATTAGTTGGGAGAAAGGGGTCCAGGATTCAAGGGTTCAGGGGTTCCCCGTGAAAGTCAACGGGATCTTCGACAAGCTATTTGTTTTCTAATGATTGTATCAGGGCTTTCAG
>Ga0307990_1003345_pt1 | contig 12285 bp, 12 predicted proteins | sample EllFjometagen129_FD_203168 | JGI IMG/M metagenome (GOLD analysis project Ga0307990, IMG submission 203168) | Marine microbial communities from Ellis Fjord, Antarctic Ocean - #129 | ecosystem: Environmental > Aquatic > Marine > Unclassified | place: Southern Ocean | collected 2014-10-08
AATTGACTCTCAATGGTCTTATAATTATTGTAAAGATGTAAAAGATGATCCAGAGATTAGAAAATTTATAACTGACTCTTATTGGGCTTATTATTATTGTTTAAATGTAAAAGATGATCCTGAAGTTGGAAAAAATATAAATGACTCTTACTGGGCTTATAAATATTGTATAAATGTAAAAGATAGACCTGAGGTTAGAAAAAATATAACTAACTCTTTATGGACTGATAGGTATCTTGCCAGAATTAAAAGTGATAAAATAAAGAAGATGAATCAACGAGAAGCTTTTAATTATTGTAAACAGGTGGAAGATGATCCAGAGGTCAGAAAACTTATAATTCATTCTGAGTGGTCTTATAATTATTGTAAATATATAAATGATGATTCCAAGATTAGAAAAAATATAACTGAACCTTATTGGGCTTATGTTTATTGTTTAAATGTAAAAGATGATTCAAATATTAGAAAGAATATAACTGATTCTCAATGGGCTTGTAATTATTGTAGATATGAAAAAGATGATCCATTTGTTAGAAAATACATAACTGACCCTGGATGGATTAAGTATTATAATAATTATTTATTAAGTAAAATAATAAAAGAAGTTGTTTAAATAAATTTTAATGGGGAGAAAAGATGTTTACTTTTAAGCAGTTTACGGGAATACATATTCCAAAAGTAAAAGAGACTGAAGTAATTTTAACGAGAATTAAAAGTTTTCTTGAAAGAAGAATTGCACAATATAATACATCTGATTTTGTATTATATAAGTTTTATAAGGAGACGGATAAAGAAGTAATAGTACCTAGATTCTTCCCATTAGAAAGATTTACCGATGCAGTTATTGAAAATCGTGTCCCTACTGGAAATAAAATAAATATAACCCATAGTATAACTCTTAGAAGTAGAACGCAGAGGGACGCGATTACCTTTATGCAAGTCAATAAAAATGGAATATTGCAACTTCTTCCTGGTGTTGGAAAAACAATAATTTCAATACATATGATTGCTGAAAGAAAACTAAAAAGTTTTATATTAGTTCATCGAGATAGTTTAGTTGATCAATGGACAGATAAGATTTTACAATTTACTAATATAAATCCAGATAATATAGTTCGTCTAAGATCTTCTTCTTTTGTTAAAGATCTTCAAAAGGATATTATTATATGTACTTCTCAAACATTTGTTTCTTTATTAAAAAGACAGGAAGTATTATTTTTAGATCAATTATATAAATCTAATATTGGAATATTTATTGCTGATGAAATTCATACTTCTGTTGGTGCACCAACTTTTTCTAATTGTTCTCTTAATATTCCAGCAAAATATGTTTATGGTTTAAGTGCAACTCCATATAGAAATGATGGAACAAGTGATATTATAGAATATCATCTTGGTAAGATTTTCTCCGATGAAGATACTGAAGGAACAATGACAGCCAGGGTTACAGTATTATTATTTGATTATGGGATTGATATTCCAAGAAGATATAAATATCTATATTGGGGTGGAGATTTTCAAAGAAGTAGATATTTGAATATGATGATTAAGTCTAAAATATTTATGAATGTCTCAATGGGTATTTTAAGTAAGACAAAAAAAGATAGAGATTTGTTATTTATATCTGAAAGAATAAAACTAATTGATAAATTATATGATTTATTGGATTTTCAAAGTAAGTCTAAATTTATTGGTGTTGCAAAAATGGACCAATTAGAATCTAAAGTAGTTTTTGCAACACCTGGTAAAATTCGTGATGGAATTGATGTTCCAAAAAAAGATACTCTTATTATGACATCTCCAATATCAAATATTGAACAAATAGCTGGACGAGTTCTTCGGGTAGATAAAAATAAAAAAGAACCGGTAATTATTGATATGGTAGATTTTGGATGTAAACGAATTTGTGGAACGTTTTTTAAAAGAAACTCTTTTTATAAGAAAAAGGAATGGACAATTAATTATGTATTACTTTTAAAAAACCAGATGAAAACTATTGATGAAGAAGTAGCTATAAAAATTTTAAAAGGGGAAGAAGATGAAATATGCAATAATTGCTGATTTACATATATCATTATACCAGAGTGAAATAGGGAAGGCGAAAGATTCTCCTTTTTCTATAAAACTTAATTCAATAATGAAAGTTTGGAATAATATAATAACTGATATTATAGAAAAGAAAATAAATGATATGATTATTTTGGGAGATATATTTCATACCAAAAGTATTATACATACTCAGGCTCAAAGTCTTTTATTGGATTTTATAAGAAATTATAAAAATTTTAATTTTTATATAATCAATGGAAATCATGATATGTCAGAGAAAGGTGAAGATGCAGTCTCTGCCCTAAAATGTTTAGATGCAGAACCAAATGTTATGATGATGCATGAAACAAAACATATTGATAATATATTGTTTGTTCCATGGGGAAAGAATATGGTTAATGATATAAAGAATGGTGAAGCAGATTATTTATGTTCTCATTTAGGATTGAATGAAGCTAAATTAAGTAGTGGTATTTCAATTGTATCTGATATTGGTTTACGTGATTTAAAACAATATAAAAGGGCATTACTAGGACATTATCATAAACCGCAAGAATTATCAAACGTAATATATATTGGTTCTACGATTCAATTGACTAGAGGGGAAAAAAATGAAATTAAAAGGTTTATAATTTTAGATACAGTAGAAGACACAGTTGAGAGTATTCCTACTTATGGATATAGAAAATATCAGGAATATATAATTACAGAAGAAAATAAAGAAGAAATAATTAAATTCGCAAAAGAATCAAAAGAGAATGGAGACTTTGTTCAAATTATAAAACAAAGTAATGTAGATACAGATGATATTTGTGATGAATTTACAGTCATTGATAAAACTGAAACAGATATTATTAATAGAGGATTGACAATATCAATGACAATGAGAGAAAAATTTCAAAGATATCTTACAATAAAGGAAATTAAAAAAGATGATTGGTCAGAATATGAAAATTTAGCTATTGATGTTATAAATTCGGTTGTGGAGGAAAATTAAATGAAATATATTAATTTTAAAAAAATATGGATGGAAAATTATACACTTTTTATAGATCCAATGGAATTGTCTTTTAATAATAATTTGTTATTGATAACTGGACCTAATGGATCTGGAAAAACAAGTGCTATTGATTGTATTCCATACACTATTTATGGAGTTACAAGTAAAGGAGCACATGGAGATGATTTAGTAAACGATCAGATTGAAAAAAATTGTCATACTCAATTATTATTTGATGTTGATAATGATACATATAAATTAGATAGATATCATAAACATAGTAAGTTTGGGAATAATGCACTTCTATTTAAGAATGATGAAGAATCTCCTTTTAAGTCAGGTCATACAGATGTAGTAAAAGAGATGGAAAAACTTTTAATTCCAAAAAATCTATTTATGAATATGTTATACTTTGGTCAAAAGGTGAAAGATTTCTTTACAGATTTAACTGATACAAAGAAAAAAGAGATTTTTTCTAAAATTTTAGATTTGGAAGTATTCAAATTATATTATGCAGAAGTTGTGTCTCGATTAAAAAGTGTTGTTGATCAAATTACAAAAAATAAATCTAAATTTGATACAGACACAGAGATATTAAAAAATGTATTAACTAATATAATACAATTAGAAGAATCTAAAGAAAGATTTGGAAAGTCTAAGAAACAAGAGATAAAAAATTATTCTGGGCAAATAGTAGAGTTGGAAAAGGAATATTCTAATTTAGATGAAAATTATCTAATATATGGAAGTCAACTTAAAAATAAATTAAAACAGGTTGAAGAATTATCTGTTATAGATATAAAGATTAGAGAATTAGATTCCAAAATAATAGAATTTAAAAATAATTTAGAAAAACAGAAAGTATCAAAAGAAAAAGATTTGAGAGAAAAAGAAAGAAAAAATCAAGAAGAAATTAATAAAAGATATAATGTTATAGAATCTTTGGATGTTGAACTATCTTCTGCAAAAGAAAAAATGCAAGATATAATTATGCAAGTAACAACAAATATAAATAAAATGAATTTAGATCAAACAAATATTCAAAATAATATAACAAGAATAAAAAAAGAGAGAGATGAAATTATTGAAGACGTTATCAATAAAGAGATTTCTGTATGTCCAACTTGTAAACAAGAAATAAATGAAATTACAAAAGCTAATCTTAAAAAAGTTATTGATAAATCTAATATAGAAATACAGTCATTGCGTGATCAATTTGAAAATAATATTGAGAAACTTAAAGAATTAAATGTAAATCTTAAAAATAATGAAAAAGAAATTGAAAAAATAAATAATGATTTTAAGAATAAGAAAGAAGAAATTATAAATGAGAAAGAAAAACAATTAACTGAATCTGGAAAAAAATTAGATGATATATTAAAAAAATTAGATAATTTAGCTGAAGATGAATTTAAAAAATATAAAGTTCAAATGGGAGAAGAAGTAAAAAATTATAAAATTCAGAAAGAAGAATATGACAAAGTTATTGAGGAAAAAAATAAAATAGAAGAAAAATCTTCCAAAGTTCATGAAAATCTTTTATCTATTGATTCTCAAATTAATGTAATGAAAAAGGAATTAGTAAAGAAAGAAGAAGATATTTTTGATAATACAGTTTTAGAAATGGCTAGATCAAAAGTTGGGGAAATTCATCTTAATTTAGAAAAATTTGATGATGAAATAATTTCTTTAGAAAAAAAGAAAAAAATATTAGAATTCTGGAAAATTGGATTCTCTTCTTCTGGTATTCCTGCCCTACTTATAGATGATGCTATTCCTTTTATGAATAAAAGATCTGGAGAGTATTTAGAAAAATTGTCAAGTGGTAGATATATTTTGTCATTTGATACAACAAAAGAAACAAAAGGTGGAGATCAAAGAGATAAAATTGCTGTAAGAGTAGTTGATAATAAGACTAAAGCAAATGCGACTATTAAATTATCAGGCGGCCAAATGAGACTTATTGATATTTCTACTATTCTAACTCTTCATGATTTATATACTAACTTTCATGATGTTAAATTTAACCTCTTATTATTTGATGAAATATTTGATGCTCTGGATGATGAAAATATTAATAATGTTTCTAGTTTATTGAGGGAATTAACAAAAGATAAAACTATTGGTGTAATATCTCATCTTCATATTAATTCATTGGAGTATGATGAGATTGATAATTTTTAAAGTTAAGGAGATTTGTTTATGATACAAATGGTAAATTGGCTTTTAACCAGAAGATGTAATTTAAAATGTGATTATTGTGGAATAGTCAGAGATTATAAGAATAAACCACCAGAATATCCAGATATGAAATATTATAATGATAATGAAATGAGTACGGAATTTATTATTGAATCATTACATAGAATTCAATTACACAATCCACTGGGTTTTCATATCTTTTATGGTGGTGAACCATTTCTTCGTAATGACTTATCAGATATTATAAAGTACTGTAATAAAAAAGGAATATATTATACCGTTATCTCAAATAATTCTCCTGGTATTGAGAATAGAATTAAAAAAGTATTTGATGAGGTTGGAATAATAGAAGGATTTAGTGCATCAGTAGATCCAATATATGATGAAGAAGCAAATAAAGATGAAATAAAGAAAAGTTTTTACGGAATGACAAAATTAAAAAATGTAACTAGAGATGTTGTAAAAGATCCAGTTGCAGAAATAACAGTTCAAAATCATAATATTCATAACTTATATAAATTGGTAAAAGAATTAAGTGATAATAACATATATAGTTCTATTACTTTTATAGATATTGCAAAGAATCCCTATTATGATTTTTCTAATGTTTCTGATCCAAAAGATTTAGTAAAAAAATCACCTGAATTAGTTCAACAATTCAATCAAATATATAATGATAAACTATTAGTTCATATGGGAGATACTTTACTCCAAAGAACATTAGATAGTCTTCCATCTAATATGGATTGTGAACTGGAAAAAGGGATTCATAATCTTTGTATTGATGCAGATGGATCAGTACGACTTTGTCTTAGAATAAGAGGAGTTGAGACACCAAAATTATTAGTTACTGATTATATAAATAAGGATGGAACATTAGATCCAAGATTATTGAAAAATATTAGTGAAGATAAAAATAATTATTGTGAATTATGTAATCATACTTGTATGATTATGTCAAAAATGGTAGATGAAATTCTTTCACCATATAATAATATTAATAATAATAATATTACATCTGATGATATTATACATACTAATCTTAGAATGGAGAAGTAGAATGGAAAATGATGAATTGATAATAAACAGCGCTGCAGATTTTTTAACTAAAATCCGGAATGAAGATGAAGTAACAGTCCGTTTTACAAAACAAGATGGTAAGTTACGAACTATGAGATGTACTCTTGACTTTCGGAAAATACCAAAGAAGTATAAACCAAAGAATGTAGATGTTCCAAAAATTCTTAAACTAATAACTGATAAGAGAATTCTCCATGTATTTGATTTAGATGTAATGGGATGGAGAGTAGTTCCTTTTGATAGAACAGATTGGATGGATACAAAAACAAAAAGATATCGGATTAAACGAGAAAAGGAGAAGTAAGTGAAGACGATAATAAAGAAGTTAATAGAATTGATAAATTTTTGTAAAAAGAGATATATGTGGATTCATGACAAGAATAAAAAGTTTGTTGTTATTGGAATAATCATATTAGGGATAATACTTTTTTTAATCCCTGCTAAAATTGTTTCACTTATAGGTGCGTTTTTAATCTTTGGAACAATATTTTTTCTTTTCCTATTTAATATAGAAATTAGTGAGGAAGATGACGAAATTGATGTGAAGGAAGACAATAAGAAAAAGGAGTAAAATGCCCCTATATGAGTATAAATGTACAAAGTGTGGAAAGATAAATGAAGTACAACAAAAATTTGCTGACCCTCCACTACTTAAATGTAAATATTGTGGAGGGTCGGTTAAAAAAATTATGTCAAAAAATACTTTTCAATTAAAGGGAAATGGTTGGTATGTTACCGATTATCGCTAAGTAAAATAATGGAGGTGAAAATGTTAGAATTTAGATTAAGTAAAGATCGTATACAAGTTGTGAAAGTAACAGATAATAATTCAACAGTAACAACCGAATTGGTTGGACAAAGTAGAATACAACCTGCTAATAGTAGGTTGTTTGATTATTTTTCCAAAGAATATTATGATGTTTTACCAAAAGGTTGTAAATTTATAAGAACTTCTCCTAATGGTTCGACATTTGTTGTTATTGAAGAAGAACCTCAAATAAGAACCATTAAAGCAACAATAAATATGGAATCTACCATTCAAAAATTAGAAAGAACTGGAAAACTTAAAGAATATGGTTATGAAAAAATTAATAGGAGAAGAGAAACTAATAATTATACTTTATCATTTCCATATATTATACATACTTATCAATTTGATGCTGGACAAAATTTATATACGTCTGGAGTATTTTATAGACTAGCTCCACTAACTAATATAAAAGACTATCTTATATATTCTAATTTATTAAATGTATCTTATCCTAGTGGAGAAATATGTTTAGGATTTGTAAAACCTCCGGCGATAGGTGGATCAATTATTGATGAAGTTGAGAAACTTCAAAATGTTTTTTGGAATAAAATTTTTAATATAGATATAACAGAATCATATTCACTTTATCACGATGATATGTATATTTCTGATCTATTAACATGGCAATATCATACTAAAAATGATCCTCTATTTATATATAAAGTTAATTGGATAAAAAGTCCAGAAACCTTATTTAATATGATAAATAATTCACAAGTCCTGAATAATATAGGAGTACGTAGTATTGATATATATAATGTCTTTTCTAAAACATTATATTCACAACAGGAATTTTTGACTACTTCAGAAAAAATGCATTTTTCATCTGAGACACATTATTTAGGTAAAGGAATAGAAATTTCATTAGGAGAAGTAATAACAATTGATAAAGAAAAATGTGAAGTTCTTGGAATAATTCATGAAGAGGTAGAGGATGAAAAAAGAGTTAAGTTGTTTTTACAAAAGGAAAATAAAGATACATTTATAAAAATTTTAACAATTGCTTTAATATTAAAATTAATAGACCAATTGCAACCAAAAAAAATTACTGAAGTAACATTTAGAAATGGTGATGTAGCTTCTTTAAATGATGTATTTATAATGAAAGATTATAACAATAAAAGTAAATATATGAAAATAAAAAATATAGTCAAAAATGATGATCATATAGAATTACAAACTTTTGATAATGCATGGTATCTTGTTAAAGATTCAGACTTTACATTAGTTGATTTAACCAATATAGTAATAGGAGAGACAAAATTTATAGTTAATGAATTATATGTAGAATTACATTTTCATACCTATTTTAATAGTTTTCTTAATTCTCAAAAACCTTTTGAAATTTTAAAATTTACAGGATTCAATTTTCAAAGGATAACAAACTTTCTAAACTTAAATTTTATAAGACAAGACATTAATGGAAAGGACATCGGTGAAATTATAGTTTTATCAGAAACGGATATAAATCAAAGTCATTCTAAAATAATTCCTTTTGATGAAGCAGTTTTTTATAATGGTTTATGTTTTCAAAATGGTCGATTAATTGGAGGATTTGAAAAATATAGTAGTGTTAAATATGATGGAGTTATGTTTTTAGATGATATAAATAAAATTGATGATGAAAAAGTAATAAATAAATTAAAAGAGATAGTTGATAATAAAAAAGATGCTGAGTTACAATTTTTAAATTCTGGCATTAATTTTTCTATTAAAATTGGAGATTTAATTGTAATAGGAGATGGAAGTAATTTTGAAAGAACATTATTGACACAAACAGTTGTTAATTTTGAAATGGACACGAAATACTTTTATATAAATACAATAGATAATTTTGGGGAAATAACAAAGACTATATACATGACTTTTCATGACGAATATATTTCTATTAATGTTCCTCTTATAAGACATATAGTATTAGAGTATAATAATATAAAAGCGGGAACTATAATCAGAGCAAATAGATCTGGTGTACCAAGTTTCCCAAGAAAAGATATTAATAAAATTATAGGATTTTTAACTGATACAAAAACACCAATGGTTTTATGTTCAAATTTACAGACTATATGGTTTGATGATTTTGAAAATCTATTTGAATTGGATCCTAAAATAAGTAATATTCCTATGTCTCCAATTAGAACAAAATTTAGATCTCAGGCTGGAGATTTATCTACTGCCAGAGACGAATTATTTATATCGACAAGTAGTAGATTTATTAATTGTACTGGAACAGGAAGTCTATCTCCTACAGATCCAGTTAAAACCTTTAGTATTAATAGTCCTAGATTGTTGGAAAAAGAAACTATAGAATTTCGAGAAAGTTATATTAGACCTACTATGTTTGGTGAATATATATTTCCAAACATATCAAGTAATAGATTATCATTAAGAATTGATAAAAGGAGAATAATAAATGTTTGAAGTATATTTAAATGATGGATCAACTTCTCTTCCTAAAGATGATATTTTCTATATGATTGGGAAGAATGGGATTTTTATTAAAAGAAAGAATGAACTATCTGAAAGTGTAGCTAAAGTTGATAAAATTTCTATCTTAAAAGATGTTGAATCATATTCGAAATTAAATATTAAAAAAATAAAGGCGTCTGATTTTAGTACTATTATAGAATTTTTTAAAGCAGCATACAAAAAATATAGATCAGAATCAATTGTAAAATTATATTATAATAAAGTTGTTGGAGAATATAATATTGAAGTTCCCAAGCAAAAAGTATCAGCTACAGGAATTAAATATGAAAATCAAATTCAGGAATATAAAAAAGATTTACAAGATTGGGTACTTGTAGGAACTATCCATTGTCATGGAGATATGGGAGCATTTCATTCTCCTACGGATCATCATGATGAAAAAGATTTTGATGGTCTACATATTACAGTTGGAAATATTAACGATGATTATTTTACACTTAGTGTGTCTGTTATGGCAAATGGAAATAGGTTTAAAGTAAATCCTTCTGAATATATATATGGATTAGAGAAACAGAATAACTATATTAAACCTATTGAACCTATTAAACCTATTAATAATATATATGCAACATATATAAAACCTGTTGTACCTGAAGATAGATATCAGGTAATTAGTAAGAAAAGATTCTTTAAATTTAATCCAATATGGATGAATCAAGTATCTCAAGACGTAGTTTTTGGAGCAATAGGAAAATATAAACAAATATATGAAAAATGTATTACTCCATTTTCTTCTTTTCATGAATCTTTAAAAAGAAAAGCTCAACCTGGAACATTAGATAATGTTCCTGAGAATCCATGTAAGACTTGTATTTTTAGAGATTTGAGTATGAAATTAAATATTGAAGATGTTGTAGATGATGTTGAATTAGAAAATAATTATGAAGGTTTAGATGGTAATTGGGCTTGGTAAAAAGAATATAATTATTAAAAGAGGAAATAAATGAATATAAAAATTATTGGTCTTGGTGGAATTGGTTCTATATTAAGTGAGATAATAAGTAGAAATATTAATTATTTAAGGTTAGATAATCCAGGAGAAGGAAAGAATATAACTTTAATAGATGGAGATGAATATGAAGTAAAAAATGCAGAAAGACAAAATTTTCTGGAATTAGGAAACAAAGCAGAAATAAGGAAGAAGGAATTAGAAACAAAATTTAGAGAGATAAATTTTGAGTTTATTTCAGCTTATGTTGATGAAAATATAATATCTAAAGTGATAGAGAATGGAGATATTATATTGCTTGGTGTAGATAATCATAAGACAAGAAAGTTAGTCTCTGATTATTGTACTACTTTACAAGATGTTACTTTAATATCTGGAGGGAATGAATATACAGATGGTAATGTTCAACTTTATGCTCGAAAAGGAGGTGAAGATCTAACCCCGAGTCTTACGGATTACCATGCAGAAATTGAAAATCCTTCAGATAAACTGCCAACAGAAATGAGTTGTGAGGAATTATTACATTCAGAACCACAATTATATTTTACAAATGCTACAGTGGCAGTTTTTATATGTCAGATGTTTTATTATTATGTTATTAAAAATAATTACTATTTCTCGGAATTATATTTTGATATGACAATCATGTCGACAAGTGCGAAACATAGAAAAACTAAAAATAGGGAGTAAATAATGTATGAATTAGAGAGTTTGGAAGAGAAAACAGTAGCAGAGTTAAAAAGAATTGCTTTTCATGAAATGAAAATTGTTGGTATGAGCCGTTCAAGGAAAGCCGATTTACTTGATGCAATTTTGGAACATCAAGAAGATAATGAAGTGGATGATGATACGCCAGAGCCGGATAAAAGTGTATTGGATGCGCTTGATGCAACTTTGCATACTCAGGTAATGAGACCAAATGCTGAGAAAGGAAATAGACTTACTACTACTATACAGGTGTCTAGTGGTGCTAGTACTTACCGTTTTAATGTAATCGGAAAAACCTGCGGGGCCATTGCAGATCTATTAAGAGAAGCATTAAATATTAGCGACTTTTCTTCTCCTATAGTAAATGGATCGAAAGTAAGTGATTCTTATGTTATACAAGAGGGAGATGTTTTGGAATACCTCAAACCAGCTGGCGAAAAAGGCTGCTAAAAGTATTTAATTAACTAAGGACTATTTTGCGTCAGGAGTAGTTTCTGACGCAAAATAGATATATTTTTTTAATTAGAATTTTGAAAGGAAGTGTTTTTTGTGTATGATAAAAAAGTTGATGAATTAATAGGATCAATAGTAATGGAAGGAGAAAAGTCTACATTGGAATTTTCAGTATATTCTTATAATAAGGGAAAACCAAAATTCCAAATAACAAGAACTATTGAAAAAGAAGATGGTTCTAATACATTTATGAAAGTAGGAAGAATGAGTAAAGATGAACTTGAATTTTTATTAAGTCATAGAGAAGAAATTATTAAATTATTTAAGAAGGGGGCAGATATGGATGATTAAATCTGTTACCATTATTGGAGCGGGAAGTATTGGAGGATATTTATGTAAACATTTATGTTATAAACCAAATATTGAAAAAATACAAGTAATTGATTCTGATATAGTAGAGAAAGAAAATATTGATGGTAGTATTTATCAAAGGGGAGAGGAAGGTGTTTTAAAAGTAGATGCATTAAAAAAGAGGTTTGGAGA
>Ga0307990_1003350_pt1 | contig 12256 bp, 13 predicted proteins | sample EllFjometagen129_FD_203168 | JGI IMG/M metagenome (GOLD analysis project Ga0307990, IMG submission 203168) | Marine microbial communities from Ellis Fjord, Antarctic Ocean - #129 | ecosystem: Environmental > Aquatic > Marine > Unclassified | place: Southern Ocean | collected 2014-10-08
TAAAAAATTAACCATAAAACCATATAGCCATAAAACAATAGGATGTTTCATAATTAAATTGATATAATACTACTGCCTTTATTTTATTATTTGTTTGTAGCCTTGTGCTACGTTATGTTTTATTAAATTCACTATTCTTTCATTTCTACTTTTCGAAATTGTTCCATCAATAGTATAATCAGCTTGAAAATAATATTGTTCTCTTTCTTTCAGTTGTTTTTTAATAAAATTTTTCAATTCCTTTTTTGTCATTTTTTTCAATAAAGGACGTTTATTTTGGGAATTTATTAGTCGGTTAAATAGACCATCTGTACTCATTTTTATATAAATAGAGACACCATTATTTTTTATAATTTCCATATTATCATAAAAGCAAGGTGTTCCACCTCCTGTAGAAATAACAACATTGTCATAGCTTAATGTATCTATTAATAACTGATGTTCTATTTTTCTAAACTCATTCTGATCTTTCTCAGCAAAAAACTTTTCAATACTTATGTGATATTTTTTTTCAAACAAACTGTCTAAATCAATATAATTAAAATTTATTTTTTTTGACAAATATTTTCCAAAATTTGTTTTGCCACAGCCCATATATCCAATTAAAAATATTCGCATAGATTGACAGTATAAAATATAAAACAATATTAAACAAAAAGAATTAGAAAAATAAAATTAATTTTGTGTTTTATTTTGGTAATAAAAAAATAGAAATTGAATATTATATTTAACATTAAAGGCAAGATACTAAAGTCGGAATTTATAAAAAATATTTTTGTATTAATTACAGGAACATCAATTGCTCAAGTTATTTCCATTTTAATTTCCCCAATATTATCTCGGTTATATACTCCTGAAGATTTTGGTGTTTTAGCTTTATTTATGTCAATTGTTTCTGCTATTGCTGTTATAGCTTCTGTAAGGTATGAAATTTCAATTGTGCTACCAAAAAAAGATTCTGATGCTATTAATTTACTTGCTCTTTCATTCTTTTTTATACTAATAATTAGTTTTTTATCACTACTGGGAGTTCTTATTTTTAACTTTTTTTTGTTTGATACTCTAAATATAAACAATAGATTAAAAAATTGGTTATACTTCCTTCCACTAATGGTTTTATTACTTGGCATCTATCAATCACTTAGCAACTGGGCGAATAGAAAGAAAAAATATAAAAGCATTGTATTTTATCGTGTATCAAATTCAGCCACAGTTTCTAGTATAAATCTTATTTTAGGAATATTTAAATTTGGTGCTATTGGCTTATTAATAGGAACAGTTTTTGGACACTTAACTGCTATAACCATTTTTTTTAAAAAAATATTTAACAGTATAAATTCTCATAAAAAAGAAATAAATAAATCTAAAATGATAGAGATGGCAAAGGTTTATAAAGAGTTTCCTTTAGTTAATTCCTTTCAGGCAATATCAGATATGTTTCAGATAAATGGTATAATTTATTTTATAAGTTATTTTTTTTGTTCAGTAGTAGTAGGCACTTATTTTTATGCTATGAAGATTTTACAAGTACCTATGAACCTTATTGGTGCTGCAATATCACAAGTTTTTTATCAACGATCATCAGAAATATATAATGATAATAAGAGCATGAAAAATATAGTAAAATCTACAATTATAAAAAGTGCATTGATAGGTTTACCTATTTTATTAATTTTGCTTTTTACAGGGCCACAATTATTTGCTTTTGTATTTGGCAATGAATGGCGTGAAGCAGGAGTATATGCAAGTATTTTATCTCCATGGATATTTTTTGACTTTATTAGAGCCCCTATTTCACAAATACCTTTAATAATTAATAAACAAAAAAAATTATTTATTCTATCACTAATTGGGAATGCTATACTTATTATCTCTATGATTTATGGAGGACTAATTACAGAAGATGTAATAAAAGGATTTTATATGTTATCTTCATTAGAATCATTATTTATAATAACAATAATAATATGGATTTATAAAATATCAGATTGTAAAAAACAATAAAAAATTATATTTATTTATGCTCTCACGATTCAACATAAGATTTTTATATAACAGCATTTTTGTATTTTTCATTTTCGGATGTATTTTTCCAACTATTAGAGTGCTTTTAATAGGAAATGAGACTTCTAAAACTATATTAGAATATTTTGTTTCATCCTTATTAGATATATATATACTTTTTTTAGCAATTTACTCATTTTATCCTGTCCTTAAACGTGGGAAACTTCCAGTTCTTAATTTCTTTGATTGGATTGTTATAATTTTTGCTATATCAAATATAGTATTAGGCATTATTTTGGCTCATAATATTAAGTTAAGTATTTATGCTATACGAATGTCTTACGTTCCTCTAATATTCTATTTTTTAATAAAATTTCATAAAAATAATTTAATAGAAGTTAAAGTTTTAGTTGATAAAATATTTAAAATATTTTTTTTTGTTGCACTTGCCGGATTTATTCTTTATTTCGGATTTTATGAAACAATGATAAATATGATTAACAGAGCAGGAGGAGTAGTAAACGAATATTTTGTAATACGTATGACTTCTTTTTTTTGGTCACCTGTTATCTTTGGAACATTTATGGCTATTTCATTTCTTTACTTTTTTTACAAAGAAACTCAAAAGCACTCTTTTTATAATTATATTTTTATTTCTGCTATTTGGATATGCCTTTTATTATCAGTATCACGAGGTCCATTAGTTATATCTGTAATTGGCATACTTTTTTTAACATTTCTTTTAAAAAAATGGAAAAGTTTATTTATAACGATTTGCTTAACAATTTTGTGTTTTTTTATTATTTCATACTATATAAATTCTCCTTCAGAATTTATAAGATGGACAATGCACTCATCTGTAGGCACAGTAAGTTTAGAAAAAAATAATACAAGAGCCGACTTATGGAAAAAATCTTTTGAAGATTTTAGATATAATCCTTTTGGACACGGATTAGGTAAAGCAGGACATGTCGCTGCTCGCTTCTCCAATAAGAACTATAAAGAATTTTCAGCATCTTCAACTGATGGATGGTTTCTTAAATTAGCTAACGAAACAGGTGTTTGGGGCTTAATATCATACTTATTCCTTGCATTAACATTTTCTATACAATCAGTAAAATATATTTACCAAAAAAACAACAAACTGTTTATTTTCATATTTGTAATATTTATCATTATAAATATACAAAATATTGTTAGCAATGTATTAGATTTTTATTTATTAGCACATCTGTTTTGGCTACTTATAGGAATATCTCAAATTATAAAAACCGAATCATCTATAAATGAAAAATCCTGATATAAGCATAATTATTGTAAATTATAATGTTAAACAATTTATTTTAAATTGCCTTAACTCTATTTATAATAACAAAAATAACTTAAATATCACTTTTGAAGTTATTGTAGTTGATAATCACTCTTCTGATGGCAGTATTGATGCAATAATTAATAATTATCCGCAAGTAATTTTAATTAAAAATTCTAAAAATACAGGTTTCCCAACAGCAAATAATCAAGCTTTTAAAATAGCAAAAGGCAAATACATATTTATGCTTAATCCTGATACAGAAATAGTAGATGACGCTTTGGTCAAACTAAAAAATTATTTAGACAACAATCAAAAAATAAATATAGCATGTCCAAAGTTATTAAATACTGATAAATCAATACAATATTCTGTTTGGCGCTTCCCAAAAATTAAATATATTATAGCTGAAATGTTTTATCTCAATAAATTTATTAAAGATAAATATTATTTTGATAAAAATTTTAATCAATCTTTTGAGGTAGAATCTATGTCTGGTGCAGCAATGATATTTAGAAAAGGACTACTTAAAACTATCGGATATCTTGATGAAAATATGTTTTGGATAGAAGATATAGATTTTTGTTATCGCATACATAAAAAAAATATGAAAATAATTTATTTACCACAAGCTGAAATTATTCATCACATAGGACAAAGTGCGAAAAAAAATTATAACATATCAATTTATAATCAAACATTTAATAAAATCAAATTCTATAAAAAATATCATTCCATACCAGAGACCGTAGTTGTTGTTGTAATAAGTGTTTTTAATGTCTTAACAAGATTTTTTGTTTTTTTATTCCTTTCTCCTTTCAAAAAAAAATATTTTATAAAAGCCAAAGCTTACATTTATACATTTTATCAAATATTTAAAATAAATTAATAAGATAAATGAAAAACAATATAAAGATTAAAATATTTATTACAGGGGGAACAGGTTTAATAGGAAAACATTTAATAGATGAGTTAAATGTTTCAAATTATAATTTGTTTGTTTTAACACGAAACAGTTCATTAAAAAATTTTGATAATGTAAATTACATAACAGGAGACATCTTTCAAATAAGTAAATATACAAACATTATCTCAAATTGTGACTATTTTATACATATTGCAGGAGAAAAAAGAGATGTTTCAAAAATGTATGAAGTAAATGTTGATGGAATGAGATATGTACTTGAAGAAGTAACTAAATATCCGACAGTAAAGGTTCTTTATATAAGCAGTTGTGGAATTTATGGGATTTATAAACAAAAAACAAATATAATATATGAAACAACAACGGCTATTCTTAATAACGAGTATGAAAAAACTAAATATGAAGCTGAAAAGATATTAGAATTATTTGCAGAAATAAAACCACTTAATTATGTTATTCTCAGACCATCAAATGTATTTAGTGAATTGGATAAAGAAAACAAATTACTTAATTTGTTCCGTTCACTAAAAAAAGGAAAGTTCTTTTATATAAGTAAAAAAACTAAAGCAAATTATGTTTATGTAAAATATCTTACAGCAGTTATTCATTATTTTATAAAAAAAGATAAATTTGAAAACAAAATATATAACATAAACTCTCCATGTTTATTAGTGGAGTTTATTGAAACTATAAAGCAAAAATTAAATATTGAAAAAAAAACACTTCTTATACCTAATATACTTGGCTTTTTATTAAGAATTATTGCTTTATGCTTTGATATTTTACCATATAAATATCAAGTGATTAATAGCATTAAATACAGAGAGTTGGTAAATAAAAAAATATATTCTATTGAAAAAATCAAAAGTATTGTAAATATTGATGAAAAGATGATGCTGAGTATTGGATTGGAAAATTTGATTAAAAACTATCAGAAACAAGGTTTGTTATGAAAATATGTTTCCTTGGTAATAACAGGAGTGTTCATATACAGAAATGGATAAAAACTTTATCCGAATATAATGATATTAAACTTTATGTAATAAGTTTTGATTTAGGAATTAGATTTGATAAAGTAAGATATTATCCTTTAAAAAAATATATTGGTAATAAAATAGATTACCTTTTAAATATCAAGTTGTTAAAAAAATATGTAAAGCAAATTGAACCTGATATTGTTCATGCTCAATATGCTACAAGTTATGGGTTTATGGGGGCTACTCTTAATTTTCATCCTTATATTATCACAGGTTGGGGAGCTGATATTTTTGATAGTCCGAAAAAAAGTATCATGAAAAAAGTATTAAAGTATTCTTTTAAAAAAGCCGATAAACTTACTGTATTATCCAAAATTACACAAAGAGAAATGATTAAACTTACGAATAAGGAAGTAGAATTAGTTCCTTTTGGTGTAAATACTGAAAAATTCAGAAAAAACAAAATATATCAAAAAGATAATCTTATCAGAATAGGTACTATAAGAACATTAAGCAAAAAATATGGAGTGGAGTATCTAATAAGAGCTTTTGCTATGCTTTCTCCTAAATATTCAAATATACGTTTAGAAATTGTAGGAGATGGTGAACTTATGAAATTTTTAGATAAACTCTCTTCCGAACTAAATGTAAGAGATAAAGTTACTTTTCATGGTTTTGTAAGTCAGCTATCAGAAGAGGAAAAATATCATAAGCTATTAGAAAACTTAGATGTTTTTGTTATACCATCTATAATTGATTCTGAAACATTTGGTGTCGCTGCTGTTGAGGCCTCGGCATATTCAATTCCTGTTGTAGCATCAGATGTTGGCGGTTTGCCCGAAGTAGTAGAAAATGAACATACAGGATTAATTGTTCCGGCAAAAGATGTTGAAAAATTAGCAATAGCCATTGAAAAACTGATATTAGACGAAAACTTAAGAAAGACATTAGGTAAAAATGGAAGAAAAAGAGTGATGAAATATTTTAACTGGAAAGATAACGTTCAGCAAATGATAAGTATTTATAATGCTCTTATTGAGAAAAATAAAAAATGAAAATCCTTATTCTCACACAATATTTTCCTCCTGAAACAGGTGCTCCTCAAAACCGCCTTTTTGAATTAGCCATCATATTGCAAAACAAAGGAGCAGATATAACTGTTTTAACAGCTATGCCCAACTATCCTCAAAGGAAAATCCATACCCATTATAAGAAGAAATTATATTGTTATGAAGAATTGCAAGGACTAAAAATACACCGTTCATGGATTTTTGTAAAAGACAGTAAATCTATATTTTTTAGAATCATTAATTATTTTTCATTTGTCTTTTCATCGTTTTTTGTTGGTTTGTTTAAACTAAAAAAATATGACTATATCTTTTGTGAATCACCACCTTTGTTTTTAGGCATATCTGCATATCTGCTAAAAAAAATAAAAAAAACCAAACTAATATTCAATGTCTCTGACCTGTGGCCCGAAAGTGCTGAAAAATTAGGACTCATATCTAATAAATTTTTATTAAAAATATCTGTTTTATTAGAAGAATTTTTATACAAAAAATCAGAAATTATCACATGCCAAACACAAGGAATTGTAAAAAATATACTCAACCGATTTCCTGACAAAACAATATACTGGTTAAAAAATGGAGTTGATACAAACTTTTATAATCCTGAAAATATAAAAACTATTTGGAGAGAAGAAAATGGTTTTTCAAACAATGATTTTATATTATTATATGCCGGAATTATAGGATATGCTCAGGGTTTGGATGTTATACTGAAATCTGCCCAAGCTTTAAAAAATTATGATTCACACAGACAAATAAAGTTTGTATTATTAGGTGATGGTCCTGAAAAACAAAGATTAATAGAGATTAAAAACAAACTTAACTTAGATAATGTATATTTCTTTAACTCTGTTTCTAAAAATAATATGCCAGCAGTTATTAAAGCCATTGATGTTGCTGTTATACCTTTAAAGCGATTAGATATATTTAAAGGAGCTATTCCTTCAAAAATTTTCGAAAATCTGGCTATGAAAAAACCAATTTTGTTAGGAGTTGAAGGAGAAGCCAAAGAATTGTTTATTGACCAAGGCAAATGTGGACTTTCTTTTGTTCCGGAAGACCATAAAGATTTATATAAAAAAATAATTGAGATATACAATTCACCGGAATTACTTAATTTTTTAGGAAACAATGCCCTTGAATATGTAAAAAAATATTTTTCAAGAGATAAAATAGCAGATGAATTTTGGGAATTAATAAGAGAGCAACAAAAGACAGAATAAAAATGTGTATCTTTGCTTTGTGAATGAATATTCGGGATGATGAAAGGTTGTATAAGTAAATTTTTTGTTTTCCAGGAAAAAGATTTATGTGCTTTATTGCTTATAATTTTATACCTTTGTAGCAAAGTAGGATTTGGTCATTTAAAACGTTTTATCTAAAAAAATAATTCTATGAAAGACAAGGCTAACTTACCGGAAGATTTTTCTGTGTATTTTTGGGAATATGATTTAAAAAAAATTGATACTGAAAAATATTCCAAATTAGTTATTGAACGAATATTAAACTATGGTAATACATCCTCAGTAATATGGCTGTTGAATCATTATAATATTGAAACAATGAAAAAAAATGTAATAAATAATAAACAAATTCTGCCAAAAACAAAAAAATACTGGGAACTAATTTTAAATGAATAAAATTTATTTTGACATATTAACAAAAAACCAACTGGAAATATTTCATCATTTATCAAAACAGGATTGGATTAATGATTTTTATCTGGCTGGAGGAACTGCTCTTGCCTTGCAAATTGGACATAGAAAGTCAATAGATTTTGACTTTTTTACTCCGCACAACTTCAATCTTGAGATGATTAAAGAAAGATTGGGAGAACTGGGATTGTTCACACCGCTTTATAGCCAAAAAAATACACTGGTGGGAGAAATAAATAAAGTACAATTGTCTTTTTTTAAATACAAATATAATATTGTTCAGCCATTTATTATATTTAAAAATATAAATATTTCCGGTAAAATGGATATCGCCTTAATGAAACTTAATGCTATATCAGGCAGAGGTATAAAAAAAGATTTTATAGATTTATTTTTTTTATTGAACGAGTTTAAATTAGAATATCTTATTAAAAAGTTGCCTGAAAAATTCGGAAAAGAATCTGATATCGCTTATCAGATATTGCGTTCATTGGTTTATTTTGATGATGCACAAGACCAGTTAATGCCTGAAATGATTAAAAAAGTTAACTGGGAAAAAATTAAAAAAAAAATGGAAACTGAAGTTAAAAAAATTGATTTAAAAAGTCTAAATTCAAGATAATATTATAAAAAATAAGTGTATGAATTCGCCTGAGATAAAACAGTTTATTAAAAAAAATGCTAATTTGTTTTGGTATATAAAAGAAGAAGAAAAAGAAAACATAAGCATAAATTTTCTTGTAGAAACAATTTTAAATTATGGTGATAAAGAAGATGTAAAAAAACTTTTTTCTTTAATAGGAATTAAAAAAATTGCACAGATATTTTACAAACAAACATCTTTTAAAAGAAATAATTATCATAACAGAACAATAAATTATTTTAATCTTTATTTTAAAAGACATGCATAAAGAAGTACTTACAAAAAAACAAATTGAATTATTGCCATTAATAAATAATTTTAAAAATGATTATTTTTTAGTAGGAGGTACTGCAATAGCTTTATATTTAGGTCACAGACGCTCTATTGATTTTGATTTGTTCACTTACCAAAATATTAAAAAAAGAACAATTAAAAACACTATTGAAAAAAATGGCTTCTATGTTGAGAAAAACATTTTTGAAGATTATGAACAATTACATTTAATAGTTAATTCAATAAAATTAACTTTTTTTCAGTTTAATCATAAAATTCCTCATACAATAAAATTTGATAATATAATAAAAATCCCATCACTTCTTGATCTTGCAGGAATGAAAGCTTATGCTCTTGGAGGTAGAGCCAAATGGAAAGATTATGTTGATTTATATTTTATTATTAAATATAAATATTCTTTAAAAGAAATTTCAAAAAAAGCAAAAGAACTTTTTGATAATTTTTTTAATGAAAAACTCTTCCTTGAACAATTATCCTATTTCGAAGATATTGATTTTACAGAGCATATAGAATATATAAATAAACCTATACCAAAACAGAAAATAAAAAACTTTTTAATTGAAATTTCAACAAGAAGTTTTTAAATGCTCGTTACAGGTCTCATAACTGCTTCTAATAAAAAAAATAATAAAATATGTATCTTTGCTTTGCAAATGAATATTCGGGATCATGAAAGGTGATATAAATAAAGGATTGATAATTGATTATTTAGAAATAAATAATATGATATTAGTATTAATTTTAACTGTTTCTGACAGTTTATGTATGAAAACATAATTAGTGTCTGTCCATAAAGTAAGTGTTTAGTTCAGAATGTTCGAGTTCGAGGCTTGCGCAGTCTTGAAAATCAGGAGTTTACTTTTGTAAATGACTGATTTGAAAGACAAGCGTAACGAAGAAATCGGACATTATGGACAAACACTAATTATATTTCTATATTTACCGTATAGATAAGTATTTAAAGCATGAATAAAAACCAATTATATCAAATTATTTCCGGAGGCGAAAATGAAACTTCCGAATTTAAATCCGGATTCAACAATGAAGTGATTATTTCTTTATCGGCATTTGTAAATACAAAGGGAGGAACTGTTATTATCGGAGTATCAAACAATAGAAAGATAACCGGTATTTCAGTAAATCAGGAAACAATTAAAAACTGGATTAATGAAATCAAACAAAAGACATCCCCAGCTATCATCCCTGATTCAAAAACTGTTACTATAGATAATAAAAACATACTTATTCTTACAGTCAGTGAATTTCCTGTTAAACCTGTATCTGTCAGGGGAAGATATTACAAACGATGTCAATCCTCTAATCAGCAATTAACAACAGATGAGATTATTGAAATGAGATTTATCAGTTTAAATAAATCTTTTGACTCTTTTATTGTTAATACTAGAATATCTGAACTTGATAAAGATGCTTTAAAACTTTTTGCTCAAAGAATAAAACAATCCGGACGCTACAAATCCAGTGGTAACATTATTACAGACCTTTCCAAACTCGGTTTTACAGATTCAGGAAAAATAACAAGAGCTGCAGAATTACTATTCGGTGAACATCATACTGCCATACATATAGGTAGGTTTAAAAGCCCTGAGAATATAATTGATGATATCGTAATTAGAAGTCCTTTGATATCAGCAGTAGATGAGGCAATGGAGTTTATTAAGAAAAACATAAGATTAGAGTATCAATTTACAGGAGAACTACAACGTAAAGATCGTTGGCAATATCCCCTGCATGCGTTACGTGAGATACTGCTAAACTCTATTATACACAAAGATTACAGAAACCCCACAGATATTATTATTAAAATATTTGATGACCGTATTGAATTCTCAAACCCGGGCAGATTAATCGGAGGATTAACTATAGATGATTTAAAAACTGATAACTACCAGGCTAAACACAGGAATAAACTTTTGGCTGAAGCTTTTTACTTAATGAATGATGTAGAAAAATACGGTACAGGTTTTATAAGAATCCGCAAGCATCTTAAAGATTACCCCGAATTAAATTACGAACTAAAAGATTTACAAGATTTTTTAAGATTTATTCTTAAAAAAGACAATAATATCACCGATAAGGTCACCAATAAGGTCACCAATAAGGTCACCAATAAGGTCACCAATAAGGTCACCAATAAGGTCACCAATAAGGTCACCGATAAGGTCACCGATAAGGTCACCAATAAGGTCACCGATACTTTAACTGAAAATCAGCAAAGGATTATCAATTTAATGGTACATAATGCTTATATAACAACTAAAGAATTAGCTAATAAAATAAAAATATCGCAGAGAAAAATAAAGGAAAATATTGCCAAATTAAAAGAAAAAGGAATAATTGAACGTTTCGGGTCAACAAAGAACGGACACTGGGAAGTAATAAGTAGTGATAAATAAGTTGATATCTTGCTGTCGCTTAAATAAAGCAATACGTTTTATTAAGAAAAACATTCGGGATGGAAAAATTCAAAAAATAAAACATCTGTATTATTTTAATATGAATGAATATTCAAGATAATGAAAGATTGTATAAATAAATGAATAAAACAGAACTTAGAAACAGACCATTATCAGGCAAAACATAGAAACAGCTTATTAGCCGAAGCCTTTTACCTGACAGGCGAAGTAGAAAAATACGGTACCGGTTTTATAAGAATCCGCAAGCATTTAATTGATTATCCTGAGTTAAGTTACACTATTCAGGATTTGAATGATTTTCTAAGAGTTGTTATCGGGTCAAATAAAGATGTCCCTAAAGATGTCCCTAAAGATGTCCCTAAAGATGTCCCTAAGGATATCCCTAAAGATGTCCCTAAAGATGTCACAAAAGATGTCACAAAAGATGTCACAAAAGAAAAACGATTACAAACAATATTAAAAATAATCTCAAAAAATAAATCAATATCAACAAAAGAAATGGCAAAATTGCTGAATGTTACTATGCGAACAATAATGCGGGATATAGAAATTTTACGGGAAAAGGGTAAAATAAATAGAACTGGAGGCAGAAAAGACGGATACTGGAAAATTATTGAAAAATAAAACATTTGTATTATTTTAATATGAATGGATATACAGGATAATGAAAGGTTGTATAAATCGTAATATAGATTAATAATTTAACAATGAATATTTTTTTTAGTTTTTTTTTTAATTGAAATAAAAAAATGTATCTTTGCAAAATAAATTAACAGGCAGTTGCCTGTTTAAATTAATTTGGTCCATTTTTTACTATAATCCCCTTAAAAAATTAGGTGAATTTCAATATTTAAAAAAAATTGCGATAGATTTTGTCTGTGATACAGCTAAATATAAATATTCCTATAACTTTTCCTGGTTTGGAAGACACATTATTCAATATT
>Ga0307990_1003351_pt1 | contig 12250 bp, 9 predicted proteins | sample EllFjometagen129_FD_203168 | JGI IMG/M metagenome (GOLD analysis project Ga0307990, IMG submission 203168) | Marine microbial communities from Ellis Fjord, Antarctic Ocean - #129 | ecosystem: Environmental > Aquatic > Marine > Unclassified | place: Southern Ocean | collected 2014-10-08
TCAATCCTAAAATAACAAGGAACAGTATAGTAAATTTGTAATCATAAACTGCCTCCCCTGCTTGTACTGCTTCAGCTGAAATTCCATGGTTGGTTTTATCAAGGATTACACCCATAAGAACAGGGATTAGCATCATTCCAAAATTCTGGATAGTGAACATTGTTCCATATGCGGTTCCCAGTCTGGATTCATTTACAATTTTTGCCACTGCCGGCCACATTGCTGCCGGAACAAGTGAAAAAGCTACCCCTAATAAGAACATTGGAATATAAGGAAGGATATTTGTCAGGGAAAGTGATAAAAAAACAATAATGAGTAATATTGAACCCAATATCATTAGTGATGCACTCTTACCTTTAAAGTCGCACCACCAACCAAATATTGGTGTAAATATCACTGTTCCAAATGGCAAAATTGTTACTACCATAGCACTGATTTCCTCTGGCATACCAAATTTATTATAAAGCAGATCGGCAGCATAAGGCATGAACGGAAAAACCGCCGAGTAAAATGTAAGACAGAGAAGTGTAATATAAATAAAAGATTTATTGGTAAACAATTTAATTAACTCTTTAAAATTCAATCCTTTTTCCTGAGCTTCAGAGGAAGACTCCTTAATCTGCCGATCGTATCTTATGTCAAACACAACAAAGAAAACAAAACCCATCAGCGCAATAAGCATCAGGATTATACCAAACCAACCGGCAGCAGTCCAGCCAAAATCAATATTCACCAATCTCGGAGAAAGCATCAGGGCACCAGCTGTTCCAAATCGTCCAAACGCCAAACTTATAGCAAATGCCAGTGCAAGTTCTTTCCCTTTAAACCATTTAGCAATTACCTTATTAATAGCTACATAGAAAGTCTCTGCTCCAAGACCAAACAATATTCTCCCAAATATCATCATCTTCAATTCCGGTGAATATTTATCCATAAAAGCACCAAAAAAGTTATACGCGAAAGACCCGGGTTTAAAAATATCACTTGCCCCGTATGCAACTCCTACTGTTCCAATAATCATAAACCCAAGAAAAAGCGAACCCGTCTTTCTTATCCCCCACCGGTCAAGAATAACACCTCCGAAAAAAGCCATTAATAATATTGAGTTAGTAAAAGAATATGCGCCATACATAGTCCCATACTCCACATTCGAAAGGCCAACCTCTGTCTGCAGAATCGTTTTAATAGATGAATAAACATCATAAAAATAATAGCTGGAAAACATAACAATACTGATCAAAATCAGTGCTGACCATCTAATTAATGGAGAATCTTTAAGTGTTCGGATTGGTTCAGTCATTTTGTTTTTTTGTATTATTAAAAATCAAAAATAAGATAATAATCAATGGCTTCAAATTTGCTTTCCATTAAATTATGGTTCCAGTATTATTAAATGTGTTCTATATTGTTGAGTAAGTATTTTTTTGTAAATTTAAAGGCATTAAATAATTAAAATTCACTCCCCATGGCTACAAAAATTGATTTGGCAAAGTATGCACGTGACTGTTTGCAAAAAAGGGAGCAAAATAAAACCCGTCTTAGTCCGGGACCGGTAATTACAATCTCTCGTGAGTTCGGATGTCCGTCAAAAAAAATTGCATGTGATCTTACCGATGCAATAAATAATAAAAGAAAAAGTGACAAATGGTGTTGGGTAAGTAAAGAGATACTCGCCGAATCAGCAGATCACCTTGGCTTACACCCTGATGAGATACAGTATGTGTTTGACTATAAGAAAAGAGGTATTGTTGAGGAAATTATTGCAGCGCAAACCAGGAAATATTACAGAAGCGACAAAAAAATCAGGAATACAATAGGCAAGGTCATAAAAAGAATTGCTGAAACAGGAAATGTTATAATTGTCGGAAGAGGAGGTGCTGCTATTGCAAATAATATCAAAAACAGTTTGCATATTAAATTAATAGCAGACATTAAATGGAGAGCAAAGAATGTTGGAAAGATACGCGATATGGATATTAATGAAGCAATAAAATTCACTCTTGATTATGACAGAAAACGAAAAATATTTCTTGATTATTATTGGGGGAAAACTTCAGATTATTCCATTTTTGATTTGATCTACAACTGTAACAAAATGACCAGTGAAGATATTGTGGCATCAATTATTCATATTCTTGAAAGAAAAAAATTTATTTAATAACCTGGCTCTTAACACATAACTAATCTCTTATCTTGCACAGCTCCTTCTCTTTATTACTGGTTACTGGTTACTGGTTACTGGTCACTGGTGCTGAAAACCTGAAACCTGAAACTATTCAGCCGAATTCAATTCGGCTCTACTTCTCCTCTTCTCTTCATCTCCCAGTCGCTTCTTCACTCTTCATTCTTCCTTTTGCCTTCTGTCTTTTCTTCACCCTACTCACCTACTCACCTACTCACCCTACTCACCTTAATTCTACTCATTAATATACACCCATGCATCAATCTGAACAGTGTCCTTAAAATGGCTAAGATCTATTAGTGCATCTTTCATGTTATCATATTTCCTGGCAGAAACAAGATTAAACTCGTTGTCAGCTTTTAGTATTTCCGTACCGTAACCAATTGAATTATAATAAACTGACCATTCATCAGCAAACTGAGGAGTTAAAAAACTTCCAACAACAATGTGATACTTAAATCGAGCTAACCTTTCAAGTCTCTCCTGCTCAACTTTATTTATTGAATCCTGCCTGGCCTGCTCTATTGCCTTTTGTATTGCAATAACTTTATTGAGCGAGTCGGCAATATGAATACTATCCTGTTTTCTCAGATAAGCATCCATCGTATCAGCATTTTTTAAACCAAACCAGCCTTTTTCCTTCACAAATTTGCAGGATGAAAATGAAACTAAAATTGCAAACAAAATAAAAATAAGTTTTTTCATATAATTCCTTCTTTTAGTGGTACTAACTAAAAACAAAAATAACTATTTGATATTCATTTACCTAATAGAAAAAAAAATTCTTGAAAAAACTTTAATATTTAAATATCCTTAGCGAACTTTGCGCCTTCTTTGCGATCTCTGCGGTTAGTTCTTCTTCGCTTCATTCTTCCCTCTATTCCATCTATTCTATCTATTCCATCTATTCCATCTGTTCCCTCTATTCCATTCTTCCATCTTTTTCGTATCTTGCAAAGATGATTAACTAATCAATCGTATAATGAAAACAATCATACAGTTTTTTGAAGAGAGCGTAAACAAATTTTCTGATAATATTTTTATGTGGGAGAAAAAAGGCGACAAATATGAAGGCTCCACATATTCAGAGATCAGGCATGAAGCAAGAATATTCGGAGCCGGGCTTATTTCCATTGGTGTTAATAAGGGAGACAGGATCGGATTGATCTCTGAAGGACGTAATGACTGGCTGATATGCGAACTGGGAATACTATATGCAGGAGCAGTCAATGTTCCAATGTCTGTTATGCTTGCGGAACCATCTGAAATAAAATTCAGACTGGAACATTCTGAATCAAAAATGGTTATTACTTCCGGTAATCAGGCACCAAAATTAAAAACTATTAAGCATGAACTGAAAAAGCTTGAGAAAGTCATTATATTAGATAATGAAGTTAATCCTGAAGAAAAAGATATTTTATACTCAGACATTAAGAAAAAAGGAGAGGAATATCTTGCAACGAAAAGCAAAGAGTTTGATAAAAGGTGGCAATCTTTAATTCCCGATGATTATGCTAATATCAGTTATACTTCCGGAACTACTGCCGACCCGAAAGGTATAATACTATCACATAAAAATTATGTTGCAAATGTTGAACAGGCATATACCCTGATGCATATACCACCGGAATATAGTAATTTGCTTATACTACCATGGGATCATTCTTTTGCACACACGGCAGGATTATACAGTTTTATGGGAAAAGGAGCAAGTGTTGCATCTGTTAAGGTTGGAAAAACGGGATTTGAAACACGAAAAAACATACCGGGAAATATTAAGGAAATCAAACCCAGCCTTCTTATGAGTGTTCCTGCACTGGCAAAGAACTTCAGGAATAATATTGAAAAGAATATCAGTGCCAAAGGAGCATTTATTGAAAAACTATTTAATCATGCCCTGAAAATGGCATATTCTTATAATAAAGAAGGTATTAATAAAGGGAAAGGGCTACAGATACTTAAAAAACCTCTACTCTTTTTATACGATAAGATCCTGTTTTCAAAAATACGTGAAGGGTTTGGCGGAAAAATCGATTTCTTTATTGGTGGTGGCGCCCTTTTGGATATTGAACTGCAGAGGTTTTTCTACGCTATTGGCATGCCTATGTTTCAGGGATACGGACTATCTGAAGCTGCACCCATTATTAGCTCAAATGCCCTGAAACGTCATAAGCTGGGTTCATCAGGATTCCTGGTGCAAAATCTTGAACTGAAGATATGTGACGATGATGGGAATGAACTTCCGGTTGGTAAAAAAGGTGAGATAGTAGTTAAAGGTGATAATGTAATGGTTGGATACTGGAAAAATGAAGAAGCAACAAAATCAACTTTAAAAGATGGCTGGCTGTATACCGGTGATATGGGTTATATGGATCATGATGATTTTCTTTATGTCCTTGGTCGTTTCAAAAGTTTGCTGATATCTGATGATGGTGAAAAATACAGTCCGGAAGGAATAGAGGAAGCATTTACTGATCAATCACCATATATTGACCAGTGTATGCTCTATAATAACCAGAGCCCCTATACTGTCGTATTGATTGTTCCTGACAAAGAGGCAATAAATCGTAAACTGAAAGAAGAAAACCAGGATATTACATCAGAGGAAGGAAAGAATACTGCTCTTAAATTGATTGAATCTGAAATAAACGCCTACCGGAAGGGAGGGAAATATGAAGAAATGTTCCCACAGCGTTGGCTGCCCAGTGCAATAGGGATTACTGAAGAAGCATTTACGCAGGAAAACCATCTGGTGAACTCTACAATGAAAATTGTACGGGGCAAAATAGTGGAACAATATAAAGATCTGATTGAATTCCTTTTTACCCCTGAAGCTAAAGATGTAACAAACAAAGAGAATAAAGCGTCTTATGTTAATAATAGTTGAATAATTTCAAAAAAAAATAACTGCACCATGAATTGCAAAAAACTAATTACCCCTGCTCTCTTCACTTGCCTGTTAATATGGTCCATATCATTTTTGGGTAACAGCCAGGCTCTCAGTCCCAGAATCGCCAATTATGACATGAAGGTAAAGCTTGATCCTGTAGAAAAAATCGTTGACGGCACAATGATACTCGAATGGAATAATCCCTCGCAGGACACTATCAGGGAATTGCATTTTCATATGTATCTGAATGCATTTAAGAATAACAGGTCAACTTTCTGGAAAGAGTCAGGCGGACAGCTAAGGGGAAAAGGCGTGGATACCAAAGATCCAAAAACGTGGGGTTGGGTTGACATTCTTTCACTTAAGACATTGGAAGGGAATGATCTTACCAATTCAATACAATTTATTCAGCCTGATGATGATAATTCGGATGACCAATCGGTTGCTGAAGTAAAACTTGAGAATCCGGTTCTGCCAGGAGGAAGCCTGACACTAAATATGGAGTTCAGATCAAAATTACCAAAGATCTTTGCACGATCCGGTTTCAGTGATAACTATTTTTTAGTCGCACAATGGTTCCCAAAGATCGGTGTATATGAACCGGCGGGTATGCGTTATGCTGAAAAGGGACAATGGAATTGCCACCAGTATCACGCCAATTCTGAATTTTATGCCGACTTTAGTGTGTATCGTGTAGAGATAACACTCCCTGAAGAATTTATTATTGGTGCTACCGGAAAACGGATAAGTGAAAAAACGATTGAAAACGGATTGCAGCAGGTAACTTACCTGGCTGAAGACGTGGTTGACTTTGCCTGGACTACATCACCCCGGTTTATTGTTGTAGAAGATAAATGGAAAGATGTAGATATAAAAGTTTACCTGCAACCCGAACATGAACAACTTGCCTTGCGGCATACTGAGTCAGTAAAAGCTGCACTGGAGTATTTCGATGCACATTTGGGTCCCTACCCATATTCCACTATCTCAGTTGTTGACCCTCCTTTCAGGGGACTGGGTTCAGCCGGAATGGAATATCCAACTTTTATTACTGCAGGTTCGATCTGGGGTTTGCCGGATGAACTCCGGTTCACAGAAATGGTAACTATACATGAATTTGGTCATACTTATCTTATGGGCATCCTGGCAACTAACGAATTTGAAGAGGCATGGATGGATGAGGGAATGAATACTTATTTCGAAGCACGCATAATGGATCATACATATGGTAAGGGTACATCATTTGTCGGGTTTAAGAAATTCCATTATGATGATAAGGAAAACCAGAGATTATCATATACCCGTTCACTTTACCCGAAAATTGCTGAGAGTACCCGTCCGGCTTGGAAATTCGAGCAGGGTGGGTATGGTACAATGTCGTATAATAAACCAGCCACTATGTTCACAACCCTGGAACGTCTTGTAGGAGAAGAAACTAACGAAGAAATATGGAAGACATATTTTGAAAAATGGAAATTTAAACATCCTTCAGGAAGAGATTTTATCAATGTGGTGAATGAGGTTGTATCAAAAAATCATGGAACTGGGTTTGGGGAAAATATGAACTGGTTCTTCGACCAGACTTTGTATGGATCGGAAGTATGTGATTATAAGCTTCTCAGGATAAGAAACAATAAATTAACTCCCCCAAAAGGTATTGATGACACCGGAGGTAATAAACTGATATACAAGAAAACAGAGTATGAAAATACAATATATAAATCGTCTGTAGTAATACACCGGCTTGGCGAGGTAGTAATGCCTCAGGAAGTGCTTATCCATTTTGAAGACGGCGAAGAGATCACTGAAACCTGGGACGGAAAAAGCAGAACCAAAGAATTTTCATATGAAAAACCCGAAAAAATTACCTGGGCAAAAATTGACCCGGAAAATAAGATAATGCTTGATATTAATTTACAGAATAACAGTAAGGCTATTAAACCTGAAAAAACTGTTTTCAAAAAACATTTAATTAAATTCCTGTTCCTGATGCAAAACATCTTTCAGGATCTCGCCATTTTCATTTAACACAAATCAAAATCATGACAATTATACAAAACTATCTATCCGGATTACGACTGGCATCCCGTTCGTTAAAGATGACCACACTGATATATGTTATAAACCTTATTTTCGCACTGGCACTGGCTATCCCTTTTTATGGCGTGATCACCAATGCAGCTCATGGAAGTCTACAGGTTAACAAGCTGCTGGAGGGCTTTAATTATACAGCTTTTCAGGAATTCACAGACAGTGCAAAAGTATCAATCGGCCTGTTATTCAAAGAAGGTATCTGGCTAGCAATCCTGTATCTTCTCTTAAGCATTTTTATGGCAGGAGGAATCCTGAAAACTTTAGATAACGGGGCTGTTTTTAAAGGCAGAGAATTCTTCGCTAACGGCAGTAAGTTCTTCTTCAGATTCCTGCGATTAACTTTATATTTCATAATTATTCATGCATTGGTGATCCTGATTATCTGGCTCCCGACATCAATTATTATTGCAACACTTGCAAAAAATGCCGATTCAGAAAAAGCACTTTTTTATGCTGCCATTTTTGGAGGCGGATTACATATTCTCATTTTTATTTACCTCCTGATCGTTGCACATTACACCAGGTTTATGATTATTACAGAAGATACAACTAAAGTTCTTAAAAAGATATGGGCTTCCCTGAAATTCGTATCCCGGAAGTTCTTTTCAACCTACCCACTCTATTTACTTTTACTGGTAAATCTTGTTTTGCTGGTTTTGGTGTTCAAATTCCTTTCGGGTGTTATTGGAATGACTACGGGATTCACGATCTTTTTCATGTTCCTTCTTCAGCAGATGTTTATCTGGTCCAGAATATGGTTGAAAATATGGTTCTACGGCAGCCAGTTGGAGTATTATATCACATCCCCCCATGCTCCGTCCTACTGATGATCTCGTTTTGCAGATCTTCTCCTAAATCATTGAAATAATCGCTGTACCCTGCCACCCTTACAATCAGGTCACGGTAATTCTCAGGATTCTTCTGTGCATCCTTCAAGGTTTCTGCATCAACCACATTAAACTGGATATGATGACCATCCATCCGGAAATAGGCACGGATAAGATTTCCGAGTTTGACAATATTTGCATCAGTACTAAAGAAATCGGGCGAGAATTTTTGGTTGAGCAATGTGCCTCCGGTTTTAATGTGATCTATCCTTGCTGCCGATTTTATTACAGCAGTCGGTCCCTCAATGTCGGCACCCTGCACAGGTGAAATTCCTTCAGAAACAGGTTTGCCTGCTTTTCTCCCATCAGGCATCGCTCCGACAACACTTCCGAAGTATATATGGCTTGTGGTTGGTAACAGGTTGATCCTGAATTCTCCTCCACGTGCAGTGGGCCTGCCGTTCACCGCATCATAAAAACAGTCAAAAACTATTACTGCCTGCCTGTCAGTATATTCATCATCATTGCCATACTTGGGGGTTTCATAAACCAGTTTATACCGCATTTTTTCATACCCCGCAAAATCAACTTTCAAGGCTTTCAGTAACTCACCCATTGAGATATCTTTCTTATCAAAAACATGATACAGGACAGAGGTAAGATTATCGGTAATGCTACCCAGACCAACGCCCTGTATATAACTTGTATTATACCTTGCCCCTCCTGCATTATAGTCCTTTCCGTTCTTAATACAATCGTCTATAAGCACCGACAGGAAAGGTACAGGCATAAAATCGGCATTAATTCTCTCAATAATATTGTTTCCCTTTATCTTGATATCGATAAACCGGTTTAACTGTTCTTTCCAGGCATCTAATAATTCATTAAACGACCTGAACTTTGTTGGATCTCCGGTTTGGATACCGATCTGTTTACCTGTAGCTGGATCCGTTCCGTTGTTCAGAGTTATCTCAAGCACCTTATTAAAGTTAAAATAGCCTGTAAGGATATATGCCTCCGTACCAAAAGCTCCTGATTCAACACATCCGCTGGCACCTCCGTTACGGGCATCCTCAACTGATTTTCCCTGGCGAACAAGCTCCTTAATTATTGCATCAGTATTAAAAACCGATGGCTGACCAAACCCTGTCTTAATGATCTTAAGTGCTCTATGTATAAATTTATCAGGGTTCTTTTCGCTAAGTTGTACCATTGATGAGGGCTGGAGTATCCTCATCTCCTCAATAACATCCAATATCAGGTAACTAAGCTCATTTACCGCATCAGAACCATCTTCCTTCAATCCCCCCAGGTTAATCAGGGTAAAATCAGTATACGTATTACTTTCCTGCGCTGTTACCCCTATCTTGGGAGGTGAAGGATGATTATTAAATTTCACCCAGAAACATTGCAGTAGTTCAGTAGCTTTTTCTGTATCTAAACTACCATCTTTCAATCCTTTCATATAAAATGGGTAGAGATGCTGATCGAGCCTGCCAGGATTAAATGAGTCCCACGGATTAAGTTCAGTGATAACTCCCAGGTGAACAAACCAGTAATACTGTAAAGCCTCATGAAATGTTTCGGGAGAATTTGCCGGCACTTTTCTACAAATTGCAACCATTTTTTCCAACTCTTCTTTTCGCTTACTATCCTGCTCATTTGAAACCAGTTCAATAAGCTTTTCCGTATGTCTTTCAGCAAACATTATTAAAGCACCGGCAGCAATATCCATCGCTTTAAGTTCCTCTCTGTGATTATACGCATCACTGTCTTTAATAAAATCCGGGGTTTCTATCTGCTCACTGATCTCTTTCCGAATATCAATCATTCCCTGGCTGTATATCTTTTTTCCAAGTACAGTATGTCCCGGAGCCCGCTGTTCCTGAAATTCTGTAAAAACACCCGCTTCATATGCATTTAACCACTCATTGTCCATATTCTGCATTATCCTGTCACGGTTGGTATTTCCTTTCCAGAACGGAATAATTTGTTCTTCGTATATCTTACGGGTCTTTTCATCAACCTTAAACGAAACTTTTGGTCTGGAGTCAAGAATATCCAGATCTTTAAGTGAATGTAGCGTAATCTCAGGATAAGTTGGAGTTGCTTTAGGTGCCGGACCCCTTTCTCCTACTATCAGTTCAAGATCATTAATGCATATATATTTGTTCTTTAATATATGCTCAAAGACCTTTGCCCGTTCAACAGGCTTTGACAAGCCCTGAGTATTTTGATTCTGATAATAATCAGTCACCAAAACGGCCCTTTCATGCGATAAACGGTTTATAGCATTCAGACTCTGCTCTCTTAATATTCTGACACGTTGATTCATTTCTTAATTTGTAATTTCTAATTTCTAATTTTAAATTTTAAATTTCTACTCTTATCCACCAATCCCAACTGTAAAACCAATTTCTTCAAACTTCTTTCTTATATACCCTAATTTTTGAGCATCAGGTTCTTCAATCTCGTCCACTTGTTGTTTTAATCCAAGCCTTTTAGCTTTACTACCTGCCATTTTATGATAAGGAAGCAGATCAATATGTTTCACATCAGGATATAATTTTTCAAGTAAAAATCTCATCAAATCAATATTTTTTTCAGAATCATTATAACCCGGCACAACCGGAAAACGAATTATAATATTCCTCTTTCTGTTTGACAACCATTTAAGGTTCTCAATAATAAGTTTATTAGAAACACCTGTATATTTTTTATGCAATTTATCATCCATATGTTTCAGGTCATAAAGAAACAGATCAACCAATTTATGAATATCATTAAGTTGTTCTCTCTTTATATAACCTGTTGTATCTACAGTAGTATGAATATTCCTTTTCCTGCAAGCATTAAGTAAACCGTATAAGAATTCATGTTGAGCAAATGGTTCTCCCCCAGAAAATGTCACTCCCCCTCCTGATTCCTCAAAGAATTTTTTATCCTTTTCTATCTCCATCATCACTTTTTCAACAGTTTTCCAATAACCTATTTCTTTTTGTTTTCTAAAAACCTTTCCCTCTAGTTTATCAACATGCATATACGACTCAGTTTCAAAACACCGGCTTTCCGGGTTATGACACCACAGGCAATTCAAAGGACACCCCTTAAGGAATACCGTTGTCCTGATTCCCGGACCATCATGCAGTGCAAATCTTTTTATGTCAAAAATCAGTCCTTTCATATCATAAAATAAGTGCCTAAAGTTTGAAGTGCCTTAAGTGCCTAAAGTTTAGAATGATTAAAGTAACTAGAATTTGGAATATAAATATACTTGAAGGGTTATGTTCTTTCCCTATTATCCGTCTCTAATAGAAGATCCAGCATTCAAACAGGCATTTGCCGCTGCGGGAATAAAACGGAATATATTTAGGTTGTCTGTTCATGCTTTATTTATATATAGTACAAATGTAAAACATTCTTAAATAGATTACCATATATTTGGGTGGAAATTTACAATTACTCAGGTTCGTGCAAGGGCTTATTAACTAATATCCTGAGAAGGTCTTCCTCTAATGTTTCAACAGGAGTTTCAATAATTCTGCCCAGCTCTTTTATTCCATCATAAATAATAAAAGTAGGAACTCTTTCAATTTTGAGTGCACTTATATCTATTCCGGGAACCATTTTGTCCCTGTTAACACTGATTAGTTCCACTTTTTCATCCGGTATACCTGCCTCATCCATAATCCTGTAGAATCTGGGCACTTCCCTCTGACTATCAGAACACCATGAACCCATAACTATCTTAATCCGGGATACATTATTGATATCTTTTTTAAGTTTCTCAATAATAATTTGATCAGGTGTATATTCCTCATACTCCATATCATACCATTCCAAAAATGGTTCCATAGTAAATGCATCACGGTTACATTCCCCAATTAGTATCATATTTCCCGCTCTCTCGGAATATTCAACTTTGTTAATATCCTGTGAGAAGCATGTTATTGTAAGGAGAAGAAGAATAATTGAAGCCAAATAAGTTTTTTTCATCTCAGTTAGTTTTTGTAATGTAAATATACAAAAACCGGGAACAAATATATATTTCAATCCCGGTTTTTGTATTCTTAAAAATACACACAAAACACTACTTTACAGGAATAGCTTTTAAAGTTTCAAGAAGGAACTCCCAGAATTTTGAAACTGTTTCAATATTTACTTTTTCATCCGGAGAGTGCGGGAACCGGATGGTTGGACCGAACGAGATCATATCCATGTTTGGATAAACACCGCCAAGTATTCCACATTCAAGAC
>Ga0307990_1003356_pt1 | contig 12241 bp, 9 predicted proteins | sample EllFjometagen129_FD_203168 | JGI IMG/M metagenome (GOLD analysis project Ga0307990, IMG submission 203168) | Marine microbial communities from Ellis Fjord, Antarctic Ocean - #129 | ecosystem: Environmental > Aquatic > Marine > Unclassified | place: Southern Ocean | collected 2014-10-08
TCTCCGGTCGATTATCCATAAGTGCAAGATCAAAAGATTGACATTTTCGCTCAAAGAGAAGGCATACATCAGAGACAACTCCACCGCCTGCCATTGGATCAAGAACCAGGTCACCGGGTTTTGTGAAGTAGTATAGTGTGTGGGCGACGAGTTGGGCCGGTATCCGTCCAGGCCAATCGTCTCCGAATCGTTCATCACATTCGTTAAAATTCCATTGATCCCATGTACGCAATCCCCAACCAAGCTCTTTGAACTTCTCCTGATCCGTTTTTCCTTCTAATCGTAATGCCCAGACAAGCGGAAGATCCATGTGGTAATGTTTAGCGATGTATTCCATGTCATGGCCTTGGGAGAGCAAAGTGTCGATTTCGCCAAAATTGGCATTTCCGACAATTTCCGATGCCCTGTTTCGGCTTAAAGCCACCGCTTCCGCGATCATTTCCTGTGTCCATCCAAGGCGGTCCAGCCGAAGGATAACAGTGTTTCGACCTGCCTTCTGCCGTCCTCTTATATCCGAGACCCAGGTATTGACTGTCTGCTGGATAACACCGAGTTTTTCTGCGAGGGCCGATTCAGTCCACTTACATTCAGGGTCTGTTGATGCAATATCACGGGCGATCCGCTTTTTATCGCCGGGACTTAATCGGTCGCCATGGCTAATGTTACATGCTGCCGATTCAAGGAGGAGTGCTACTTTGTTTTTCTCGTAATCAAGGGGCTTGTCCTTCCATTCAACTGCCGCAATCTCTTTGATCCCCTTTTCCTTAAACATAAACCAGCGGTGGATACCATCTAAGATTATAGTCGCTTCATGCCTGCCGGCAGACTGGACTGTTGTTTCATCGCCATCTGCATAGTTGAAGACCCTTTGAATCTTGATTGGGGGAAATTGAGCGCCAATCTCAAGGGCTTCAACATAGGAGCTGATGGTCTTTTCGCTCTTGTTTCCTCTCGGATAGATGAACTGATCCCAGGTTAAATCGGAGATATTGACTTCCATCGGCCCTCCAGTGAATATCCTTAATACTTATCGATCGAGTTCTATTGGCCCCTCTTTTTTCTTGCAGCTCTTTTACTTACGGTATTGAGATTCGTAAAGTTGTGCTGCCGGCGTGAAGGGAAGCCCGCCTGTGTAAAAAATAGTCGCTGTCACTATTTTTCACTATCTTTTCCAGGAGGTTTGATTTTCCCGATGCATTCGGGCCAACGAGAAACTGACGCTCCCGCAGGTTAACATCTACATTCCTGAAGTTTCTCCAGTTCTTCAAAATCAATCGTGATACAATCATGCTATGCCTCCATTACCCTCTACGTAATTACACCAATTACACGGTATATGTTAGCCAAAAGTAGATTCAATTTCTTTTCTGTAATCTAAAATGAGGCTGTCTGCAGGGACGCCACCCCAAATGAGCCATTTGAGTAAATCATCCATGAGCTCCATCGCATTTTCGCTCAGCTTATATTTGGCCAGCTCATATGAATTGGATTGTGTCCCGACAGGTTGAATGTGATCAAGTCTCAATATTGACTCTTTCGGCCCGTAAATAGGGAGTTTATCCCAAAAATATTGCGGATATTCTGCGTGACGTATTCGTTCAACAAGTTCAGGATTATATCCGGCACGTGTGCCATCCCGATCAGAACCATAATAGGGTGCAACAATCACCGTTGGTGCCGTCGATCTCTTTGGCATATCCCGTCTTAAGTTATCTTCTACAGATGGAGAAGCACTCCCCAATACAAGACACGGCCTTTTCTTTGCCCTATAAGCTGCCCACAGCTCACCATCATGAAGCGCCATTGCAGCTACAGGCAAATCTTCTTTTTTACGACTGTCTTTCATTCTCAGTGGAGCAATATCCAGCTTTGCACTGTCATGTCGTTCTGCCTGTAATCTTCCAACAGGCTTTATAGTATAAGGCACTTGGTCAACATGAGGTATGAAAGCATAAACAAGGCGACCTCTCTCCAAGTTCTCTGTTTCGGTTTCTTCCCACCACAAAGAAGGGCTAATAATGGATTGGACCGAGTCATCAGGAAACATCTTCACCCCTTCTACTGCTTGACTTCCAGACAGAATCGGAAAAAACGGCTTCTTTTTCCCCTTCAGGTAGTGAGGGACCGGCAAGGCTCTCAAGCCATTTCAAACCATCGTAGTAGACATCGTCATATCTAGGATTTTGAACAGGATTTACGAGTTGTGTTTTTCGACGACCGGCGGACTGCCTTTCGATGTTCTTTTCACGTATTTTTTGCATACCTTCTTTGAATTTTTTCTTTTCCCTGGCAGTCAAGCCTTCTTTCTTTAACGGCAAAGGCTGTTTTATATCTTCGCTTTTCTGATTCAAATGGGAAAAATCAAGATACTCATTCGGAGCGGCTAAAAGCATTGGAGAAGTTCGATAAACGTAACTTAACAGTGAAGGAGTATCTTGACCAAACTTATGAATATCTCTTTTAAGGCGCGATGTAACAGGAAAAGGTAACTGTCGTTCTATATCGTCCAGCAAACGATCATCTGTAATTTGCCATCTAAACCACTCATTTTTATCGTCAAAGTCACTGGGAAATGTTTTTTTGTTTGCTCCAATTGCAGCGAGAGCAGGATCAATACGCACGTTAACAGATTGAGACCAAGGTCCGAATTTGTAAAACTGCCAGATAATCCCTGTAAAAGTCTCACCGCAATTACGCTCAGCATATGCCAAGTCCGCCAGATAGACGTATTTTATCAAATGTATTGGGCCAAGCTGGCGATCAAAATGGTCGTCTTCCTGACCGGCAATTAAAATTGCGTATTGTATGAGGAGGTCAATTTTGTTGGATTTCATCATAAACAACCATATGTTTAAATTTTCTCATCATATTACTCTTTCTCAGGGACTTCTTTTAACGGGGAAGAATGTTTTCCTCTTGCAGCATTTCATTCAATTTCGCCTGCCATTCATCTTCAGCTAACACCTCGAATCGTAATAACCGGTCCTTCATCGCAGGGCCCAGTTCAGCCCAGCTTCTTGATTTAGCCTCCCTGTTGCATATCGAAAACATCTTTCGCTTATAACCAGTATCAGCGCTCCCCATTAAATGAAGACCCTTTGTTTCTACAACATATACCTGCTCATAATCGTCCTTGCCTTCTGAAGCCGTGGCTGTAAAGATAAAGTCAGGGTAGATTTTATGCTTTCGCCAGCCCTGTATTGCGTAATCGCGCCTGGATCTGTTCCTGTACCAGAAAAAAAGTCTTTTCTGTCCTTCAAGGTACCAGGCCACAGCCTTTTCGGTTTCGTTGAACTCATCTTCGGGCACAAAGTCAAAGAGGTTTAATTGCAGTTGCTGGCCATCTTTGCGACTCAGGGTCTTGGCGGTGGGTTTAACTTTGATCGATTTGGGAAAGGTAAAATCAAATTTTTCTCCGATAACCAGGAACCTCATCTGACCTGAGCTAAGCATCTGCTGAAAGATGTTCTCGGATAGCCGGTCTTTTCCCCGATCAAGCTGCTTTCGCAGTTCCTCGATAATAAATACAAAATTGCTGGCAATCATCTTGTGATCATATTTTTCCGCCAAATGTGTAAGCACAGTCTGTGCAAATTCATGGGCCATCCAGGGATTTGGCACAATATCACAGAGTTGTCGTGTCATGAAAACAGGATCAACACGAATACCGCCTTCCTTCAGCTTTATTGTCTCTTTCTCCTCGATTACTTTTCTGATGTCTTCTGAAAGCGTGGCAACGTGCTCAATATCCTTTTCTTCTGACATGGAAAGTGTAAGCGAACGGACGGGCTCAAGATCAATATGATCCCAGGGTATTTGTGCAGCGATGTCCATCTCATAATTGACGGGTTTCCAACTCCTGTTACGCCGCACCATAAAGACCGGCAGAATAGTGCTGCTTGCCGCCTTTTTAAAACGCTTGCGAATTTTTATTAGACGCTCCGGCTGTTCTCCGCCCTCTCCGTCTTCTTCCATATCCGGAATAATTTGGCTTCTCAGGTCTCCAAGACCTTCGCGGCTAAAACCATCTCTTATGCTCGATAACAACTCATTTGCTTTCTGCTTAAAACAAAACACGTAACTTTCATCAAGCTCTCTGAACTTGGTCTTGCGGGCAACGGGCTGGCGAAGTATACGTCCCACAAGCTGTGTCAGGGCATTTTTAGAAGCAGGATTTGTCAGGATAACCAGGACATAGGCAAAGGCGCAATCCCACCCTTCCTGCAGTGCCTGCTTGGTAATAATATAGCGAATCTTACAGTCCCGATCCATTAATCCGCCAATATTATCAACTTCTTTAAGCTCATCCTTTTCACTTGTCTTGACAGCTACCTCTTCAGTTGGAATTCCCACTGTCTTAATAAGGTGTTCCCGAACGTCCTCAGAATGGATATACCGGGCTCCCCTCTGATCCCTGCCCGTCCGTTCAACCTGAATGAGACAGATCGGGCGTATATTGTTGCCGGAATTTGCTTCATACTCTCGAGCCTTTTCTTCCAGTACATTTCTTTTATTTACACCTGCCAGTAAGGTATCTTTCCAGTCCGGGCTCACCTTGTTGACCACATGAAGATCAAGCTTGATCATCTCTTCATGATGAAGTTCCCTGCCCGATATATCAACAAGAATATTGCTCTTTTGGGAAGGCGTTGCAGAAAGTTCCACAATCATGCAGGGGTTGAATCCACGCAGCGTGTTTTGTGCACCCTCGCTATATGCCTTATGGCCTTCGTCAAGGATGATCATCGGTGACAGAGTCCGAAGCGTATTCCCAAGGGAAGTCTTTATTTGTTTCCCCCAAAAACCCTTTTCCTGGTGATAAGTATCAAGGTTGGGAATATGTTTAAGAACTTTTTCCTGTTTTTCAATATCATCTTCAGCAGGGAAAAAGTCCTGAAATCCGCCGCTGTCCTTAAAAACTTTCAAAGTCTCCTTGGTCTGCCGGTTTGCGGAAGGGAGCATAAGCATTAAAACGACAAGATTTTCTTCAACATCCAGCGGGGAAAAGCGATCGGTCTTTTCGAGGATAACCGTGCGTCCTCCGCTGGCAATATCGAGATGCTGCCGGTAGGGATGATCCCGGTCTTTCAGACTTTGGATTGTTTGACGGTAAATCTGTGTTGTAGGCACTATCCAGAGAACGATTCCCGTTTTCTTCTTGCGATAGACCATATTGGCAACGTCGATTATCTTAACCGCAAGAAAGGTCTTCCCCCCGCCGGTGGGTATCTTAAGGCAAAAATTCGGTAACGGTTCGCCAATGCCGTTTTTGCGTGGTTTGTAACCTCTCCCAGTCTTGGCCTTTTCCCAGGCCTTTGCCGGAAAATCTATTTCAGCATCCGGGATTTGCTCGGACTTTTCTCGCCAGTCAGCCAAAAGTGTGAAATAGGTCTTTACCTGCGATAAGGCTCGTATCTGGTATTCTTTAAGTTCCATATCTCACCGCGCAAGCTCGTAAATTTCAAACGGAAGCTGCGCAAAATCGATCCGCAGTTCGTCTAAGTGGGCCTGGTCAAGATATTTTGTCGGCGCAAAGACAAGCCGTCTCTTTTCCCCCGGCCTACCAAGGGATTTAGCGCGCTCCAGAGTCAAAGCTGTATTCTTCAATTTTTCAATGTCAGGCTCATAGAAAAGATAGACCTTATAATTACTGCTTTCGCCGACAAAGTTCTTCTTTTCGTTCATGACCTTAGGGTCAAATTCCTCACCGGTCGCCGTGTAAAAAATATACCGGGCCAGTTCTTCGTATGTCGGCAATCCATCTCCTGAAAGAATGCTCTCCAGCTCAATGGCCTTTCCAAGTTCAAAATAGCTGAAAGTTCCACCAAGTCCATTTTTAAGATTATCATTCTTCGCCTTTGGAACGCCCTTGATAACTCGGCGGACACGCTCCGCCGTAATTTTGTCTGCATAATCCTCGCATTCAACAAGAATGAATTTGCGATTTCCGCCATCTTCCTTGTTAAGGGAAAGGACGGCATGGGCGGTTGTTCCAGAGCCTGAAAAGGAGTCGAGAACGATCGACTTTTTATCGGTTGAAATTTCCAACATTCTTTTAATTAGGCTCGACGGCTTTGGGCTATCAAAAATCAATCCCGACCCGTGCATCACTTCTTTAAATTCTTGCTTTCCACCTTGATTGTGTCCGACTTCTCCATATTCCCATACTGTTACAGGTACAATTCCTTGCTGAATTTCTGATTGAAACTGTTTTAGTCTTGGCACATTATTGCCATCTTGCCCAAACCATATTCTATTGTCATCAACTAATTCCATGAATTTTTCTTTTGAAAACATCCAACACCGGCTTTTGGCTGGTTTCACAATCCGACCGGATGGAGTCTTTATCGGATAGTCGCAATTGGCATTATAAGTTTTTACAGAAATATCTCCGGATGACCACTGTCCCCTATGATCGTTATCCGGATTTGCGTATCTATTCTTGACGGATTCTGGTGTGGGAAGTAGGTTTCTTGTCCATTTTTCTTTGCTTTTTGAGAAAAGCACAATGAAGTCATGGTTATCTGATAAATATCTTGCATCATTCTGCGGGCTAAATTTCTTTTGCCAAATAATATTCGTGACAAAATTTTCTTCACCAAAAATTTCATCCATTAACATTCGCAACCGGTGTTGCTCATTATCATCTATAGAAACAAATATGGCACCATCATCAGATAATAATTCTCTGAGCAGCTTCAACCTTGGCATCATCATGCAGAGCCATTTATCATGACGGGTGAGGTCCTCGCGGTCAACAACCTTGCCGAGCCACTCCTGCATCATGGGAGAATTGACATTATCGTTATATGCCCATTTCTCATTGCCGGTGTTGTAAGGCGGATCGATGTAAATGCATTTGATTTTTCCGGCATAAAGCGGAAGCAGCGCTTTTAAAGCCTTCAGGTTGTCCCCGTGGATGATGAGATTGTCGTGAAGACTGACTTTGTCGGTAAAGCTTTTCTCCTTTTTCGGAATTAGCTCATGGTATTTGACAAGCAGATGATGATTTTGAACGAACGATTTACCCTTAAACTGAATTTGCGCCATGACATTTCTCCATTTGTGAGACTTATTCCTTTTTATAAAAAATCGTAAACTCTCTCTTTAAAAACATCCCCGCTCAGCCTACTCATGAAAACATCCTCTTTTTTTCCTTACTCTTTTGTTCGCGATATTTATCAGCAGCACTTTTATAAGTACGAGTAATTCTATCAAACTCTTCTATCTCCTTTTGGAGTAAACCAGCATTTAATGGGGTTTCATGAAACTCTGGTGAATGAGAGTGACCCTTTTCATATCTGGATAAAAACGAGTAATGTTCCTCAATTTCCTTAATCAATTTTTCATCGAAATATATATGTGATAAGGCAGTCGCCTTTATCTGCTCTCGCCAGCGGCCAATTACATCGTTAAATATATGCCGCTGGATAAAATCTTCATACGCAGCGCGTAACGCCCCCATTCCTAACTCCAGTTTCTCCATTTGTGGCGATCCAGTAAGCATCTTCGCTTCTTCTAAATATTTTCTTGCCTGACTTGCCGACGCTTTTTCATAATGCTCATAAGGGAAAACGGTACGGTTGACATACCCCGGAATATTTTCGCTTGGGTCTGTGGAAATGGTAGCCGCTGTAAAATCCACCTTCTTGGAAACGGCTGCCTCGGCAAGGTGATGCGTAAATAAAATATCATGGGTAAATATTATGACCTGTCTTGTATTTGCTTCTTCAGCAAGCCGTTTTGCTATTTTCTCTTTTCGAATATGGTCAAATGAGTTAACCGGATCATCAAAGATAATGCCCAACAGTTGCTCATTAAGCCCAATTTCCGTCAAAAAGTCGGCTAATGCCACCGCTGTCTGTTCACCTTCACTTAACACCCTTGAAGGATCGGGGACTAACCTGTCAACTAATCCAACAGTAAGTTTTCGATGTGTAATCCCTTCCGCTCCTGCAATTTTAACACCTAATGGAAGATGGACATCCAAACTCTCACATTCCTTACGAAACTGCGCAACAAAACCTTTGCCTACAAGCACTTTTGTTAAATCCCTTTGTTTTTCTGTAATGTGTCTTGGATTCAATGAGCGTTCCGCTAATTGTGCCTTGCGGCTCCACTGTATGTTTTCTATGGCCTGTTTAACCTTTGGGAAAATGGTATTTAGATGCTTTCTATCTTTTAGGTCTTGTAGCTCATTTGAAAGCTTCTTTTTGCGTTCGGAAATATCCTTTTTCTTCAGACCTCCAATTTCTTCCTCAAGTTTCTTCTTGAGATTTTGACATCCTGACACATGACTTTTACCAATAGCAGGAATCTCACTCCATTTTTTTAGATATATTATTTCTATGAGCTTTTCGCGTCGCATAGAACTATTATCTAAATATATTCTAACATTACTTGCTAAACCAAAATCACAGTCTTCCAAAATACGGCGTAACGCCGATTCCTCACCGAAGAATGAAATGTCAATATCTTCTACCTTTTTACGAAGAGAATCCAATTTCTGCTTGGCTGTTTGGAGATTTTTCTCAGCGTCGCTGCGTACAAAAGCAAAAAACCTTGACAAACGATTTTTTGCCTCTTCAGATAGCGGTTGTTGACACAGGACGCAACGTACATCTGCTGAGTCAACTGGAAAACCTAAACCAGGATAAGCTTCATCGTTATATGCTATTGCAGTTTCAATCAGGGCACGCCATGCTTGAGTGCCTATGGGTTGGACTGGTTCATTTCCAAACTGAGCCGTCGATGCCGCATTAACAATCTCTTTCAACTTCCCAACTTCTATAATTGAAGATTCCACCTGTTTAGCTATTTCTATCCCCAAATCCTTATCAACATCACCGATTTTACTTGCTATTTTTGCTATATCCCTAACATAATCTTCCTTTTGTTTGATCAATTCGGTAGGATCTTTTTTGAGCAATTCCTCAATCTGATGTGAGATTTCCCTAACTTTCTTTTCTTCTGCGTCACCGAATTCTTTGAGCTTTGTCAACTCTTCTAAATCCGTATCAGTATTTAGGTTGGATAGAATTTGAGCTATTCGAGACGAGCTATCCTCAATTTTAAAAGTATCTACGTCTGGACTTCGTTTTTTTACTTCTTCCCTCAATAAGTCGCGTATCCTCGAAGTGATTTTGACTAAACCCGGGAACACGTCAAATCCATAAGGGCTTACATTGAAATCCTTTTTCGTATCGGTGTAGATACGAATACAGGAGCTATCGAACACAGCAAAATTATCCCTTAATTCAGAACAAATTTCTCCTTCCAATAAATCAACTGTAGAGGCATCGGCAAACACACATGTTGCAGAGGCCCGCTGTTGGATATCTGTATCTGAGTAAACATTTCCAAGTATCTCGATATCCTCTGATCGTGTAAAACATGCCCCCTTTAGAATCCGGGCATAACCGGATTTCCCTGAGGCATTTGGCCCATAAATAACAGTTAGTTTTGACCCAAATTTGAGTTTTTGCCCTTCCACAATTGCATTGACATCTTTGGCATTACAAATTTCCTTTAGAATTACAGGCTTTAGTTGCTTTACTACCTGTGGGACAAAAGATGATTCCAGTTCGTAAGTTTTCCTATCATCCAGCGATCGAGAGAGGCCCTTGCTAATCTTGAACTCCTCGTAGATTGCTTTAATGTTATCCTCATCTATGCTACTTTCTCGAAGCAGCTTCAACAGGGCAAAGCGCTGCCAGTTTTCGAGCTGTTTACTCCACTTTTGTAATTCTTGGAAAATATTAAAGTAACTTTCTTGATTCATTTTATATCTCAATCACCATCTACAAAAAAACGAGCATCTTGGGATTGGCACTAAACAGCTACGTTACAACAAAAGAAATATCATTGGGGACGCGTCAGGGACGTTCGTACAGAACATGCATAAAATTGAATATTATCTTTTCCCTGGCACTCTTCTTGATGAAACAAGCGTCATCTGTTTTCCTCAACTCACGAAATTAAGTATCGTTATTAATACCATCTAACCCAAGCAATTACACTTTAATCCCTTCATATCAAGATCGAGGGCCTTCCAGATTTCAGGTTGCTCTTTGCACAGGGCAATATCAATATCACTTCCATACTTCTTTATCGATTCTATGATTGTTCCGAACATTTTGATCCTGAGGTTTTTCGGGTATCGGAGCTTTTTCCCTTCTTTAACCAGGCTTTTATTAACTTTCAATAAAGCAGATTCAGGGAAACGAGAACTGATATGATTGGCAAGTCCGTTAGATGGCCGATATTCGCCTATGGTTATTCTTGCAGGCTGAACATATTCAAATATCTTCTCAACCAACGCAATGTAATCCTCTTCCCAGGTAGAATAGAATATGACCGGATCTATCCTCAGACGCACCTCGTAACCCGCTTGCTGTGCTTTGGACGCGGCAATTAAACGTGCTTCAGGGGAGGCGGTTCTATGTTCCAACTGCCGAAACACAGTATCAGTATTTACACTGAAAGAAATGATTGATTGTCCCCCGTGTTCAAGGTTGAGAATATCGTCCACATAGTCACTTTTGGTCAAAAAAAGTAATTTTGTCTCCGGGGCATGTTCGGGCATGAAGGGAATAATCTGTTTTGCAAAGCCGGTTATATAGTCAACAGCCAAGGGGTCGCCAAGTTCGCCGAGGTTCAGGACTCTAAGGGGTTTTGGTATATCCAATCCATCAAACTTGACAATTTCATCATACATCTTTTCATAATTTATAAAATGGGTAGAAACAGGCTGCGTTCGAAAGGTCAAATAAAGATAACAGTACTCGCACCAGAAATTGCAACTATTGTAAGCCGTCAGTTTATAAAATTTCGCACACCGCCCGATCGGATGTTTAAACTGTTCAATAAAAGAACTCTTTCTGTCACGCAACAGAAGAACGTTTCTTTCAGCCTGAAGTTTTTCTATTCCCCTTTCGCCGTTGATGCCCGGCATCTTATCCAGCCAGATCAAAGGTAACCCGGCGCGGCTTGCCATTTGTTCAGCCCGCATTTTATTGCGTGTACTCCGGATCGCCCACAATTCCTTCACGAGAGGTTCCGGTGTTTCTTCCGAATAATATGCCGGACTCTCCTCACGAATTAAACTTTCACTTCCCATTTTCTGCACAGGATTTTCCTTGATTATTGCCATTACAAATACTTCCTGTATTTATTGAAAATATCGGTCACAATTCTTTTGCCTGTTTCATCGTGGGAAGCAAAAAACAAAAAGAATAAAGGCCCGCCAGTACTATTTCTCATGAGCAGGGGGTCCGGAACGAATTTGAATCCCGCAGCTTTTTGTAATCTTTCCTTTTTGAACCAACCGCCAAGCTTAGCATTACTGTCAACAATCTTGACTCGGTACGCATCTCCAAAGAGATTCAACTGATTGTCTTCTTTATATAAAATCTCCTGCCAGTCATCGGTTCCACAAAACCTGTTCATTCGCTCTATTTGGTCTGGCTCTGCTGAAAACAGACTCTTGTGCAACACATTTCGGTTCATATCCATAAGAGGAAAATTAAAAAGATCTCAGTTGTCCCTTGTTTGGCTGCTGTCATTATTGTTTTCCAATTAAGATGCAAACCGTAAGGGTCCAAAATACATAAGGCTCTCTTATAACTTTTGTAAGGAAGAGATGGAAGGATTTTTTCTATTAATATCTTGTTGCAGTCTGCCTGATATATGTTTATGTCTGTCCTGTCACCAATCAATTCGCTCAGGATTCCCGTTTTCTTTTTATCAATATCAATGAAATGATACCCTGTAAAAGGGTGATCAATCTCTAAGGCATTCAATGGTGAACCCGGGATAAACTCCCCTGTTTTTCGCCGGATATGGACTCCCGCGCCAGCAAAAGCATCGATGTAAACATATCCTTTGCACCACTCCTGACTTTTCATTATCTTTGTGAAGGCATTTGCATATTCTTTGATAATGTCCAGCTTGATTTCAGACCAAATGCCTATCTTATCCAGTTTCATTGTTGACCCCCACTAACACTTGATGGATTGACGTTCAACATAGGAAATTCCAAGGCCAGTATACCTGTTTTCCGAAGAAAAAAGGCAATAATATGTACAGTGTTTCCCAATTCCTGCTGATATCATTTGTATTCTATGTTGCGCTACGCAGGTTTTGCCTCCAGCCGTTTCCGTGCCAGTTCAACCGCTTTGTGAAGTTTTTGTTCCAGCAGTTCACGTTTCGGTAGTTCGGTCATGTATTCGGCTACCTTGAT
>Ga0307990_1003357_pt1 | contig 12240 bp, 9 predicted proteins | sample EllFjometagen129_FD_203168 | JGI IMG/M metagenome (GOLD analysis project Ga0307990, IMG submission 203168) | Marine microbial communities from Ellis Fjord, Antarctic Ocean - #129 | ecosystem: Environmental > Aquatic > Marine > Unclassified | place: Southern Ocean | collected 2014-10-08
AAAAAGCAACTTTGATATTTTTCATTTAGCATTCGACATTTATAATTTTAAATATACTGTTCAAAAATATAAATAGTTATAAAATTTTAATTTATGAACACTTACAAAAATAGAATGAAACAGCCCTCCCCCAAAGGGGAGGAATTTTAAAATAACATATAAAATAATTCTGTTAAAAATTTACAAACCCAATTAAATAGATGAATACTCCCTCTCCAAAGGAGAGGGTTGGAGTGAGGCTGTAAAGAATCATTAATTTTCTTCAATACTACGCATTAAATCATCGGTCATTTCCATATTGTGATAAACATTTTGAACATCATCAATATCTTCAAATGCATCAATAATTCGTAGCACTTTTTCGGCAGTTTCAACTTTAAGTACTTTCGTGTCGTTTGGTATTCTTTGAAGCTCTGCATTTTCAATTTCAACATTCATTTCATCCAATTGCTTTTGCATATTACCAAAGTCTTCTAATGCTGTTGTGATAATAAACTTGTCTTCCACTTCTTCAAATTCTTCTAAGCCGGCATCAATAATTTCAAACTCAAATTCTTCAGGATCTAATTCACCCTTATTAATTGTGAAAATTCCTTTGCGTTCAAATAAAAAACTTAAAGAACCATTTGTACCCAGGGTACCTTCTTTTTTAGTAAATACAGCTCTAACATTACTTACCGATCTTAGATTGTTGTCAGTTAAACATTCAATAAATACGGCAATACCATGTGGTAAGTAACCTTCAAATGTAACTTCAATTAAATTATCTCCTTCTTTATCTGCCTTGCTAATAGCTTTTTCAATATTGTCTTTAGGCATATTTACGCTTTTGGCATTTTGTACAGCTAATCTTAATTTTGGATTTGATTCAGCATCGGCACCCCCTTCTTTCACGGCAACGTGTATTTCTTTTACTATTTTAGAAAAAACTTTTGACCTTTTTGCATCTAATGCTCCTTTTTTTCTCTTAATAGTTGACCATTTGCTATGTCCTGACATATACTTTTAAGTTTAATTATTAATTCATTTTTATAAAAGCCCCTCCTAACCTCCCCAAAGGGGAGGAATTAGAGCAAAAGATTATCTTATGATTATAACCCTATACAAAGACAGGATATTAATATTAAATAAAATTTCTATTTGCTGTAAAATTAAAAAAATCTTTAAAATAATACAAGATATATTGGAATTTGTCCACACTGGCAATCAATGTCATTAAGTTAAGGTGTAAGTATAAGGTTATAAGTTGCCCCGTCCTTTAGGACGGGGATATAAATATTGTAAAAATAGGGCTTTAGCCCAAAGGTCTTTTAAGTTCGTCTTTTTTTATAAATTCTTCTTTTTTTTTGGGCTGAAGCCCATTTAATTCTTGTACTTCAATCCCCGACCTAAGGATCGGGGCAACTGATAATGAGCATCTCAACTCTTAACTTAATGACATTGCTTGGGCAATTGGCAAAATTTAAATTGCCTTCTGTTAATTGTCAGTTGTTTTCTTTTTAACTAATTTTACACAAATATTAAAATGAATAAATTATGTCAGTATTATTAGAGTTTGCAATGTTCCCTACCGACAAGGGCTCAAGTGTAAGTAATTATGTTAGCAAGGTAATCGAAATGATTAGAAACGATTGCAAAGATTATAAATTAACAGCAATGGGAACTATTATTGAAACAGAAACACTTAATGAAGCATTAACGATAGTTCAAAAAGCCCATGACATATTAGAAAAAGATTCTGACAGGATATATTCTTCAATTAAGCTTGATATCAGAAAAGATAAAGACAAAAGATTACAAAATAAAATTTCTTCAATTGAAGAAAAAATTGGCAAAGTAAATCAATAGATAATTGTTTCATAATTTTAAAATATTGCAAGGTGTAAATATTTATTATGAACATTAATAGGATTAATCATTGAATTGTTTTATTGTTATCTCAAAAGTCAAAAATAACCTTAATCTCAAATACTCAATTTTTTGTATTTCTGTTTGTGATTTATTTTAAGTATTTTAGTCATTTTGAATTTTAATTTATTATTCTTGTAAACGCATACTTATAACTTTATTGTCTATTTATACGTTAAGTATTTAGAAACAATTGTCTGATTTATATAAATGAATTTAAGATCTACAATATTATTATTTTGTTTATTTATTTATTTAAATAATATTTTTTCTCAATGTTTTAAAGAAAATACAACATTCCGAATCGGAGAAAAATTAAGTATGGAAATATATTATAATTGGGGTTTTGTGTGGGTTAATGCCGGTTATGTATATTTTAAAGTCGATTCTGCAAATTACAAAAACAGTGATTGCTATAAATTTACAAGCTATGGAAGAACTTATGATGGCTGGGACTGGTTCTTTAAAGTAAGAGACCTTTATACTTCTTATATTTATCAGGAAAAACTGCAAACCGTTTTTTTTAGTCGTAAAGTTTTTGAAGGAGGTAATGCAATTCATAATAAGTATATTTTTGATTATACAAAAAACAAAGTTTATGCAGATTTATATTGTACTGATGATGGCGAAAGAAAGGATACTGTAGATATTCTTTCTTGTCTTTACGATCCGTTAACCGCAATATATTATGCGCGAAATATTGACTTTTCGAATGCAGAAATTAATCAAAAGTTTCCAATTAAAATTATACTCGACAACGAAATATTTAATATTTACATACGATATTTGGGAAAAGAAAAAATAACAGACCGTAATAATAAAGACTATAACTGTATAAAATTTAAAGCCAAAATGGTAAAAGGGACAATATTTGATGGAGGCGAAGACCTTACTGTTTGGGTTACTGACGATAAAAATAAAGTCCCGGTTCTTGTCAAAGCTAAAATCCTTGTAGGCTCAATAAAAGCATATTTGAGTGAGGCTGAGGGATTAAGGAATTGAATCAATACGCATACAATACTTTTGTTTTACAAATATTTTTCCTGATTTTTTATTTTGAATTAGCGTTATTAATATTTTTTCATTATTTTAGTACTCTCTAAATTATAAACCTATGAGAAAAAAATTAATTTATACGATAATAATTACAATTATCTTTTCTCAAACAAGCTGTAATGCACAGGAAAATAATGACAACAATATCCAAACCGAAAAACAAACAAATACTATGAATAGAAAACCTGTGGTGGCAGGACAATTTTACCCTGCTAACGAAACTCAACTCAATAAAGACCTTGAACTTTATTTTGCTAATGCAGAAAAAAAACAATGCGATAATGTTTTAGCAATATTGTCTCCGCATGCAGGTTATGTTTTTTCGGGACAGGTAGCTGCGTCAAGTTTTAATCAGATTAACGAAAATAAAGAATATGAACACATATTTATAATTACATCAAGCCACAGGGCTTATTTTAAGGGTGCGTCAATATATAATCTTGGCGACTACGAAACTCCGTTTGGCATTGTTAAACTTGATACTGCTATGACAAATAAACTGATAAAAGAAAATGATATTTTTGAATATCATTATGATGCACACTCGCAAGAACACAGTCTTGAAGTGCAACTTCCCTTTTTACAACACAAAATGAAAAAAGAATTTAGTATTGTACCAATTGTTTTGGGAACACAATCATCTGAAGAATGCAAAAAAATAGCAGAAGTATTAAAACCATATTTTAACAATAAAAATCTTTTTATTATAAGCACAGACTTCTCGCATTATCCCGAATACGAAAAAGCTGTTATTATTGACAGTCTGACCGCAGACGCAATTGTATCAAACAAAACAGAAAACTTTTTAAATATCATAGATGACAATAAAAGTAAAAAAATAGCCAATCTTTCTACAAGTATTTGTGGATGGACTTCGGTGCTTACGCTAATGTATATGACCGAACAAAAAAATAATATTAATTACAAAAAAATACAATATCAAAATTCCGGCGATAGTAAATATGGCGATCACAACAAAGTTGTAGGATATTACAGTATCGCATTAAGCGAAAAAGAAATCACCGAAAAAGAATTTTCTTTAAGCAAAAAAGATAAAAAAGACTTGTTGAAAATTGCACGTGAAACAATAGACTTATACACTAATGAAAAAAAAATGTATAAGATAAAAACAGATGATTTATCTGAAACTCTTAACGAACATTGTGGTACATTTGTAACTTTGCACAAAAACGGAAAACTGCGTGGCTGTATAGGACGATTTGAACCTAAAATACCCCTGTATGATGTGGTACAAAGCATGGCAATTTCGTCTGCTACACAAGATCGCCGTTTTGAGGTTGTTAGCAAGGATGAATTAGAAGATATTGAAATAGAAATATCGGTACTTACTCCTCTTAAAAAAATTGAGTCGATTGATGAGTTTGAGCTTGGTAAACATGGCATTTACATTAAAAAAGGCTATCAGAGCGGAACTTTTTTACCGCAAGTAGCTGCTTCAACAGATTGGACAAAAGAAGAATTCCTTGGTCATTGTGCACGCGATAAAGCAGGCATTGGCTGGACAGGCTGGAAAGATGCCGATTTGTATATTTACAGAGCTATTATTTTTGAAGAAAAAGATTTTGAAGATTAAGGTATATTTCCTCTGTAAAAAAATATTTAATTTGCCATAGAGCCTGTCCCGTTTTTAACGAGAGAACCTACATATAATTTTTTTTCATTTTGTTTATGTATATTTTTACGAAAAAATTTATGTAGGTTTGATTTTAATAATTGAATAAACAAATAAAACAGTAAGTTAAAATTTATGTATCTTATTTATTTTACTTTTGTATAATTATTTTGTATAATTGTAAAAAATGTAAGTTATTTAAGATAATATGCGCAATTATCTAATATTATTGTTTTTATTAATTCCTTTTTTTCTATTTTCTATAAATAAGGACAAAACAGATAGTCTTGTTAAGGTATTGGGCAAAAAAATTACTGATGCTGAAAAAATTGACACCTATCTTAGGCTTGTTAATGAACTGCGACAATACGATACAGATAGTGCCTTTTGTTGTGCAAACAAGGCTTTAGCTCTTTCAAAAAAGATAAATAATCAAGAAAAAATTGCATCATCTTTTAATAATCTTGCCATTGTTTACTATTTTTATAGCAACTATGATAAATCAGAAGAATGTTATAATAAAGCTTTAAAAATATTTCATGAAATAAAAGACACACTTGGCATTTCAACTACCTACACAAATATAGGTTCTTTATATGACGAACTTGGAAATTACAATTTAGCTTTAGAATATCATATTAAAGCTTTAAAAATTGCTGAAGAGATAAATTCTCTTGAAGATCTTTCAATTTGCTATAACAATGTTGGCCTTATACATTACAGAATGGAGAATTATGATAAAGCAATGGAGTATTATAACAAATCAGCTGATGTAAGAACAGAGTTAAAAGACACAACGGGCTTGGCTCTGATATACAACAATATAGGCATATTATATTATTATGAAGAAGAATATGAAAAAGTTTTAGAATATTTTAAAAAAGCTTTAGAAATATGGGAAAACTCGAATAATAAAAGACAAGTGAGTTTGGTTTTATTTAATTTGGGTGAGCTATATTTTGATCTAGGACTATATGAAAGTGCATTAAACTATACAGAAGAAGCATATCAGGCTGATATTGAATTAAAAGACCAGTATGCTCAAATTGGAGATAATACCTTAATGGGTAATATATATTTGGGGATGAAACAATATTCAAATGCAAAAAGGTGTTATGAAAAAGCAATAAATATAGCCATAGAACTTGATGCTTTTATTGAATTAAAAGATATTTATAACAGTTTGTCAGATTATTATAGTAAAACAGATAATTATAAGCTCGCATTATACTATTATGTTAAGTTTCACAATTTAAATGATTCAATTTTTAATGTTCAGAAAAGTGAAATTTTTACAGAAATGCAAACAAAATACGAAACAGACAAAAAAGAACAAGAGATTGAACAACAAAAAATAACAATAGAAAAAGAACAAGCTGAAAATGATAAAAAATCTGCACAACGGAATATAGTAATTCTTGGATTAGGTTTAATGATTATTTTGGCTTTTGTAATTTTTAGAAGTTATAAAAGAAAGCAAAAAGACAATACAATACTTATTAGACAAAAGGATGAAATATCTGAAAAAAACGAAGAGTTAAACCAACAAAACGAAGAAATTGCCACCCAGCGTGATGAAATTGAAAGTCAAAGAGATTTTGTAACCGAGCAGAGAGATTTAATTTCAAATCAAAAAGAATCTATTACAGCAAGCATAGCCTATGCAAAGAGAATTCAAAAAGCGATGCTTCCAAAAGAAGATTTTTCAAAATCAATTTTAAAAGATTATTTTATTTTAAATTTACCAAAAGATGTTGTTAGTGGTGATTTTTATTGGGTTTCAGAAATAAATAATCAAATAATTGTGGCTGTTGCAGATTGTACAGGACACGGAGTTCCCGGAGGTTTTATGAGTATGTTGGGGATTTCATTCTTAACTGAAATAATAAAAAAATCAGAAGTTACAAAAGCAAATCAAATACTTAACCATCTAAGACAAAGCATTATTGAAGCCCTGCAACAAAAAGGCGACTATAATGAACAACAAGACGGAATGGATATCTCAATTTGTGTTATTGACAAGAGAAATAACACATTGCAATATGCCGGAGCAAATAACCCTTTATATATAATTAGAAATGAAGAATTAAAAATGACAAATGGCAAAATAATTAAATTTGATAATTCCCAACTAGAAACCTGTAAACAGCTACTTTACGAAATTAAACCCGATAAAATGCCAATTGCAATTCATAAGCGTATGGATAACTTTACAAACCATACCATTGAATTTCAAAAAGGTGATTTCTTATATATGTTTACAGATGGTTTTGCAGATCAGTTTGGTGGAAAAAACAATAAAAATAAAAATGATTTTTCAGGAGTTAAATTTAAGTATAAGCCATTTAAAAACCTTTTTTTACAAAATGTAGAAAAATCTCCGGAAGAACAAAAAGAAGTTTTTTTCAACACATTTAAAAAATGGAAAGGTGATTTTAACCAAGTTGATGATATTCTTATTATGGGGATTAAATTATAAAATTTAATTTATTAAACAAACCGAAGTTACCAACAGTAGAAAGGGTTTTGTACATAAACAAGTTGACTAAAAACAATTATAATAAATAAAAATATTATGAAAAATAATTCTATAATACGACCACAAATACTAATTGAGGATATTAAATTTAGGGGAGAAAATATACCAAAAGCAAGTTTACGTAGTATAAAAAAAGCCCTGGTTATTTTTCATAATCTTGAATCGATGGCAGTTAATATTTATCGTTTTCAAATAACAAAAAAGAAAAGTGAATTAAACGAACTTTTGATTGCCTCTATGTGTAACGAAATGACTCATTTACAAGATTTTCAGGTAAAACTCTTTGAATATGGTAAAAAACCAAGCATTTTAAGACCAGCCTATCTTTTTGTTGGTATCATTTTTGGAACTTTTTCAAGATTATTTGGAGAGAGAAGCATCTTAAAAACAGGTGTTTGGGTAGAAGCGAAAGCAGTTCATCATTATGAAACATTACTTAATTCAATAGATTGGGATAGTGACACACGTACAATGATAGAAAAGAACCAACAGGATGAAAATGAACATATCAACAGATGGAAAAATAAATTAAAACAATTATAAACCAAAAAAAAGGAGTATTTTATGAGTAAATTAAACGGAACAAAAACAGAACAAAATCTGTTAAAATCTTTTGCCGGTGAATCACAGGCAAGGAATCGCTATGAATTTTTTTCGAAGGTGGCAAAAAAAGAAGGTTACGAGCAAATTTCAGGCATTTTTCAAGAAACAGCCGGTCAGGAAAAAGAACATGCTAAAAGGTTTTTTAAATTTCTTGAAGGAAATATGCTTGAAATAACAGCAACTTATCCTGCGGGTAAAATTGGAACAACATTAGAAAATTTAAAAGCATCAGCCGAAGGCGAAAATGAAGAATGGACAGAGCTTTATCCTGAATTTGCAAAAATTGCAGAAGAAGAAGGATTTAAAGAAATTGCAACAGCTTTTAAAATGATTGCAAAAGTAGAAAAAGCTCATGAAGAAAGATATAGGAAATTATATGAAAACATTGAAAAGGGAGAAGTCTTTGAAAAAGACGGAGTAGTGGTTTGGAAATGTCGTAATTGTGGTTACCTGCACACAGGGGCAAAAGCGATTGATGTATGCCCGGCATGTGTACATCCTAAAGCATATTTTGAAGTACAGGCAAATAATTATTAAACTTAAAAAACAAAAATCATGAAAAAATACGTATGTACAGTATGTGCTTATGTTTATGACCCTGAAAAAGGAGACCCTGACAACGAAATAGCTCCCGGAAGTAAATTTGAAGATATCCCTGATGATTGGGTTTGCCCAGAATGTGGTGTTGGTAAAGAAGAATTTGAGCTTGAGGGATAAGAAATGTTATACCAATTGTAATTATAAAATGAAGGCAAAAAAGATAAAAGAAAATATTTATTGGGTAGGTGCAATTGACTGGAGTGTTAGGAATTTTCACGGATACCTTACTCAGCGCGGTACAACATATAATGCATATTTGATAATTGATGAAAAAATCACGTTGATAGATACTGTAAAGCCCGGAATGGAAGATGAAATGCTGGCAAGAATATCAGATATTATAGATCCATCAAAAATAGACTATGTAGTATCTAATCATGTTGAAATGGACCATTCCGGAGGTTTGCCAAAGATTATGGAACTTGCCAAAAGTGCGACAATAATAACTTGTCCCAATGGTGATAAAGGTTTAAAAAAACACTATAAACAAGATTGGAATTTCAAAATTGTAAGCACAGGAGATAAAATTAATTTGGGCAAACTATCATTGCAATTTGTTTTAACACCCATGGTGCATTGGCCAGACAATATGTTTACATATATGCCGGAAGAAAAATTATTGTTTTCGAACGATGGTTTTGGACAACACTTGGCTACAACAGAAAGATTTGATGACGAATATTCTGAAGATATTCTAATGTTGGAAGCAAAAAAATATTATGCAAATATTGTTTTACCATATCCTAATTCTGTAAAAAAAGCACTTGGACAAGCAGGCAATCTTGATATTGAAATTATTGCTCCAAGTCATGGAATTATTTGGAGAAAAAATGTTGCAAAAATTGTTGGTGAGTATCATAAATGGGTTTCTAATAAAGAAGAAAAAAAAGCCATTATTGTCTATGATACAATGTGGAAATCTACCGAAAAGATAGCTCACACAATACAATCCGTTTTTGAAGATAATGGATATAATGCGCCTTTATTTAATCTGCAATTTAACCACATGTCGGATATTATGACAGAGGTTTTAACAGCGGAATATGTTTGTGTTGGTTCACCAACTTTAAATAAAAATATTATGCCTTCTGTTGCAGGATTTCTTACCTATTTTCAAGGATTATCACCAAAAGGAAAAAAAGCAATTGCTTTTGGTTCTTATGGATGGGGAGACCAAAGTATACCAAAAATTACAGAATTTTTCAAAAATTCAGGACTGGAAATAATAGATAGCTATAAAGTTAACTATATACCGGATAACGATGCTCTAAACGAAATAAGTGTAAAGCTTAATGCAAAATTAATGCAAAAATAATTAGTATTTTAAAACAACAGGATACATAATCAAGACACTATGTTAAAATCCAGATAAAGAAGATTTCTTTTTAAAATCATTTTTTTTTGGAAATAATAATATTATGTGTATATTTGAAAAATATCAACCTCCCTATAAAAATTATTGATTATGAAAAATATGAAAATATTCTGTTTTTTTGTAGTAATTCTATTGTTTTCAGGAAACCATATGTTAGCTCAGACATTCTGGACAGAAGCATTTCAGAATGGATGTGCATCCGGCTGCCTGGCATCAGGGTACGTTGGACCTAATGGTGCCTGGGTCGTTACTAATACAGGAGGAAACGGAGCAGAATCAAACACCTGGTTTGTAAGTGGAGCCGAATGTGGCAATGCTGCAGGAGTGTGTGGTACAGACTGTGGCACAACAGATCCCTCGCTCCATGTTGGTTCTACATATTGGATGTATGATCCTGGTGCTGCATATTTTGATGGTTCAGGATTCTTGAGCGCTTTTACCGACAGACGAGCAGAATCACCTACTATTGATTGTTCGGGAAAATCAAATATTACACTCGATTTTAATTATATAGAAAATGGGTGGGGAGCAACAGATAATGCTACTCTATGGTATTATGACGGAGCTACATGGTCTCAATTGGTTGATTTAATCAAAACAGCTGTTACGTGTGGTGGAGGACAGGGTTTGTGGACAAATTATAATATGTTATTACCTGCAAGTGCTAATAATAACGCTAATGTAAAAATCGGCTTTAGATGGATAAATAATGATGATGGAAATGCAGTTGATCCATCTTTCGCTGTTGATGATATTACATTAACTGTCCCTGCTTCCGGTAATCCACCGGTAGCATCCTTTACTTCTTCAACAACTACTGTATGTGAAAATGGTTGCGTTGATTTTACAGACCAGAGTACCTCATCCCATGTTGGTGGTATTACAAACTGGAACTGGGATTTTGGTGACGGCAACAATTCAATTCTGCAAAATCCTACAAATTGTTATACTACAGCCGGAACTTATACTGTTACTTTAAGTGTTATAGATGCAAACGGGACAGACGATACAGTAATGGTAAACTATATTATTGTACACCCAAATCCAACAGTTAATCTTGGAGTTAATCAAACAATATGTGCTGACGCAACACCTGTTACACTTGATGCAGGAGCCGGATTTACCTATCTATGGACAGGAGGCACAAGTAATCAGACACTTGATGTTAGTATCACAGGCACTTATTCTGTTACTATTACCGATGGCAATACCTGTACCGCAAGCGATGATATTGATATTACGGTAAATGCTAATCCCGTAATAGACCTTGGAATTGATCAGACAATCTGTGCCGATGCCATTCCTGTCACACTCGATGCAGGCGCTGGATTTACATATCTTTGGACAGGCGGCACAACTACTCAAACCCTTGATGTAAATATTACAGGAACCTATTTTGTTACAATAACAGATGGCAATACCTGTACCGCAACAGATGATGTTGATATTACCGTAAATGCTAATCCTGTAGTAGATCTCGGTGCTAATCAAACAGTCTGTGCCGATGCCGTTCCTGTCACACTCGATGCAGGCGCCGGATTTACATATTTTTGGACAGGCGGATCAACTAACCAAACTCTTGATGTGAATATCACAGGAACTTATTTTGTTACCATAACAGACGGTAATACTTGTACTGCAACAGATGATATTGATATTACCGTAAATGCTAATCCTGTAGTAGATCTCGGTGCCGATTCTACCATCTGTGCTGATACTGCTCCTGTTACACTTGATGCGGGCGCCGGATTTACATATCTATGGACAGGCGGATCAACTAACCAAACCCTTGATGTGAATATCACAGGAACCTATTTTGTTACCATAACAGATGGTAATACTTGTACTGCAACAGATGATATTGATATTACGGTAAATGCTAATCCCATAGTAGACATTGGAATTGATCAGACAATCTGTGCCGATGCTGTTCCTGTTACACTTGATGCGGGAGCCGGATTTACATATTTGTGGACAGGCGGTTCGACCAACCAAACCCTTGATGTTAATACTACAGGAACCTATTCAGTTACAATAAGTGATGGTAATTCCTGTACCGCAAGCGATGATATTGATATTACCGTAAATGCTAATCCTGTAGTAGATCTTGGTGCCGATTCTACCATCTGTGCTGATACTGCTCCTGTTACACTTGATGCGGGCGCCGGATTTACATATCTATGGACAGGCGGATCAACTAACCAAACTCTTGATGTGAATATAACAGGCACTTATTTTGTTACCATAACAGATGGTAATACTTGTACTGCAACAGATGATATTGATATTACGGTAAATGCTAATCCCGTAATAAATCTCGGTCCGGATTCTGCTGTTTGTTCTGATGCAATCCCTTTTACATTAGATGCCGGGGTCGGATTTACATATCTATGGACAGGTGGATCAACTAATCAGACCCTTGATGTAAGTACTACAGGAACCTATTCAGTTACAATAAGTGATGGTAATTCCTGTACCGCAAGCGATGATATTGATATTACCGTAAATGCTAACCCCGTTGTTGAT
>Ga0307990_1003359_pt1 | contig 12233 bp, 4 predicted proteins | sample EllFjometagen129_FD_203168 | JGI IMG/M metagenome (GOLD analysis project Ga0307990, IMG submission 203168) | Marine microbial communities from Ellis Fjord, Antarctic Ocean - #129 | ecosystem: Environmental > Aquatic > Marine > Unclassified | place: Southern Ocean | collected 2014-10-08
TCTTCGCCAGGCGATTGGCTGGGGTTTTGCGGCCAGTTGGCGGAGTTCTCGTTTTGCCTGCGGCAGCTTTCCCGCGGCGAGCATCGCGCGGGCCAGCAGCATTCGTCCGGCGGGCGTGAGGGCCCATGCAGGCATTCGGGCGTAGCCTTCGACGGCGCGTTCGAGTGTTTTGGTCGGCAGTTTGTTGGGCAGTCCGAGGCGGCGGAGTTGTGCCTGCCACTCCGACGAAACCGTCGTGGCCAGGCCGATGACGTCGAGCTTCTGGCCTAGCGGATGGTGCCGGGATTTTTTCATCAGCGCGAACTGCACGGTGTCGGCCTGGATCAGTTTGCCGTCCTGGAGCAGCCTCAGCCAGGCAAGCACGAGGCGGTCGGAGGCAATGGTGGCGTGGTTTGGGTCCTGGTTTTTTTCGAGCGCGGCGACGAGGTCGGAGGCCGCCAGTTCGGCCTGGCCCGGCAGGGCGCCCGCGCCGATCGATCCCGCAAGACGCAGTGCGGGCGCGACGACGAGGTTTCGAGTTTCACCTTCAGCGGCGGAAGCGATAAGTCGGGGCCTGTCCGTAAGTCCGGAGGTGAACAGGCGGGTGGGTCTGTCGAGGTCCTTGCATCGATAGGCGGTCGCCTCGGCGGGGCGGTCCAGCAGGCCCGAGCCCGGCAGGAGCCAGCATGCCCTGGCGGCCTGGATGTCCAGTGGCAGGGCGCTGTCGTTGAGCATTTTCAGGCCGTCGAAGCTGACTCTGGCGTCGCGGCCCGGTCGCTGCCTGGCGAGCCACGGCGGCGTGTATCGTTCGTTGCTGGCCGTGCCCACGAGAATCCGTCGCACCTTCCATGGCGGCAGGTGTACCTTGGCCAGGTCGGCCATCGTGTTGGCATCGCCGGCGGCGACGGCGGCCCTTTGGGCCAGTTGCGAGATGAGCCGGTTTTCTCCAGCCGCTCCGCGCGCGAAGTCGCCAACGTTTGCATCCGCGCCGTCGGGTCCGACCGCCAGCACGGCCGGCCTATAGAGGCGTATCGCCGCGGCGAGTTGGTGGATCATCTCGGTTTCGGCGGGATAATCCAACGGCACGGACCATCGGTAGAGTATTTGGGTTTCTGAGGCATCCGCCATCGCCGGCTCGTTAAAGGCTGATGGGAACTCGCTGAGCGTGGTTACCCCGTCGGCCCCGGCGGCGATGGCTGCGGCCCGTAGGGGCTGGTCGTTTGCGGTTTGATTGAGGCTGGCCAGGTGCGTGGCGTAGACGATGGCGACCGAGCATCCAGCCTGGGCATGGGCGACGATGGCTGGATAGACGCTCCGGTCGCCGGCGGCGACGATAAAGAGCACGTCCACAGATTTCGACCCACTGACGAGCCGCCAGGTCTCGCCGGCGTCGGTGGATCGCCAGATTCGCTGCCCGTCGCCGGCGGCGAGAAGCACGTCGCGACTGACACGAAGCAGGCTGTGGATGGCGCCAGGCCCGGGGGCCGGCAGCAGACGCCAATTGCCGCCGACGTTTTTCGTAAACGGGATCACGCCCAGGAGCCCGCCGCCAATGTAGGCCGAGTCCGGCGAGGGCGTAGCGAGGGCCTCGAAATCCGCGCACATTACGGTCCGGCCTGGCAGGGAAAGTCTTATCGGGTCCCATGGCCGGATGGAGGTCCGGCTTCGGAGAATCCTGCCATTATCGCCCACGGCCCAGCATTGAAGCGGGTCGGAGAACCGCACGCACTTGAGGTCCAGCTTCGAGGCTGACGGCGGCGGATGGAAGGTCGGCTCGGCCAGGTTTCGCAAGCTGATTATCCGATGATCCTGCCCGACAACGTAGCCGCGCCGTGGCGTCAGGAAGTCGCCGTCGAGCAGGTAGCCGAGGCTCGATATGGTAGGAGGCCCCCATATTCGGCCGCCATCGATGGTGCGCAGGATGCCCGCCGGCGCGGCGGAGTTTGCCTGGCCGAACGTGATGCCCGTTGCGCCGGAAAACTGCCCTCCGTACAGCCATCCCGCTGACCCGGCGGAGACTGGCTGGAAGCTTCGTCCCCCGTCCGCCGATCGCAGGATTACCCCCACGCCCGCACCCGAGGAGTGGCCTGGTACGCCCAGGCCGCCGAATATCCATACTTCGCCGCCGCCGGTTCGCACGGATTGGAAGTTCGCCGACACTTTGGTGGTGACCGTCCGCCAAGTCGCACCGGCATCGCTGCTGAGCATCGCGCATCCGGCGTCGCCGACGGCCCAGCACGTATTGCCGTCAGCGGTCATGGCTCGGATGGCGCCCGCCCTGGCGCTGGCGACCCATCCGCCGAACAGCGCGGCCGCCAGCACAGCAACGGCGTGGATCAGGATATGAGCCTGTCGCATGGTTATCATGCAAGTATTTTACAGGGCAGGGGGGTAATCGCATACAATGTTCGCGCAATCGGCGCGCAATATCACTGTGAAGTTAGATCAAATGAGAACACCCCGCCCCTGAAAGCGAATCCCCCAGCCCGCAATTTGTCCCGGATGTTATGTCATACGGACTGGTTTGCCGCGGTTCGGCGTTTCCAGCAGTGACCGGCCGCCACCATGCCTAAGGCGAACAGACCCAAGGTCAGCGGTTCGGGAACGGGAACCGCGGCGAGAGGCGTTGGCGTTTCCTGAGGAGCGTTAAGGATTTCCATGAATAACCGGAGGTCGGACCAGTCCACGGCACCATCGCCACTGAAATCACCCGACGATGGGCCCGCGCCGGAAGTTGTGCCAAAATTGCTTTTCAGCACCATGTAGTCGGCCCCATCCACCCTGCCATCGCCATCGGCGTCGCCGATAAGCACTGCGGGAGCTTGGACGGCTTGGCCTGGGCCTGGATTGCCTCTTGGGTTTGGATCCAGGGGATCGACCGAAGTTGCATGAGCAGATAAAGCGAATAAGACCAGTGTCAACCCGACACAAAGTTTCGGTGTCAGTCTCATGTCCTTCTCCTTTTACACCCCACCTCGCTTGGCCATTCGAAGGCAGACCCGCGGAACGAAAAACCACACCCTCAATTGGTTTTGTTCGCAAGTCACCCCGAAAGCTGGCGATAGCATGTCAAACACACCATCCTGATGTCGCCAGAGAGCGAAAGCGACCGAACCTGACAATACGTCAACTAACCAAGTTACCTGGTACCTGACATCCAGTATTCAAGTATAGCACCCTCTTGCTATAAAACAATATGAGTTTCGCCAGATTCTAAGTGTTCGGCGCCTGGGCTGTCCTTGGGTTGTCTTTTGTGTCGATGGGGTTTGGCGTGTCGTAGTACTTTTCAATGACTTTCATTGCCGGCTTGCCGCATGGCACGTAGCCGGTGTCTTTGCTCGGATCGACGACCTGCCCCGGGTAGTTGCGCCACTCCCAAACGAGGAAACCCGCGACGGACGGCTCCTTGATCCAAGTGCCAAAGAATGCCTCGAAACAGTTCGCCTGGGCCTTTGGGTCCGGCTTGTCGGGGCTGCGGGTGTAGTCCCATGGGTATTGGGCGCAAGTTATCTGGTTGGGCCAGCCAACTTCCGTGAACAATATGGGCCGGCCTACCGTCTTCTGCCAGGCCAAAACTTCCTTGCGGATGGGTTTCCAACTCTTGGCCAGCCGAGCAACCGTCGGCTGTTTGCCGGCCGTCAGGTCGTAGTACGTTGTCATGCCGACGATATCGACGGCGTCCCACCACGACACAGGCCGGTAGTGGTCCCAGTTGGCTGAGTAAATCAAGTAGCCCTTGTATGTCTTGCGCACTCGGGAGATTAGGCTTCGCCATCGTTTGGCGTGGTCCTTCTCGGTGCTGACAAGTTCGGACCCCACGGCTAGGACTTCCACCCCTGCCGCCTGGGCGACACGTGCGTAATGGAGGATGTAATTGTTGTAATCCTCCCACCAGTCATCCCAATTTTTCGGGCCGATCTGCCCACGCCATTCGCCGGATCGGGGGTTTTCCAGCAGGACTATCGGCATGAGCATCACGCGCAGGCCGCGCTTGTGGGCGTGGCTGACCAGCCCCTTCAGCCGCTCGGTGCCCGGCGTACGGCGAGCGTCGATGAATATGCTTGTGGATGCACAGTTTTCCTGATAACCAGCCACCGACAGGCATATCGCGTTGGAGCCCGTATCGGCGATCTCCGAGATGTACTTTTCGTAAGGACGCTTCGGCGAGGCGCTCTGAAGTTGAAGCGTAAAGCCCCGAAACTGGTTGGCTTGCAGGCGTTTCAGCGGTGGCGACGGGGGCGTCGTGCCCACTGCCGCGGCACCGGCTGGAAGAGAGGAACCACCCTTGGGAGTGACGCCAGGGCCGTCGAAATTCAATTGCTGTATCCCGATGGCCACGCCAATGACCAGCAAGAATACAGCCAGAATGAGGAGCTTGTCTTTCGTCATAATTCCCAGGCCGCTGCGGATTTCCCCGCTGGTTTCGCCCATTTGCTCAGGATATTTAACTCGTCGTACGCATGCCGGATTTGTCATGGGCTTTTCCCGCGCTGTTCATATAATATCGCGCCGGATGGGCCTTGTTGACCCCGCCGCCGGGTTGGCTATAATAACCAATCACGATCTCTTTTGCCGCATGTGATTTTGTGTACATCAGCAAATCATTTAGGAGAAGCCCATGGCTGCCGATAGCATACTTGAACCCGAAGAAGAACCCATCACCCTCAGTGCCGACAAACCCATTACCCTAGACGATGAAGAAGAGCCCATTAGCCTCGTCGAAGGTGATGACTCTGACTCGGAGGGCCTGGCACTAAAGACAATTGGTGCCGCCGCTAACGTCACGACGACCAAGTTCACCCGGCCGTTGAATACTGATGGCAGTGGGGCGACGCGGTTCCGAATATTCCACTCAAAAATATCGCTGGCCCCGCTTGAGAACCTCGAACATACCATCAACGAGTGGATCGATAAGGACAAGATCGAGGTCAAGCATATAGGCCAACTTATCGGCACGATGGAAGGCAAACGCCCCGAGCCCAACGTGCTGGTCATGGTCTGGTACTAAAATACCACGCAGAGACATGGCCCAGCGCCAGGATGTACCTGGTTTCCGCCCGCAAGAACATGAACCGCGGGCGAGGTCTCGGCCGTTTCACAAGCGTTCCCGACGCGATTGCACAACAATCCAGGCACCGCGCGGCATAAAAAAGGCCCCCGTGGCCGCGCGCCAGACCTGCCCAGGCAGCCAGGAATCGCGCGAGATGCCCGAATTCCCCTGCGCCCAGGGCGCCAATGAGGCACCTGCCGCCGCAGCCCCAAGGCCTCGTGTTCTCGCGGGGCAGTGGGGCGGGTGCTTGTGGCCGCATTTTCCACCCGACAACACCCCGCGCAACGCCCATCGGCGACTCGCCTGATGAGCGTCTATAACCACGGCCGGCACATCTGCGCGTACTATATCTACCGTTAGTTACGCTTTCGCAGAGACATACGCACCCGCAAATCCCCTTCCAACCCCCGCCAAAACACCTTCCCTCGCCCGCGGCCGGCACTTCCAGACACACTTTTGCGCCATTCCAACCGCAAATCAACACCGTTACGACCACTCCAAGACCCGCCAAAACACCATCATCACCCAATTTTCACCCCGTTGCCCGCCAAATCACACCCAAAAACTCCCTCCACAAACAACTATAAAAAACCCCTCCAACCCCCGATCCGAACGATCGCCAAAAAACACTTCGTCATCTGACGAAGTGACGAATTCACCCCCTCACCGCCCCCAAAGCCAACCCCAAAAGACCATCGACACGCACAGAAAGGGTTCCTGACGTCAATATCAAGTCCGACAGGCCACGACCCAGTCAAAAACCCTATTTCCGTGCCAGAGTTTGCCGAGGCGAAAAGTTGTTTTAGAGTTATCTTGACATTCGATGATTGGGTGTGATAACCCCTATGTTTGAAGTGTAGATTCAGGTGTCTCGGCTGGGTCGGGGCGTTGCGGGGCTGCCATTTTGGGGTCTTCGTGTTTTGCTTTCTGGTGTCCATCCGCGTCCCGGGAAGAAAGTTAACGCGTTCTTCGATTCGGTTTAGGGAAGTCTGTCGATTCGTTTAGGGAAAAGCATTGCCATACGGGGTATGGATATGAAGCGTGCAAGGGTAAATGTGGCTTGTCGGTTCGGTGGGTTTTTGTTCCAACGTTCCTGTTTGCGATCCTGCTTGCGGGTGTCAATGGCGGGGATTGCGCTTTGGGCTTTCTCTGGCGGCGCCGGGTTCGCCATGGCTCGCGGGAAACCCGCTGCCGCCAAGCCGGGCAAGGCTGAGCAGGCCAAGACCGCTCGGGCCAAGGCGGATGAGCAAGTCGCCGGCCGGCTTGCGAAGGCGTGGGCGGCGGAGCTTGCCGGCCGGCACAGCCAGGCCATCACCCTCGCCCAGCCGATCACGAAACTCTCCGACCCCCGCTACCGCTGGGCCGCGATGGAGGCTGCCCACGTCCAGGCCCGGGCATATCACCAGTCCGGCTCGGCCAGGGGACGCTCGCGGGCCTCGCAAATGTGGAAGAAGCTCCGCAAGCTCTCCAAAGACCCCGCCACCGTCAGCCGCATCGAGATCGCCAAGGCACTGTCGCTCGAAGCCGCGAGCAAGCTGGCCGGTTCGACCAAGCTCACCGCAAGCGACGCGCCCAAACTCACAGCAAGCAACCAGGCCAAACTCGCAGCCGCCATCGGCACGCTCGAGCCATTACTCGAAGCCAAAAAATGGAACCTCGCCACCGTCGAGGCCGCGATCGATCTCTCGCGGCTTTACATCCACGCCAAGCGATTCGACGACGCCAAAAAAACGCTCGACTACATCGTGGCGTATCTGGGAAACACTAGGAACATCCGCGCCATGGAGCTCCCGCCCGCCCTGGCCAAGCCGTTCATCAACGCCGCCAAGGCGGCCCTCAAGAACCTCAAGTACGACCGCAACGCCGGCCTGGCCGAGTTCCAGGCCGCCGAAAAACTCCGCCACGACAAAAAGTTTACCCAGGCCGCCCGCGCCTACCAATCGCTCATCGAAAACTTCCCCCAAAGCGATTACGCACCTCGTAGCGGCCTGCACATCGGCGACTGCCTGCTGGGCCTTGGCCAGACCGCCCGTGCGATCGCGCACTGGGAAAACTTCATCGCCCCACTACCCGCAGGCCCCTGGCGAGGCCAGGCGTACATCAGTATTATCGACTACTACCTGCAAGAAAAACTAGACCTCACCAACGCCAACAAATACGCCGCCATGGCCTGCAACTCCCTGCCCGCCGCTTTGGCAGACAAGCCAACCACGGCCGCGCCCGCAAACGGCACCGCCCCGCGCATCTCCTCCGCCGAATCCTGGCAACTAGCCGCCTTCGACATCCACCTCCGCGTTGGCCTGGTAAGCTTCTGCCAAGGCAAGTCCGCCATCGCCGCCGAGGCCTTCACCGCCGCCAAAACCCTCGCCGGCAAGGCCACCGCCGAAAGCCTGGCCGCCCTGATCGCGACCGCGAAAACAGGCAAGCCAGTAATTCCCGAAGACTGCCGCCCCGGCGGCAGTCGAGGCCGCGACGTAGCCGAAGGCGAAGCCGGGCCCGCCTCCCCCGGCGGCAGTCGAGGCCGCGACGAAGCCAAAGGCGAAGCCGGGCCCGCCTCCCCCGGCGAGATGAAAGCCGCCGGCTCCGGGTCCGGCGCCCGCCCGGCCCTAGCCCTCTCCCTCGGCACAATCAACCTCCTAATCCACCGAATCGACCAAGCTGATGCGTTCTTCGACCGAGTACTGGGCACCCCAGCCATACCCGCCAAACGAGGCGTCCCCGCCCGCCGAGCCCGCCCGCCAATGCCCGGCGCAACGCCCGCCCAGCGCGCCTTCGCCATCTTCGGCCGAGGCGCCACGCTCCAGGCCCGCAACAAACCAAACGAAGCCAAAGAATACTTCCAAGCCTCAATCCAAGCCCACAAACAAGCCACCTGGCACGATGAAACCCTATACCGCCTGGCCACAATAATCCAAGACGAAGCCGACGCGAAATATGGCGCAGCCGGGCTCACCATAAGCGGCAGGCCCGCCGGGAAGGGCAAGAACGCCAAACCATCTGCGCCACCGACCCCCGCCCAAAAGCAAGCCATCGCCAAAGCCAACAAGCAGCGCCTAGCCGCCTTGGTCAAAGCCAAGTCCGCCGCCCTCCCATACTGGCACGAGATCATCCAGCGCTACCCCAAGAGCCCCCGCTGCGAGCAAGCCTTCTACAACGCCGGCATCCTCCTATACAACCTAGCCGAAGCCGCCGACGCCGCCACCCAGCGAGCTTCCCAAAGCGAAGCCGCATGGAAAAAAGCCGCCTTCATGCTGGACAAGTTCACCGAGCAATACCCCAAGAGCCCCTGGGCCGGCGACGCGTACGTAAGACTTATGGACGTGGCGCTTGAGAGGTTGTTCGATATCAAGTTGGCACGCCAGTTCTCGTCCGCCGCGGGCGGCTGGGCCGATCGGCACAGCGACAATCATTCCGTTCCTTCCGCTGGAGTCGAGCAGGCCGTCTCCCCATGGGCACTCCGAACAAGTCATGGCATAGATGAATCGTCGTCAGTTTACGAAGCATATCTGCGCGCTGGTCTGGTGGCATATCTGGGCCGAGACTACCAAGGCGCAAATCACAGCTTCGTGAAGGCACAGAAGGCAAGACCACGCCCGGCGGAGACAGTGGTTGCTGGGGAAGCAGGTTATTGCATGACTGCGCTTTGTGAGAAGGCTCGCACAAAGGGTGACTTGACCCCGAAGGAAGTTGCGGACGGTGATCCAAAGGCACGATTGGCTCTTCAGATCAGCGACGTATATCACGCTGTCGGCGAGTTCGACAAGAGCATTTCATTGTGCAACCTTGTGCTTAACAACAAGACATTCTCTCCTAGCAGCGTGCAAGAGTCATGGGCATATTTCGTTCGAGGCCGAAACAAGTTCAATATGGGCTGGGGCACGCGCGATCCTGTTGCTGCGATGGAGGACTACATGGCAGCTCATAAGCTGGCACCGAAAGCCCCATGGAGCCATCGCTGTCTCCTTTACGCCGCCAACATCACCTATACTCGTAAGCATGACGCGGATGCCGCCATTGTCATCTGGAGGCGACTGATCCTGGAGTATCCTGCCGCCACCGAGTCACAGATTTCCCAGTACCATATTGGCGTTGCCTACGAACGCACCAAACGCCCCAAAGAGGCTCGCCAAGCATTTGAAGCCCTCTTGAACAATTACCCTGACTCGCCATATATGCAGCTTGTCGAACAATATCACCTGAAGAACATAGCGAAGATGGAACACTCCTCGCAACCAAAGAGTATCAAATAAGACGCCTCCCTCAAAAGTACACGAAACCGCAGATTACGGTGGTTTTCCAACGTAAACAAAGGACTTACATCACAGAATCTGCACGAAAACCGCTCGTTGGCGACTTCTGAGGGAGGCGTCAAATAAGGGAGATTCACATGCGACACGCGTATCTTATTGTTATCATTGGCATGGCTGCAATGGTTCTGTGGCCAAATCCAGCCCTGGGACAGGGCTTCAGCATAACGAAGGCAGTGACGGTCCAGATCAAGAAGGCCGGCGATGAAGGAACCGTCACGGTTGTTGGTTACGGTCGGTTTGAGGGATCAAAGCTCTTGGTCCTCCACTTGTACGCACCTACCGGCTACACAATCAAGGCCTCCGACTGCGACGATAGGAGCGAAGGCGGCGCCACGATGTGGCTGCCGTATCCTAACGAGAACTCCAACACGATACCAGCTTCGCGCCACACATGGACAGCTGGTGTGTTTCCAAACTTCGATGCGACCGAAAAGAAAAGTCATGCCGCCACCTTCACGGGAGCCCTGGTTGCAAAGAAGGCCGGCGGCGGCAAGGCGAAAGTGCTTGAGTTCGAGGTACGCGTTGGAGACCTGGACCTGGATGCCGATACGGATAACAATAGTAGTGCTGACCATCGCCCGCCATCGGAAACCTTGGACGAGGACGATAAGGAATATCCGGCGAGCGAGTCCGCCTCGGACTTCGTAGTCGGCCTGCTTCTGCCTCTTAACGATAACAACAACGTCAGTTGGGATAATCGGGATAATAAGAAATACATTACTAACTATGCGGATGACAAGGAAGTACTCAATGCCATCTTACGGATTAACGCCCGCAAGCCTGGCACATTGAGCATTCTCAACATGGTTCCGGCGAGTTGTTGGGTCTATGATGATGCGGATCATGCAAGGATTGACTTAGAATTTGACAACGCTGTTCCGAAAGGCGACGACTTCAGCAAGCCTCTTCGTATCGAGGCAGATACCGAGATGTCAGGGGTTAGCGGCACCATACAGAGCTGGTTCTCTGTCGGGGGGCCGTTTACTGGCGAGAAGCCAGAGGACTACGTCAAATTCACGCTCATAGGCGTTGACATCGACGTGGACTCCAACAACGATGATACGATTGATGGCACGAACGGCTGGAACAGTGGCGAAGATTTCTACGAGAACCACCCGGCCAACGAGATTTCTGATCTGTCCGGATACAGGGATTACAAAGTTGGTATGGTTGTACCGGTGAATGAAGACGATGACGACGCCAACGGACATCCAGACAACGGATGGGACACTCCTTCTGGTCCGATAAACTGGAACGGACCTGACGGAACAACGGTCCAGGGCAGCGGCGACCGTGATGATTTGCGGCCTATGATCTTGCGGGGCATGGACCTCGACACCGACCAGCGTGCGGCCATCGAAGCGGATGGAGCCCAAGTTGCCATTTATCTGAGAAAGGTTGAAGGTGACGGAGAAATCCGCATTTTCACAGATGAGGATGAGGGCGATCCGAACGAAGTGATGAATACCCACACCGATACGGGCGGGGTATGCACGCTGCCCGAGGGCGCGTTTGGGCTGGCCCCCGAGGATGGCCACGCGACACCAACGTTATGGCAAGCTCTCTATGGCACAACGGACAGGAAGTTCCTGATAGAGGGCCTCTATCCCGGCAAAGTAGTACTTGAAGTGGCTTTCAAGAAGTATATTCCCGGCAGCGAGTACGTCACCATGCACAGAGACTTGGTTACAATCACGGTGATAGGAGTTCGCAGCATCCCGTTGTTCGACCCCAAGCTTGACGGCAGTCCCGCCGCTGCCATACAATATGCTATCGATGGCAGTGAGGCGATGGCCGAACTGCGAATCATGGATGGCACGACCACGGTTGCGACTATGCTGGCCAAGACGGCCACCCCTGTTCGCGGTGATTGGGTGGACAAGCAGTGGAACGGGACCTGGGACCATGACGCCAACGCGGGCAAGTTCGCCGATCCGAAGGAATACACGGTCAGGCTGGACCTCTATCCCACCGCAAGCGCACCCACGCCCATTGCGACCTGCACCGCCCCCATTAACGTTGTCCGGCTGGGCGTGCAGCAGATTAGTTTTGTTGGTGACCAGGAATTGGTCTACCACAAGCGGTCTCATACAGACGCAAACAACGTTCCGTTCACGGCGGGCGCAACGTTCGCCGGCGACATAGTATGGAAGATCAAGGCACTGGATTTCCTGAAGGCCGATGCGGGGGCTCGTCCGAGAACCGAGGCTAAGAAGCAAAAGAACGCCGTTGGCGAGTCTTTTTCTGACACGGACAATAGCGGAACCCGCAACGGTAGCGAATGGTACTTCGACGCGGATGGAAACAGTTCGTATACCGCCGCCCTGCGACAAGTTAACTTCCCTGGCCAGCAGCCTGACGCTGGCAGTCCCGCGGACATCTCCAAGAGCGGCGGACCAGACCCAAATGACTGGAACCGGCCTGTCGTATACGTCAGAAATTCGGCACTTCAGTTAAGGGTCAAGCTTGGCGAGCACGCCATTTCCGATCTTTCAGGCGGAAACGTCGGCGTTGGTTACCCTGTCGCGCGATATCCTATCCGGCTTGTTGCGCAATATGACAGCTTATTCATGGATGGAAACAGTCAGACTGCGACTGCCAATAATCTCAACATCTCCCCAACCGGCGGACCCTACCACCTCATGGGATCCGAGTTGCCAGACACAGTCGGCTTCGCCGAGGAAACGATTAACTACAAATTCCAGTACAACGCTACGGGGGAAACGTTTGTTGACGCAAATGGAAATGGGGTGTTCGACGCAGGTGAGCCTCTAACCGACAATGATGGAGACAATCAGTTTGACGAGGAGTGGAAGGACATTCCTGGAACCCAGCAGACGAGCCACTTGATTTATCGTTTGGCGGCAGCGCCTGAAACTGCTGCCTTGAACAAA
>Ga0307990_1003360_pt1 | contig 12230 bp, 4 predicted proteins | sample EllFjometagen129_FD_203168 | JGI IMG/M metagenome (GOLD analysis project Ga0307990, IMG submission 203168) | Marine microbial communities from Ellis Fjord, Antarctic Ocean - #129 | ecosystem: Environmental > Aquatic > Marine > Unclassified | place: Southern Ocean | collected 2014-10-08
GGGCCGAGGTCGGTGGGAAAGGGCTTTTCGCGCAGAATTTGATTTTTTCTATTTCCCTATTAGCGGTGAATCGGTACCTTCCTTTCCTCTTGCGCCCATAGTTCAATGGATAGAATAGTGGCCTCCGAAGCCATTGATACAGGTTCGACTCCTGTTGGGCGCACCACCTTAAGTCGTTTGTTACAAGCGACTCATATTTCATGCTCGTCTGCCGTGTAAATATACGGCAGTTGCATTTTGGGCGAGAAGCACCGTGTTTAGGGCATTCCGCGTTGCAAATCGGTTGCATCCGAATATGAGAGCGGCGGCCAGAGGATAGATGTTCTGCTACCCATTCATCTTGAAGGCCGAGCCGTTTGTGCCTGTAACTCTTTTCCGTACCGTTGCATTTCGCGTTGTATGACCTTTGCTTGTCGCGCAGTGCGTTCTACTCATCTCTTCCCGTCCGTCGTTCCAGCGGCAGAGACGCCCCGCCCCGGGAGGGAGGGAGCGTCGCTCACAGCATACATATCGTCGTGAATGATTTTTTTTTAAATTCAAAATAGGGGTATCTTTTTGGTAAGCGATCGACGGGGGGGGCCTTTTCTCTACATGTCGTTCAGGTTAACGATTAAACCCGTCCGAGGATGGGCGTTGCGGATTCTTTGATTAATATGCATCATCGTTTTTAGCAAAGGTGGGTATATGAAGACGCTGTATGGATGGATTGTGTTGATGATGGTTGCTGGGATGGCCGGAAGCGGGTTCGCTCAGGGTGCGGTTGTGTTGAATAAAGTGGTTTTTTCTGAAAGCTTTGATTCGTATGAAACCGGCACTTCGCTGTCGGTAAAAGGAGGCTGGACTCGCATTGAAGCGAAGAGCGGGACGACCTCTGCCAAGATCCGGAAGCTGGAAGGACGGACAGCCTTGCAGGTCCTGGATAATGGGAAATCCGCGCTGCGGGTGGTTGCCAAAAACATTCCCGGTCTGAAATCAGAGTTGGTGCGTTTCAGTGCCGATCTGATGGAGCCGGACAATAGCCTCGAAGGGTCGCTGGCCATTAAGTTTGGCGTCGGTGAGGCCTCGGCAAAAGAGGGCGCGGTAACGGTCGGCGGCATTCGTGTCGACGGCGAAAAACTACGGCCTGCATCGACCGGTGTGTATTCCAAGGGAAAGTGGTTTCATGTCGATGTCTACTTTAATGAAACATCGGAGGGCGTTGAATATATAGGGCCGGAGAACCTGACCGGGTTTCTTGGCTCTGGCCTGATGACTCTGTGGGTGGATGGGCAGCTGGTTGCTAGTAACAAATCTCAGGATCGCACCGTTGAAAAACTGACTGCGATCAAGAGTTTCCGCATTGAGACCTTCTCAACCTCTTCTCAGGAGGTCTGGTTCGACAACATCGAGATTGCGGTTCCCGCCGGCCAGGAAGTGGTCATCGAAAAACCGGTCAAGCTCTCTATCTACGAGCCCCGGGTCTACGCGCCGGTCAGCCTTTCTCCCGCACAGGTCGTTGCCGAGCAGCAGCGCATCAAGCAGCGCTATAAACAATTCCTGATCGGAACCGATCAAACCTTTATTGGAAAATTCGGTGCGGAGGCTACCGCTGGTTTTATTGATCGCGTCAAAGGGCCAATCGAAAAAGCGATGAAGTATGACTTCACCAAAGACGCCGACAAAACCTTCAGCATTTTTCAAGACGCGCCGGGCTACAAAGATGAATTTAATGTTTACTCCCAGATTCTCCAGCAGTTCGTTCTGGCCTTGGCCTATGGCTACACTGCTGATGTGCCAGACAGCCCATACTACAAAAATCCGGACGTACTGAACAAATATATCCAATGTTTGGAATATCTCTATGGTCGCGGGGTGCGCGATGGTATGACCTTCCATTATAACCCCCTCCGCATGGTCATGGACGGTGCGCCGCAACCCAAAGACGGAGCGGGCAACATCGTTAAAATGGAATTGCGCATGGGAGCCTACTGTCAGTCGGTTCTACTGATGGAGCCGTACTTTAAAGATACCCCGGTATTTGAGAAGGCCCGCGCCCTTGTGCGGCACCTTGAAATGCTCGGCAAAACTTCCGGACACGTTCATTACTACGATCCGTACATCAGTCCGCCCGCCTTTAAATACCTCGCACAGTCCGATGCTATGCAGAATTACGGCGACACCACGCTCATCTCCGCACTGCTCGAAACCGATCAGGACCGGGTGGCTGACATGCTGCTCGACGCTTCGCGCGTCTATTCCGACTCCCTGACCGTTGTCCCTGGCTGGGCCGACACCATCAAGCCCGGCTTCACTGGCTTCCACCATCGCGGCATTTATGGCAACGCCTACACTGGCGGCTTTATTCCACAGGCGGCCTTCGGCGTTTATATCTTCGCCGGTACTCCCTACCAAGTGCGCGCCGAGTCGGTCGAAAATGTCAGGGAGCTGATCAAAACCTATCGCCTTTACTGCCAAAAGTATTCCATTCCCTTCGGTATTCGCGGGCGGATGCCGGTCAACACCCACAATATCAAAACTCAGGTCTTTCCCGGAATTCTCATCTACGCTTCCGCACTCGGCCTTGACGACGATGAAATGAAATCCATCTTCGCACGCCTGTGGGATTACGACGAAGTGACGCTGGAGTTCCTGTTTAACGGTGGACGCGGCAAACTCTTCCGCGGCATGTACTGTCTCGACATGTTGCGCCAGCTCGATGCCGCCGTCCCGGAGCCCGAGCCCGATCCGAGCGGCTTTTGGTACAAACCCTACGGCGGACTTGCCATCCATCGGCGCGACAACTGGATGGCCGCCGTCAAAGGCTACAGCAAGTATATCTGGGACTACGAAAACGGTAAAAACCTCGAAAACATCTACGGCCAGTATTTCAGCCACGGTTCGTTCACGATCTTTGGACAGGGCGAGCCCGTCAGCGACATCGCCAGTGGCTACGACCTGAACAAAGGCTGGGACTGGTACCGCATGCCTGGCACCACCGCCGTCCACTTTCCCATCGAACCGCGCGGCACTCTTGAACATCGACAGTTCGGTCCCGAAACTTTCCTCGGCGGCGTCTCTGTCGACGGGCAGAACGGATTGTTCAGCATGATCCTCAATCAGGAAACATTCGGTGACGGCACCGAGATCAATCTCAAAGCGCACAAAAGTGTTTTCTTTGTGGATGACACCATTCTCATGCTCGGTTCGGATATCTCCGGGGGCGACGGAAAAACCCCCGTTGAAACTACGCTCTTCCAGTCCGTGCTTCCCGAAGGTTCTACCTTCGCCTTCGTTAAAGGCGCGCTGGCCGACCCGGCGGGCAATATCTATGCCGTTAAAAACGGCAAACTCAAAACCCGCGTTGGTAAACAAGATTCGTATAAAGATGACGGAAAATCCAAAACCACCGGCGCCGTCGCTGTCGCCTGGGTCGACCACGGGTTGAAGCCGAAGGATGCCTCCTATGAAGCCGCCATTGGCGTGCGCGGTGCCACGCCCGCACCGTATGAAGTGCTCCGCGCCGACGACCAGATGCACAGTGTTTATTTTCCAAAGCAGAAATTGACCGCTTCCGCCATCTTCCAACCCTTGGAAAAAACGTTGGCCGGTCTTCCAATGGTTGGAAAAACGGATGAGCCGTGTCTGATCATGACCAAACAGACCGCCGCCGGAATGGAGCTGGCGGTCGCCAACCCCGATCTCGGCCTCCTGTCAAAGGATGCCGCCACGCCGACTTTCAAATATATTGCTGAAAACGACAACCAATACCTGCCCGCGCAGTCGCGACCCGTTGAAATCACTCTTAACGGAAAATGGCGACTACAGGGTGCGCCTGAAAAGGTGGAAACGGTTTCGAAGAAGAAAGGCAAAACCGTCCTGCGCTTCGACTGCCTCCACGGCATGGATATCCGCGTCAAACTCGTCAAAGAGTAATAGCCGCAAAAGAATGTATAGAATACAAAAGCCAAACCTTTGGAAACGGTAGGGCGGGGTGTCTCACATCGCCACAATGCGACAGCTGATCGTGACCGCAAGATTGTTTGATTTGTGAAACGGATTTGGTTCAAGTGCATGTTCAATTTGCGCCTGTTCATTCGCGGTTCGAAATGTCTATTGGGTTAACGAGTAACCCGGACGTGTTTTTGAATAAACTAGTTGAATGAAGCAGGGTCTGGTATGGAGGGATTTATGAATAGAAGAAGTTTTATCGGGAAGGGCGGCGTCGCCGCAGGTCTGGTTCTGGCAGGATGCAAAACAACGCAGTCGGCCATTAAGCCAAAGATTAATATTTTGTTCATCATGGACGATCAACACCGGGGCGACTGCATCGGTGTAGCGGGTGCAGACTGGCTGCAAACACCGAACCTCGACCGGCTGGCAAATGAGGGAGTGCTGTTCTCCCGCGCGTACAGTTCGACGCCGTCGTGCCTGCCAGCACGCGCTGGCATTTTGACTGGTTTGCGTCCGTGGAACCACGGTCTGCTTTCGTTCCTGACCATTCCGAATAAATACCGCGTTGAAATGCCGCAGCTGTTCACCGACGCGGGTTACCGCACGCATGTCGCGGGTAAAAATCATTTTTACGGCGCGAAACACGGATACCAGACCTGCGAGGTGGAGGAGATCGATAAGCGGCCGAGAGCCGACGGTCTTTACCGCGACGATTACATGCGTTGGATGCAACTCAACCATCCCGACAAGCATCCGAAGGGCGGGGCCCCCAGTTTTACCGACCATCGTGGCAACCGTGCCTGGCCCTATGAGGAGGAGATCCATCCGACTACCTGGACCGCTGAGCGCGCCAAAGCCTTCTTGCGTGAGTACGACGGTGACGCGCCGTGGTTTTTGAAGTTTTCCTGTCACCGTCCGCATCCGCCGTTCGATGCGCCGAAGCGTCTGATGGAAACCTACAAGGCGCAGGATTTGCCGAAACCGGTGATCGGTGAATGGGCGGAGGAAAAATACGGCGATGTAACTGGGTCGATTTACAATTCGCCGTGTTCCGGAGTGGGGCACTATTCCGACGAGGAAATTCATGATTCACGTGCGGCCTATTATGCGTCGATCGCTCATGTCGACGAAAAGATCGGCGAGGTGCTGCAGGTGTTGGAAGAGCGAGGTGAACTGGAGAACACGCTGATTCTGTTCGCCGCCGATCATGGTGACATGATGGGCGATCATCATTTGTGGCGGAAGGGCTATCCCTACGAGTCGAGTGCGCATGTGCCGATGATCATTCGCTGGCCGGAAGCGTTGAAGATTTCGATGCCGCGCGGACAGAAACTCGATCATCTTGTCGAATTGCGTGACATCATGCCGACGTTCCTTGATGCCGCTGGTATTCCGATTCCGCCCAATCTCGATGGTGTCAGCATGCTCAATATTTTGCGCAATCCGCAATGCAAGTGGCGTGAGATGCTGGATCTCGAACAAGGGTCGCAGTATTTTGCTGAGCAGGCTTTTGTTGCGCTGACTGATAAGCAGTATAAATACATTTATCATACGCAGTCTGGTGAGCAGGAGCTGTTCGATCTGAAAAACGATCCGCATGAAACCAAAAACATCACCGATCCCGCCATGTTGGCGCCATGGCGCAAGCGAATGGTCGCTTTCCTTGAAGAGCGCGGCGAGGAGTGGGTGAAGGATGGCGATCTGGTGGTGCAGACCAAACGCGCTCGTTACGGTCCCAACTTTGCAAAACAGATGGTCGAACCTGCTGATCCGGAATGTGAAATCCGCTTCAATAAACCGGAAGAGCCGCCGCCGTTCGCAGAATATGTTGAGAGGCTCAAAAAGGTCAATGATATCGTCCTGAACGATGCCGATGCCCAGCGCCCAGAATAGAATTTTGACAGGACAACAGGAGGTGCAAGATATCTGAGCTGTAACAATCCTTTTGATCCTGTAATCCCGTCTGACAAGGAAAACAGATGAACTGGTTATTATTGCCGATCGTTAGCATTGCATGTTTTTGCAGAGCAGAACCGCCAACATTGGCCTATAAAAACTCGTTTGACACGCCGACCGCGCTGAACGATTGGTCTATGGAAGGGCCGGGTGTTGCTCAGGTACAGGACGGTCGGTTATTGATTTATTCCAAGTGGCAGTCGGAGTTGGAAAAGATTGACGGGCAGGTTCCGCTGATTGAACCGGGCGGTGAAAAATATTATCCGTTCATCAAGCAGTGGGTGCAGGAGCGCGAGCCGGAAAACCTATCCAAGTATGTACTCGATTTTCATAAGCCCGGCCAATTTGCGGGCGGTCACATTCAATTTTGGAATAAGCAGGCCCATTCTGAAAATTTCATCATCCGTCTGAAATTCCAGGCGGCGAGTCCGTTCCCGCTACACATGGTCACCTTCTGCGGTCGCGGCGTGACCGGCGAGGATGTGCTGGATCCAAAACTGAACCCGCGTTTTGGCCTCGCGGCGCAATACATGTTTGGCGACATCCAAAACTACCGTATCAGTTATTGGTCTGGCACCCGTGGCACCAGTAACATGCGCCGGGCGCCGGGGCGCAAGCTGACGGCTGAAGAAAAAGGCGATGTTCCGGCTGTTGCGTTGGAGCGCGAAGTGCAGCTCGAAATTGTCCGTTGGAATGGGCGCGTCGTGTTCAAGGCGGATGGCGAAACGCTGGTCGATTGGACGGATGACGAGCCGTTCGGTGACGGCTTCTTTTCGCTGCGCCTGATGGCCGCCGCGAAGGGCTGGTACGACGATTACGAGGTCTATGAACTTCATGAAGACCCATTGAGTTATTCAGGTAAGGGCGCGAGCATTACCTCCCGTCTCTCCGCGCAACGTGATGTCCCGAAGCCGGAAGACATTATTGATGGGACATTCATTGTGGTCGGCAACCCGGAACCGGAAGGCAAACTCTACCGAGATGTGGTCAATACCTATAAAGGCAATCCGGTCTATCATTTCGAAGCGTCGCCGAAAGTGAACCGGGTTGAGTTGACCACGTGCTACGGCTCGAACCTTGAGGGTCTTTCTGAAAATGAAATCGTGGAGCTGTCCACGATCGCGAATCTCTATCTGAATAATGATCAGGGGCACTACGGAGACACGATCACCTACGAATGGAACGCGCGGTTTCCCGAGCCGTTGAAGGCGGCCGCCAAAGGCATCTTCGCGCAATGGCATGGACGTCCCGACCGCACGTTGGTCATCACACCCGAGGGTGAGCGGAAGATTCTCCAGATCGCGGAATATATCGCGCTGAAGGAATCGATGAAAGTTACCGACACGCACATCGGTATTGATCCGAAAACCGGAGAGCCGAACGGTTGGAAATTCGAAGGTTCTGCAGGCGGGCCGATAGCCGCGTTCAAATTTCAGGACGGGTATATGTGCCTGCTGGTTCGCAACGATCCCAATGCGCGTTCCGACAACACGGTGCGGATCAAACCAAAACCCGTCGTTCGTCGCGAGCAGGCGATTGGTAATAAAACGGGCGCATGTCTTTTCGAAAAGCCGATCGCGGAAGTTCCGATTGGCGAGTGGATCAACTTCAAGGTCCAGATCAAATATTCGAAGTATGACCTTAATCGCGACGAACCGCTGGAGTCTGGCTTCGTCAAGGTGTGGATGGATAGCGAGCTCGTCGTGGACTGGATCGGCGATATCGGTAAGAACGATGAGAAGGGCCCGTACTTTAAATACGGAATCTATAAACCCGGGACTGACGGGTTCAAGGTCGATTGCGCGGGGTTCACTCAAATCATTGAAAAGTAGACGATGCTTCCATCTTCGTAGCTTAAGAGCGGACGGGGTTGCTGGGTCGCTAAAGCACGGATGGAACGCAAAAGGAAAGTCATGAAAGTATTATTGTTTGTCGCGGTATCAACGATTTTTGTATCCCCCGCTTTTTCGGCGCGCGGAGAGGCCGACTGGCCAAGCGGTGAGGATCCGAAAAATCTGACCAAGTTGGAACAGATTGGCAAGATTCATCCGGCGCTGCCCAAGACCAAATTGCTTAGTGCGCAAGAGAGTCTCTTCGAGATCGAAGTGGACGCACGGGCGGGTGACGAGGTCATGGGCCGCGTGAATCTGGCGAACAACTCATTCGAGCAGGCGCGTTTCTCGATCACGGGCGGAAGCGGGAAGGGAATTTTCGGCATCGAGACATTTGTCAATTCGCGAGGGAAATGCTTCGGCGTGATCAAACGCGCGTCAGGGCGTCTCGTCGACGCCTCCTGCACGCTCATAGTGACGGCGGAGTTCGAAAACGGCGTCTCCGCGGAGCAGACGTACACGGTCGATATTGTTCAAGAGCCCATTGCGAAGCGTTTCCTGCGATTCGTCGAGAAGAATGTTGGTCGGCAAGGGCGTCTAAAAAAATCCGCGGCGGATGGCGATATTGAAACCTGGCTTGGACGAATGACTCCAGACGGGAGTTTCTCGGACTTGCCCTATGGAATGGGAAAAGAGGGTTGGGAGAACACCTGCGCGGGCGGCGAACGGTTGCTCGGGTTTGCGGTCGCCTACCTTGCCGAGAACTCGCGTTTTCACAAAGACGATAAACTTAAAGCGAACCTGTATCGGGGCGTCGTTCGCAATGCCGAGCAGAATGCTTTGTTCCGTACCAACTGGGCCGAGACGCACGTCTGGCGCAACTCCGATTTCATCGCGGGCATTGGTATCCGCTTCGTCCACATGCTGCGCGAGGAAATGGAAAAGGAGATCGGGAAAAAGTCGCGGCCAGCCACTGAAGTCTACGACGCGATTCTCGATGTGTGTGACGTGATGTGGGCCGAGCGGATGCACGAACGTCCCGCCATCGGCAACGCCAACCGCAACCACCGGATGAGGTCGCTGATTACCCGCGCGGCCCTTTCGTTCGATCCCAACCGAGCGCTGACCGATCAGGACGTCTGGTACGACACGGTCGATCCACGCATTCCTGGGTACTATCCAAACGGCTCGCTCGGCGATGTGATGGAACTTATCGAAACCGGTTATATCATGATGGATACCTATGATAATCGAAACGGGTTCTTTCCCGACGGAACGATTTGCCACCATCCCGCTGTCGGCCTTCAGTTCACGGCCGACGCATACGGCTGGCAGTGGCTCGTGGAAAACAGCATCCCGATGGCCGACTTCCTGAAGAATACGCGCTACCGGGCGAAGAACGAGACCTACGACATCATCGCGGACCGATTGCTGGACGCGTACCGTCCACTAACCTTCGATGGCTACCTGGATATGGCAGTCGGAGGGCTCAAGCCTGATCGGAGCAAGTGGGGCGCGCGCCTTCTCGATGCCGTCACGGGACTGCTTGAAGCGAAATCGGCCGATACCGTCATCCAGCGCGAAGAGGAACTGCGCGTGTACAAGACGATCTTGGAGGGGGATGGATTCGTCGACAAGTTGACGCTCAACCAACCCTTCTGGAATATTGATTATCTCGTTCATCGTCGGCCCCATTATTTGGCTTCGGGCAAGATGATCTCCACCCGCTCGCGGGGCCTTGAGCGTGGGGTGGGCAAGAAGTCAAATTATTATCTGGGCGATGGCGCATTGTTTGTGCGGGTTAATGCCGACGACTACAATGGCCTTGAAAAGGTTTATAATTGGCACGCGATCCCCGGCACCACTGCGGAACAGCGTGACGACGCGCTGCCCTTGGACGCGCGGTCCGCTTTCCCCGGCGCCAACGGGACGAACCCCTTCGCGGGGGTTGTTTCTGATGGAACCTATGGCTTTGGCGCGTTTGTCTATGAGCGCAACCACGCCGATGAGAAAGTGAATTACTCCACCGTGAACGCGAACAAGGCGTTCTTCTTCTTTGACAATGAGATTTTGGCGCTGGGCAACCGCATCTGCCGCGTACGTCCCGGCGACGGGCGCGAGATTCACACAACGATGGAGCAGAAGGCTTGGACGGGCGACATTATTTACGGCGTGGCCGGGGCGCGCCATTCCATCGTTTTGATGGGTGGAGATCAGACACGCCACTTGAAGGGGATTAAAACGCCAGTCTGGTTCCATCACGATAAGGTCGGCTATGTAATTGTTCCGGAAGGCGACTCCGTGAATGTCGATTTGTGGGCGGAAAGTAGAGGAAAAAAACAGAAGATGTTTCAGTTGGCGGTCGACCACGGACCGCGGCCGATAACCGAGGCGTATCGCTACATTATCCTTCCCGGCGCGGAACCCAATGAGGTTGAGCGGTTCGTCACCGATCTCCAATCCGCGCAACCCTCTGTCTCCATTCTACGCAATGACGAGAAGGCCATCGCGGTACATCATCGGATCCTAAAGATCTCCCAGATGGTGTTCTTTGAAAAAGGTGCGTTGGAGGTGCCCTACGGGGAGAAGGAGACCCTCCGCCTTGAAGTCGATCATCCCGCTCTGGTGATGCTGCGCGAAATTGGAGACGATGTGGAGGTTTCCGTGACCGACCCTCTACATTCAACCCGAGACACCGTTATACATCTAACGGTTGACAAACTTTTGACGGGGAAATCCTGTGTCCAAGCGAACGGCCAAACCGTGATTGCCGTTGAGCATTCGGAGTCCGCGGTATTGGCTGGAAAAACGCAGATCCTGATGCTCAAACGTTAATTTAAGGGCGTCCTATGAAAACGAATATTTTTCTAGCTTCACTATTCCTTCTAGGTTCGATGGTTTCGGCGGAGCAGATGCCGCATTCGAAGAAACGCACCCGCTTTTATCCGAATGCGGATAGCGTGATCCGAGCGAATCCGATGCCGTTTCTTTGGCCGCAGGAAGAGGGTGAAACCCGATTCCGCCTCGGGCGAAATCCTGATTTTTCTGGTGACGAGGTCTATGAAGAAACCACTCATTGGTCATTTGTCTATCCCGGCAAGAAGCTGGAGTCGGGAAGATGGTTCTGGCAGGTGAATAATCATCCCGTTCAGCAGTTCACCGTTCCCGAAACCGTTGTGTGGTCGATGGAAGTTCCAATGTTTGGAAAAATCGCTGAACGCATGCCGAAAACGCATCCGCGCCTGTTGCTGATGAACGGGGAGCGGGAGGCGTTTGCCAAGCGGATCAGTCCGGAGCTTCGCCGGGAGGTGATGGATAATGCGGATCTGTTTATGGAGACCTCGTTGGATGCCCTAGAGCCGCCGCAAGTGGATTTCAGTAATATCAAGGATCCGACGGTGAACCGTTTGGCAATCAATGGAACCAAAAATTTTCTTGGTCAGGTGAAGACTCCAATTCTCTATCTAGCCCAAGCCTGGCTGCTGACTGGTGACGAACGCTACGCAAAAAAATGTGTCGAACTGACACGGGGCGTACGAAACCTCGATTCGCGGCTGGTCGGACTGAACGATTTCACCCGCTCCGCAGTACAAGACACGCTGGTGTTTGCTTATGACAGTTGCTTCGAATTTTTTAAACCGAAAGACCGTGCGGCGATTGAAGCAACTATCGGCGCAGGCGCGGAACGTATTTATGAGCATTTGGCCGGGCGGCTCGAAGCGCAACTATTCGACAACCATTCGTGGCAGAAAACCTACGCCAGTTTGCTGCGCAGTTTCGTAGTTCTGTTTGGGCACGATGACCGGGCGGACGAATGGCTGGAATACTGCTACAAGCTGTGGTTTGCGCGCGCCCCAGCGGGCGGATTTAATTTTGACGGCGGTTGGCACAATGGTACGGGATATCTGACCGCCAATATGGTCACGCTCATTCAGGTGCCTTTGTTGTGGAAGCGGTTGGCAGGCGTCGATTGCTTCGAACACCCGTGGTATCAAAATGCAGCTGACAGCATTATCGCGACCTATCCGCCGGGCTCCTATTCTGCCGGGTTCGGCGACGGTCACAGCAGTCAGACCCACCCGCATTGGAAGCGCGGAGTCTTTATGCAGTTGCTGGCGAAGGAAGCCGCCAACCCTCGCGCGACGTGGTATTTCCAAACCTTGGAAAAATGGGAGCACGGCCAAAAGAAACGCACCTATGATCCCAATGCCAAGCACAAGCTCGACAGCGAAGCGTTGGAATGGTTCGTCAATCTGAGTGATAAGCCGATGCCGAAACCTGAGCCGCCCACTGAAATAGCGCGGGTGATGCCGGACACCGGTGTTGCGACAATCCACACAAAGCCGGAATCTGTGAAAGACGATGTGTTCGTGGCGTTTCGTTCGAGCATCTACGGTTCGGGCAGTCATTGCCTCGCCAGCCAGAATGCGTTCAACATCATTGCGGGCGGTAAGCCGTTGTTCCTGAGCAGCGGTTATTACACCTCCTTTTCAGATCCGCACACATTGCTTC
>Ga0307990_1003361_pt1 | contig 12229 bp, 12 predicted proteins | sample EllFjometagen129_FD_203168 | JGI IMG/M metagenome (GOLD analysis project Ga0307990, IMG submission 203168) | Marine microbial communities from Ellis Fjord, Antarctic Ocean - #129 | ecosystem: Environmental > Aquatic > Marine > Unclassified | place: Southern Ocean | collected 2014-10-08
TCTCTGCGAGACAAATCTGTTGCTCTTGATATTTCATCTTATAGAAAAGGAGTTTATTTTGTTAAAATAATAACTGACAATAGCACTGTTATTAAAAAATTATTGATTGAATAAATGATATTTTTCTTTTGATTAAATTTACATTATAGATTACATAACTGAGTATACTCCGAAAAGTAGATATTTACTTATTTGTCATGCTGAATTTGTTTCAGCATCTTTTGATATTATTAGAATTAGAGATTCCGAACTAACCCTGAAACGAGTTCAGGATGACGTTATTCGGAATGACACAATTTTGACTTTTCGGAGTGGATTCAAGTTTAAAAAACATATAACATTTAACAATTTTTTACAAATCTCTTATGCAAGAATATTTTAACGAAGATAATAATCAAAATACAGACATCTTAATCAAACGATTTGAAGAAATGTTAAGAAAAAAGGAACACTATTTCTTTGATATTGAAGATTTTGAAGATATTATTGACTATTATTTTGAACGAAATAATATAAAAAAGATTAAACAAATATTAAAATATGCCATTAAACAACATCCAAGCTCCACTTCCCTTATTATAAAAAAAGCACAATTATTATCTTTAACAAATAAACCCGAAAAAGCTATAAAAACACTTTCTGAAATTGAAATATTAGAGCCAAATAATTTTGATATATATATTACTAAAGCCGATATATATAGCAAACAAAAACAACATGATAAAGCTATTGAAGAATATACTAAAGCAATAAGCGAAATCTATTCATATCAAATAGATGACCAAGACAAAGAAGAGATATTCTCAAATATTGCTATTGAATACGAAACCATTGGAAACTATAGTAAAGCTATTGATTTTTTAAAAAAAGCTATTATTATAAATCCAGACAACGAAAATAATATTTTAGACATTACTTATTGTTTTGAAATAAATAACTCAATAGAAGATGGTATTAACTTTTTTAATAAATATATTGATAACAAACCACATTCTAAACAAATATGGTTTGGATTAGGACTAAGTTATAGTAACCTTGGATTATACGAAAAATCTATTAATGCTTATGACTTTGCAATAGCTATTGATGAAAATTTTACTTCTGCTTACTTTTATAAAGCTATTTCTTTGACAGAACTTAAACAATACAAAGAAGCTATTAAAATGTATAAGCAATCTTTATTATACGAACAACAAAAAAATATACTTACATATTACTGCATAGGAGAATGCTATGAAGATATAGAACATTACCAGCTAGCTATAAAATATTATAAAAAAGTTGTTAAATTAGACAATACTTTTTTTGATGTATATTCTAATATAGGAACAATTTTTGACAAGCAAAATTGTCCAAATGAAGCATTGGAATATATGCAAAAAGCAGCAACTCTTAACCCTTCAAATTCAAGATTGTGGCATAAATTAGGGAAAACCCAATTCAAATATAAACTATATAAAAATGCTATAGAATCTTACCAAAAAGCAATAGAACAAAATAATAAAAACAAAGAAATATGGCTTGACTACTCAAATGCTTTTGCAAAACAAAAGGACTATGAACAAGCTATAAAAATTGCGAAACAAGGAATTCATCAGGATGACAAAGATTATCCACGTCCGAAAGGAGAAGCTGACAATGCTGACTTATATTACAGATTAACAGCTTATATGATAAACTACAGAAAATCAAAACAAGCATATAATTGTCTGGAAATAGCTTTAATGTTAAATTATGATAAATATTCAAAACTATTTGAATATCAACCAAACTTAAAAAATAATACTCACATTATTGAACTAATAGAAACTAACAAACCAGATATATCTGAAAAAGATATAAAAAAAATATAAATCTTTAAATCAATACATTTATGTACAATTTACCTTATATACCTAAAAGAACAAAAAAACCAAGAAAATATGGCGTTGCAATGGTCATGGACAAAGGACTAAGCATTAATGAAGCAGAAAATATTATATCAACAGCAGGACAATATATTGACTTTGTAAAATTAGGATTCGGAACCTCTGCTGTTATGAATAACATTAAAGAAAAAGTCCTTTTATATAAAAAAGCCAATATCAAAACTTATCTTGGCGGCACTCTGTTTGAAGCATATATTATAAGAAATATGTTCACAGATTATATTAAACTTATTGACAGCTATAAAATAGATACATTAGAGGTCTCTGATGGCTCTATTGCAATAGACCATGACAAAAAATGTGAATACATTAACAAACTATCAAAATCTTATACTGTGCTTTCTGAAGTTGGCTCTAAAAAAGCAAATGTTATTATCCAACCTGACAAATGGATAGAAATGATGGAAAATGAACTCTCTGCCGGCTCTTCTTTTGTTATAGCAGAAGCAAGAGAAAGTGGAACCGTTGGAATATATCATCCTAATGGAAAAGCAAATACTGAACTAATAAACGAAATACTAAAAAAAGTTGAGCAGGAAAAAATCCTGTGGGAAGCACCACAAAAATCACAACAAGCATGGTTTATAAAAAATTTTGGTCATAATGTTAACCTCGGAAATATAGCACCAAGAGAAGTAATATCTTTGGAAACATTACGTGTAGGACTTAGAGGCGACACATTTTCACAATTCTTACCCGAAAAACTCCAAAAAAAATATATGCCTTAATGTCATAAAATATTGTTCTATCACAAATTTAATTGGAAAATATAATTTGGCAAATTGTAAACTCTGTCAGGATTACCTTGTAGCGTACTGAGGCGAAAAATGAACGTATATGAGTTCTACGGACCCTGACAGGTTAATAATGTAATACAAAAAATTAATAAAAAAAATGAAAAAATACTTTGTATTTCTACTCAAAGGTATAAGTATAGGTATAGCAAATGCAATACCGGGCGTATCAGGAGGAACTATAGCTCTTATTACAAAAGTGTTTGAAAGAATTATAAACTCTATCAAATCATTTGATATTACAGCAATAAAATTATTGTTTTCCGGCAAATTAAAAAAATTTCTTGCTTATACAGATTTTAAATTTTTAATGACAATAGTTGCTGGTATTGGAATAGCTGCTTTCTCTCTTGCTAATGTGCTTGCTTTCCTGTTTGAATATTATCCTGTTTATGTATGGGCATACTTCTTCGGACTTATCTTGGCTTCTGTATATTTTGTAGGAAAAACTGTAAAAAAATGGACAACAAATGTTATAATATTTTTTATCACAGGAACAATTATTGCTATAATAATTTCAATGCTTAATCCTACAACTGAAAATAAAAATATTTTTTATATCTTCCTTTGTGGAGTTACAGGCATTACAAGTATGGTGCTTCCGGGTATTTCTGGCTCTTTTATCCTTATATTAATGGGAAACTATAAGCTCCTTGTTATTGACGCAGTAAAAGATATAAACCTGTCAATATTAATACCTTTTTTCTTAGGATGTATATTAGGAATATTAGTTTTTTCTCATGTATTCTCATGGATTTTAAAAAAATTCAAAGACCAGACCATATCTCTGCTAACAGGTTTTATTCTCGGCTCATTAGTCGTTATATGGCCATGGAAACACGAAAAATATCTTTTAGATAATCTTAGTAACCAAATATTAGAAAAAGGTCATCCTATTGTTACAGGATACCAAAGATATATACCTGATAGTTTTAATACACAAGTTATAATTGCAATAATATTAATGATAACAGGTATTGTAAGCATCTGGATTTTAGAAAAAACTGCTCAAGATAAAACCTGATATTTAAAAAATAATTATCTTTGTAACAATTTTATTTGTAACTATTCAGGTATAGGGAAATAAGGTATAAGGGTATAAAGGAATAAGGGAATAAGGAAATAAAGAAGCACAAAAAGATTTCACAACACTTGAAGCATGGGAAAAAGCAAGGTTATTGAAATTGTTCTTCTATAAAAAAATTATTCCACATCTTTGATAGAAGATGCTAAGGTAATTCTCAATGATTATATTAAATTTGTTAAATCTCAAAAATAGATAGGGAGTATGAGGTATAAGGAAATAAAGAATATTGAAATAAGGGCTGAGTGCAACTACTATACCCTATACCTTTATACCATATACCCTTATACCTAAATAATAATAAAAATTTTAATACCTTTACCCCGTTGGATCAGGCGTCTCGGTCAGGCGCCCGACTGATGCCTGACGGGGTGAATAATTACCTTTTATTTGATATAAATTTATTAAAAATATAACTATGAAAAAAACAATCTTATTAATTAGTATTTTGGTTTTTACATTTGTTTATGCCAATGCACAACAGCAATCCAAAAAAACAGATGAAAATATAAATGCACCTGAAATAAAATTTGAAACAACAGTGCATGACTATGGAACAATTCCTCTTAACGGAGACGGAAACTGTGAATTCAAATTTACTAATACAGGCAAAGAGCCGTTAATACTTTCAAATGTACGTTCTTCATGCGGATGCACAGTGCCTAAATGGCCAAAAGACCCTATATTGCCAGGTAAAAGCAATTCTATAATAGTAAAATATAATACACACCGCGCAGGAATTATAAACAGACAAGTAACTGTTAACTCTAATGCCAAAATCCATACAATAGTATTATACATCAAAGGTAAAGTCGCTAATAAAGCATCAGAATAATTACTAAACCAACTTGGCAATGAATTATGAACTTTGAAACTTGAAACTGGAACTTGAAACTCTAAACTCTAAACTCTAAACTAAATATTATGCCTAAAATATCAATTAAAGGAAACTTAATACCTGAATCTCCTATACGTAAATTAGTGCCTTATGCTGAACAAGCAAAAAAAAGAGGAAGAAAAGTATATCATCTGAACATAGGACAGCCGGATATTGAAACACCTAAAAATGTCCTTGACAAAATACAAAACTCCAATCTTAAAGTTATAGCTTACAGCCATTCTGCCGGCAATATCTCTTACAGAAAAAAATTAGTGGAATATTACAAAAGATTTAACATTGATTTTACGCCGGATGAGATTATAGTAACAGCAGGCGGGTCAGAAGCTATTATATTTGCTATGTCAGTATGTATGAACCCCGAAGACGAAATTATAACACCCGAACCTTTCTACGCAAACTATAACGGATTTGCTGTAAATGTTGGTGTTAAAATAAAACCTGTTACTTCTTCAATAGAAAATGGATTTGCGCTCCCTGATATCTCTGAATTTGAGAAAATGATAACTCCAAAAACAAAAGCCATAATGATTTGCAATCCCAACAATCCTACCGGCTACCTATACTCTGAAAAAGAACTGGAAGACCTAAAAAATATTGTAAAAAAACATGACTTGTTCCTGTTCTCTGATGAAGTTTACAGAGAATTTTGTTATGACGGCAAAAAACATTTTTCTGTTATGTATCTAAAAGGTATTGAAGACAATGTAGTGCTACTTGATTCTATATCAAAACGATATAGTGCCTGTGGTGCAAGAATTGGCTTATTGGCTTCAAAAAACAAAGAAGTTATGAAAGCTGCTATGAAATTTGCACAGGCACGATTATGTACACCATCTTACGGACAGATAATAGGCGAGGAAGCTATCAATACTCCGGAGTCATACTTTAAAGAGGTCTTGAATGAATACGTTATTCGCAGAGACACTGTTGTAGATGCTCTTAACAAGATGAAAGGAGTATATAGTCCAAAACCAAAAGGAGCTTTTTATACAATAGCCAAACTGCCTGTTGACAATTCTGATAAATTTTGTAAATGGCTTCTTGAGGACTTTGAATATAATAACGAGACAGTTATGCTTGCTCCTGCCACAGGTTTCTATTCAACAAAAGGATTAGGAACCAATGAAGTTAGAATTGGATATGTATTAAATGTTCATGACCTAAAGAAAGCTATGAAATGCCTTGAACAAGCTTTGAAAATTTATCCTGGGAAAACTATTTAAACTTATAAACTTAAACAATTGGATATGGTTTAAAAAGAGTTAAAACACTTTATTATGTAAGTTTTATTACATATCCATCTTAAAAGGTAAGATATCTAAACTGTTCAAAATCAATCAATTATCCTGACCTTTAGGTCGGGAATTAAAAATTTAAGGACTTATATATAATGACTTTTGTCCTTTTTAGATTAAACTCATTATTAATTTAATCATTTTTAAAATAATAAAAAATATGAAAAAAATAAATTTTATCATTCTGTTAGTATTAATCAACACTTATGTATTTGCATTAAATCCTTCAAAAGAATATCCTGTTCGACCGGATGAATATGGAATGGATTATAAAGAAGTTACTATAAATACCGAAGATAGTTTGCAGTTAAAAGCATGGTTTTTTAAGTCGCCAAACACTTCTTATAAAATTATGATACTTAGTGATGATGGCAATGGAAATATGGCTGACCTTATAGAAATTGCAAGCTATTTCTTAACCCTGAATTATAATGTGCTGACTTATGATTATAGAGGTTATGGTGAAAGCAGTGATTTTAAAATAAATAAAAACTTTTATATCTATTCTCAATTTGAAAAAGATATTAGTGCTGCTATAAATTATGTAAAAAAAGACCATCCGGACATGCCACAAATTAGTTTGTATGGAACAGGCATAGGAGCGGCTTTATCTATCTGTGCAGGAATAAACAAAAAAATAGAAAAAATTATAGCTGACTCACCTTATATCACGCTTATAGAAATACAAAAAAAATTAAAAGAAAAAAAATTCCTTGATGTCAGAATGCCTATAGGATATAACAAAATTAAATTAGAACCTAAACATGCTCTTGAATCAAATAATATTTCTGCTTATCTTAAAGGAATTATGCTCATTGCAGGTCAGGATGATGAAATATATACACCGAAAGATATGAAAACTCTTGGCAAAATGGTAAAAAATATACCTGTTAAAATATATATTGCTAAAAAATCAACAATAAAAAATACTTTCCTTAGTGATAAAGAAAAATATTTTGCAGAAATCAAGGACTTTTTAAAAGAAGAAGAAAAAGACAAATAATATAAAAATTTACTTGATTGAAAAAATAAAAATCTGTGCTAATCTGTGCAATCTGTGGCAAAAAAAATAACTCTTAACAAAACAAAATTGTTACGTACATTATTTATTATATTAATATTATATATAACATCTTTTAATGTTAATGCCCAACTCAAAACGCAACAAATAAAAACAGATACCGCTACTGACTTTAATAAAAGACGACTAAAATATGTTATCTTAACTGAAAGCATATTATATTCTTCTTCTATTGTTGTTCTTAACAATATGTGGTATAAAAATTATCCGCGTTCCTGTTTCCACTTTTTTAATGATAATGATGAGTGGTTGCAAATGGATAAAACAGGACATGCTGCAACAGGATATTATCTAGGCAAAATTGGTTATGAACTTTTAAAATATTCAGGTGTTAATGAAAATAAGTCAGTTTGGTATGGCGGCACTCTTGGCTTTGTTTACCTTACAAGTATTGAAATATTAGATGGTTTTTCTGAACAATGGGGCGCTTCTGTCGGTGACTTGGCTGCAAACACACTCGGCTCTGCTGTTTTTATTGGACAACAACTTTTATTTAATGAACAAAAAATCTTAATAAAATATTCATTTCATCAAACCGATTATGCAAAACAACGACCCGAACTGCTTGGATATAAATTACATGAAAACGTTATAAAAGATTATAACGGACATACATACTGGCTCTCTGCCAACATACATTCTTTTCTAAAAAAAAAATCAAAATTTCCTTCTTGGCTTAACATTGCATTTGGCTATGGAGCAGATGGAATGATTACAGGAAAACCTGATACAGAAAATAATTTTATTCCTCCATTACCTAAGATTGACAGATACCGACAATATTATTTGTCTCTTGATATAGACCTTACACGTATTAAAACAAATTCAAAAATATTAAAAGCATTATTATTATCTGTAGGATTTATAAAAATTCCTGCTCCGGCAATTGAATATAACACAAAAAACGGAATAAAATTTCATTGTCTTTATTTCTAAACTATGGTGTTTTTTGTTGTAGCAATTAAAAAATTGCAGACAGGTATTAGTAATCTCTAATATTTTAAAATTTCAATAATTCCTTATCATCTAATTCAAGAACAGGATAATTGAACAAGTTTTTATATTGCTGTTTATGAAATGTATGGATTGGAATAATATGTTTTGGCTGTAAAGCATCTGTAAATTCCTGTAAAGTTGACAGATAAGCATGACCACTTGTATGACAATCAATAATCTTAATATTCCTGCTTTGCATATAATCTAAAAATTTCATGATGTTGGGTTTGCTTTTATAACCGGACCATAAAGAATATATCAGAACTCCTTCACTGAAGTTTTGAATCTTATCTATATCCTTTTGCATTGAAGGACGGACAAGTATTACATATTTATCCGGATTTTTAGAGATAATTTTTTTGTTAATATAGAACGGCTTAAATTTCTTTGCATAACTCTTCTTGTTTCTGTCAAAAAGCATTTTGGTAGTTCTGTAAGGAAACATTACGTTAATGTTGATAAAACCATTTAAAGGGTCAGGTAAATTGGCAAACTGTGATAAAGTATGCAGAACATTTGCTGAATAAATGTCTAAAACAAGAATATGGTTCGTTTTAATACATGCCTTAAAAACAGAAACCAACCTGTCAATATTCTGACTTGAAGTAAAAACAAATTTTGGTCCGGTTTCTTTTGAAAAAATTGATGTCAATTCTTTTTGTATGTCCTCTTCTGTAATAATTTTATCATTTTTTTTGCCAATTTGAGAGCCCTCCATTAAAAGATAATCTATATTTTGGGGAGCATGACCAAGAAACCACTTATAAGCTTCTGATTTTCTGCCATGTCCCCTGAAATCACCTGAATAAAAAATTCTCTTGTTTTCAGATTCTATTAAAAAAGCATGTGAGTCAAAGGCAGAATGATCAACCCGGTATGGAGTAATCATAAAATCTCCGATACTAAATTTTTTTTGCGATGAGAAGTAATTGGGCTTTGATATATTCAACTTGCGCCGGTGAAATATGTTATTTAATTTTAGAATCTCCTGGGTCGTTTATGAGTATAAAAACTTTTGCCAGTTTCTGAGTTAAATGTTTCATATTGCAACTTTTTTTGAGAGGAGAGAGCAAATTTAAACTTTATCCATCAGGACAAAAAGGGAAAGATTTTTTCTTTCTCTTTTGTCTTGAAAAATTTTATTTTATTCTCCCCTGAAAAAGTTGTATTAATTACTTGAATTTAGTTTTCTTTAAGTGAATAATAGAGAATTATTACTAACATCCTTCCCAAGAAACATAAAATGTTCTATCAGCGTATGTAACATGTATATCAGCACATCCATTTTTTTTAACAAAATCAGCTATTTTTTTTACACATTTTATAGATGATCCAGTACCTGTAATTGTGCATACTTTTGCTTTTACATTTTGGTTACTATTGTCTTTATACAAAAAAAACATGCCTTGCCAATAGAGAGGTTGGTCTTCTTTTATGGTAAAAGTAGCTATATATTTGTCGACTTCTCCGTTAATTGCCATTCCTTTTAATGCCCCGATAGAGGCGTTAATGTAATCGGCAATATTCTTTTCGGCAATAGTAAGGATTGCGTATTCTTTTTGTGAGACAAATCCTGCTTTGCTAAATTCGTTGTGCCCCGGGTGTTGGCAAGAAAAAGAAAAAAAGATAATTCCAATTAGGAATAAAGTTTTAAACATATTTTTTGTTTTCATTTTTTATTAAATTTTTAGGTAGATTCTAAAAGTTCATTTTTTTTAATTTTGATTTAAAAAAATTGCAGAACCTGCCTGTCTGCCGTGCCAACGGCACAGGTAGATTAATTAATTTTCTTTAATCAGTGCAAATATACAATAAGTTTTTGAATATTGCATTCAAAGAGCACTTTTTTTACTTTTATTTTTTATTTTGCAAGCACTGTTTGTTTTCCAGTAGTCCTCTATTTATTTAAAGTTCATGTTTATATAAATCAAAATCAATAGAAAAGAAACTTATGCCTAAAGCTAAAGATAATGCTTTCAGTTTAGGAAGTTGTCCTGATTCCATTTCTTCAAGTTCATCACATGCAATATAATTTTGAGCAACTAAAACAGAAGGAACAATTTTAATTTCTGCCGGGTCAATACTATTGTAAACCTTATTAAGAATAAACTTGTAATTATTAAAACAATCATTTATCAACTTTATTTTATCTACAATTTTGTAATATACATAACTTTCTAATATTGCTTTAAGTAAAGTTTTTTTATCTGAAAGCAAATACAAATGTATCTGCTTCGGTCCTTGATATAGGAATTTTGATTTTTTCTTCTTTTAAACCCTCTAAATGAAACTGTATGGCTTCAATAATATGTTTCTCAACCATATTTTTTGTTTTTCCTGTTGCAATACAACCGGGCAAATCAGGAACATAGGCACTATAACCTGTTTCTGTTTTTTCAAATACAACTAAATATTTTACCATATTAATCTTTTTTTTTAAGCTGTGCTTGTTTTAAAATACTATTCAGTGTACCTTTTGCAATATCGTCAGACATTTTATGTACAGATATTGTAATCAATCCACTTTTTTCCTTATGTTTATATTGTCTGTGGCTTCCTTTTTGTCGGGCTAAGTACCAGCCATCATTTTCAATTATTTTAATAATTTCACTTACTTTCATTCCTAATCTTAATTAAGCATATCTCTATATTCTGTTCTTTTTATTCATACTATCAAAATTACTCATTTCCTTTTCAATTATTAAAGGTGGGTTCTAAAAATTAGCTTCGCTGATATCGCCTTCGGCTAAGTTCATCCCGTTGGATCAGGCAGTTCGGTCAGTCGCCCAACTGATGCCTGACGGGATTCATTTTTTTTACCCTGTTAAATATGCTCCGCATTTAACTGGTTAAATTTTTGACTTAAAAAAATTGCAGAACCTGCCTGTCTGCCGTGCCAACGGCACAGGTAGATTAATTAATTTTCTTTAATCAGTGCAAATATACAATAAGTTTTTGATTATTGCATTTAAAGAGCATTTTTTTTACTTTTATTTTTTATTTTGCAAGCACTGTTTGTTTTCCAGTAGTCCTCTATTTATTTAAAGTTCATGTTTATATAAATCAAAATCAATAGAAAAGAAACTTATGCCTAAAGCTAAAGATAATGCTTTCAGTTTAGGAAGTTGTCCTGATTCCATTTCTTCAAGTTCATCACATGCAATATAATTTTGAGCAACTAAAACAGAAGGAACAATTTTAATTTCTGCCGGGTCAATACTATTGTAAACCTGATTAAGAATAAACTTGTAATTATTAAAACAATCATTTATCAACTTTATTTTATCTACAATTTTGTAATATAGATAACTTTCTAATATTGCTTTAAGTAAAGTTTTTTTATCTGAAAGCAAATACAAATGTATCTGTGAGTATCCCGACTGATGCAAAAATCTGTGCTAAACTATTTTCAGTATAAAAAAATATAAATTATATTAAAAAAACTATTTTTTTTTAAGTTATGAACAGTCAAAATAAATAGGTTATTTTTTCACAAGCCCTTAAAATTTATAAGAAAAACCAACACCAAGGACCTCTTTAAACTGTGTCCTGGGAACAAACCTGTCGGTTATTCCGTCATTATTAGTGTCAACAGCTATATCAATATCATCGTCGTATAGCAAATGTGTTGACAAAGTAGTAGATATATATTTGTTAACTTTCATGGATATTAAGACCTCCCAGCTTGCATCAATATTTTGAGGGTTTTCGAGATAGTCGGAAAACAATCATTATGGCAACATATACACAGATATTATATCAAATCGTTTATTCAACCCTTAGGCTTGTTTGGTAGATTATTATTAACTTACTCCGCATTTACTCACAAAATTGTTTGTTTTTAAGGTGTTCGTGAGAACGCTTCGCTTATTTCATACGGAGTTATTCATATTTTTTCCCTTTAGAAAAAATATTTTTAATACAATTTTATTACACTTTGTTTTATTGTATCGGGCAGATAAAATATATTTCTTAAAATTTAGTTATATATTTACTTCTTGAATAATAGTAACTCGTATGCTTGTCAGAAATATTTAGACCGTTGATATATCCGAATTCTATGGTTAAAAAAAATAATTTAAACAATTTTTATTAACAATTTATTAACAATTTTTAAGATGCTTTTTTATATCCTTTTAATTCAACATAA
>Ga0307990_1003362_pt1 | contig 12226 bp, 15 predicted proteins | sample EllFjometagen129_FD_203168 | JGI IMG/M metagenome (GOLD analysis project Ga0307990, IMG submission 203168) | Marine microbial communities from Ellis Fjord, Antarctic Ocean - #129 | ecosystem: Environmental > Aquatic > Marine > Unclassified | place: Southern Ocean | collected 2014-10-08
ATTGCGGACACACTTGAAACAAGTCAATCCGCTATCTCACATCAACTAAAACTTTTAAGAGATTTAAATGTTGTAAAAACTAGAAAATCAGGAAAACAAGTTATCTATTGTTTAAAGGATAATCATATTAAAAAAATATTTTTAATAGGTTATTCACATGCTACTGAATGTAAATGAAAATAAAAAAACCAATTAGTAATTGGTTTTTTTTATCTTTTTTTCTAATGTTTAACTAAACTGTATTTCTTTTTACCTCTTTTTAACACTGTAAAGCTATTTTCAATTGCATCTTCTTTTTTCACCATAAAATCTAAATCATTCACTTTTTCTCCATTAACAGAAACTGCATTATTTTTGATAAATTCTCTAGCCTCACGTTTTGATGATGCAAGTTTAGCAAGAATTAATAGATCAACTAAATTTGTGTCTTCTTCAATTTCAAAAGTTGGAACATCTTTAAATCCATCTTTTATTTCAGATAGAGATAATGACTTAATATCACCACTAAATAAAGCTTTTGATATTCTAACTGCTGATTCATATTCTGCTTCACTATGAACAAGAACAGTTAATTCTTTAGCTATTAATCTTTGAGCCAAACGTTCATGTGGAGCTTTTTCGAATTCTTCAATTACTTTTTTAGTTTCTTCAACAGTCATAAAAGTGAATTTCTTTAAGTAACTTACTGCATCTTTATCTGGTGTATTTATCCAGTATTGATAGAATTCATATACTGATGTTCTTTTAGGATCTAACCAAATTGCTCCACTTGCAGTTTTTCCAAACTTTGTTCCATCAGCTTTAGTTAACAGTGGCCAAGTAAGTCCGTAGCCTTTTTTATCATGCCCTAAAGTCTTTCTAATTAACTCAAGTCCTGCGGTAATATTACCCCATTGATCTTGCCCACCAATTTGCATTTTACAGTTTTCTTCTTTATATAAATGCATAAAATCAAGTGATTGAATTATTTGGTATGAGAACTCAGTAAAACTAATCCCATTTTCAAGTCTTGATTTAACACTTTCTTTATTAATCATGTAATTAACATTAAAATGTTTACCAATATCTCTCAAAAAAGTAATAATATCAAATTGTGAAATCCAGTCATAGTTGTTAACAACTTTAGCAGTTGGTAAAATCCTTTTAACTTGTTTAGAAATTGCTCTTCCATTTTCTAGTGATTTTTCTAATGTAAGTAGTTGTCTTTCAGAACTTCTTCCACTTGGATCGCCAATTAAACCAGTTCCTCCACCAATAACTAAAATAGGATGATGGCCTCTATCTTGGAATCTCTTTGATACTAAATATGATATAAGATGTCCAACATGAAGACTATCAGCTGTAGGGTCTGCCCCTACATAAAACGTAAACTTTTCATTTTCTAGTGCTTCACCAATTTCAGGATCAGTCACATCAAATAGTAAATCACGCCATTTTAACTCTTGTATTAAATTCATTTTTATTTCCTCCTATAAAATATAAAAGTTCGTCCTAGAAAAGGACGAACTTAAATAAGTCATGGTACCACCTTAATTCTAGATTGTGAACACTCCCGCCACTTAATTGAATAATTCAATTTGAAGTAGGGGCTTCTTGGGTTGTGCGAACTAGCGTTCGCAAGATTACCGAGCTATCAAGGTTGTCCCATCCTCTATTTTTACATTTTAATTAGTTCGTTTTGGTTTAGTTAAAATCTTATTCTTGTTAATCTAATTTATTACTCCCATGTATAGGTTATCATTAAATACTTAACAATCAAAGTATTTTATATTGAAAAATATAGTGAATTTTCAACCTGGAAATTTGATTAATTCATCCCCCACTTAACTTGTTTGAAGAGGGAGTTTTCTTAATCATTATGATAAAGTTGTTTTTCTTAATACTATTGAATGTGGTAATTTTACCACTTTTTCAGTAATTTGTTCATTATTCATTAATTTTGTTAACAATCTCATTCCAACAGCTCCTAAATCATATATAGGAACATCAACACAAGATAATTGTGGTCTTGATAGTCTTGCATATTTAGTGTTTTGGAAACCACATACACCAATATCTTCAGGTATTCTTACATCATTTTCAAATGCAACATTCATAAATGAAATCGCAATTGAATCACGAACTGCAATAACGCCATCAACTTTGCTGCCCTTGAAATATTCGTTGAAATGTTCAGTGTTAATTGAAATACGTCCTGATGTTCTCATAACGTGTTGTTCTAAACCTGATTCTTCCATTGCTTTTATATATCCTGCTTCTTTCAAGTCATTAACCATATATTTTCTAACAGTCGAAACCATAAAAATATTTTTTCGACCTTCTTCAATCAATTTTTTAGTAATTTCATATCCTGCTCTTTCATAATCAATTGAAACAGATGGAATTTCATCACTTTCTGGATAAAAAGTGTTTGTAAGAACTATAGGTATTTGATATGTATCTTTAATCGTTTTCAGAAAATCATACTGAGTTTCAGTAATTTCATCATTCAAATATAAGATACCATCAACTTGTGCAGCGATGATTTCTCTTAGAATATCTTCTTCACTAGCTTCTTCACTTTCCAAAATATAAAGTAAAATAGAATATTTATATACTCTTGCTATATCAGCAATTCCGTTCATCATTTCAGCAATACTTGCTCTTCCCATATCTGGAACAACTACTGCAACAGTAGTAGATTTTCTACTAGCAAGTCCCCTAGCAAAGGCGTTTGGTTTATAACCAAGTTCCTCAATTACTTTTAAAACTCGCTCTCTTGTTTCTGGTTTTACTTTTTCAGGATTATTAATTGCTCTTGATACAGTAGCCAAAGAAACTCTAGCTGCTCCTGCTACATCATAAATAGTTGCTTTACCCATATGCAAGCACCTTCTTTCATCTACTTGATTATAACACTTATGAAAATATTTTCAACGAAAAAGCTATATTTATGAAAAGTTTTCATAACTTTGTGCAAATTGTACAATAAGCTATAAAAAACACCATCAAATGATGGTGTTTTAAATTATCTACGTTCTTTGATACGAGATTTCTTAGCTGAAAGTCCTCTAATATAGAATAGTTTAGCTCTACGAACTTTACCTCTTCTTATTACTTCGATACCTTCAATTGATGGTGAATGGATTGGGAACGTTCTTTCAATACCGATTCCGTAAGACATCTTACGAACAGTAAATGTTTCCGCGATTCCTCCACCTTGTCTTTGTATTACTAAACCTTCAAAAATTTGAATTCTTGATTTTTCGCCCTCTTTAATTTTAACAGAGACTTTTACATTATCTCCTGGTCTAAATTGAGTTACTTCTTCTTTTTGATAGTCTTTTGTAATATCATTTAGTAATTGCTGAGACATAATATCACTCCTTAGTTTTTACATTTGCTCATAAGGATTCCCAAAGCGGAGCAAAATTTGTTTAGATTTAACAGCGTTAATTATTATATCATACCTATATATGACATGCAACAGTTATTACCTATTTAAAACAACCTTTTTGTATGTGTTATATTTATAACTATTTATATACGAATATGTGTTGTAAATACAACAATATTGTCTTCAATTAAAAACTTCTTTAGTCCTTCTTTGTTGCCTCTTTTTGTATATTGAACAAATCAGCTCTTCTTTCTTTAGTTCTCTTAATAGATTCACTCTTTCGCCATTCCTCTATTAATTTATGGTTACCACCCTTTAATACTTCAGGGACTTTTTTACCCATAAATTCACTTGGTCTTGTGTAATGTGGATGTTCTAATAAATCATTATTAAATGAATCCATTAAATGTGATTCATCTTTTCCAATAACATTTGGAACAACTCTTGTTACAGCATCAATCAATGCTATTGCTGCAACTTCTCCACCAGTTAATACATAATCTCCTATGGATATTTCAATATCGAAAAAATCTCTGATTCTTTCGTCATATCCTTCATAATGTCCACATAAAATAATTAGATGAGATTCTTCACTTAGATCGTAGACTATTGGTTGTTTTAGTGTAACTCCTTGTGGAGTTAGCATTATTTTAATTGCTTTTTGATAACCTTCAATACTCAATAGTGCATCATATACAGGTTGACAACTAAGAACCATACCTGCTCCTCCACCATAGGGAGTATCATCTACTTTCTTATGTTTGTTTGATGAAAAATCTCTAAAGTTTATCAAATTCACTTCTATTAAGTTCTTCTTAATTGCTTTTCCCATTATAGATTCATTTAAAAATCCTTCAAACATCTTTGGAAATAATGTTAGGACATCTATTCTCATAGCAATCCCTCCCAAACAATTAAGTGAAGAGAATTTTTCTCTTTATTTACTTCTTTTATAAACTCTTTTCTAAAAGGAATTAAAACATCCTTTTTATCTGTTTTAACGACTAGAACTTCTCCTTGAGGATAATCTCTTATGTCTGTACACTTTCCAATTAGAATCTCTTCGTTATATACATCCATTCCAATTAGTTCGTTAAAGTAAAACTCATCCTCATCATCTAATTCATGAATCAATGCTTTTTCAATTACTAAATCTGATCCTTTATACTTCTCAACTAGATTAATATCGCTAAATTCAGCGAATTTAACATAATCAAGGTTTTTAACTTCTCTATGCGATTCGACAATTACTGGAATATAGTTATGTTCAAAAGCGATATATAAAGTATTACCTTTACTATATCTTTGTTCTTTAAAATCAGTAAATGATTTTACTTTTAATGTCCCTTTTAATCCGTGTGTATTAACAATTTTACCAATTATAACTAATTCCATTTTCTTCACCTCTTATTTTGAAAACATTACTTTCTCAGATTGGAATAATTTGTTCAGTATATAAATAAATATTGTTACATATATTAAACTAGATGAAATAGTTAATAGATATGCAGTTATAGAAACATCAAATGTCAGAATAGCAATAATCAAATTGACAGAACTATAAATCGGCGTAATATATACCCACATATTACTACTAGCTTCTCCGCTAAACATTGTGCTCATACCAAGTACCATACTTAGAAAATAGAATGGCATAATTAGCATTCCTGCTTCTTTTATTGTTTTAGCATAGGCACTTAAAACTGAAATTAACCCTACAATAACTAACACTGTAGCTATTAATACAGAGAATAAAATTGCAATATCTCCTATACCATATATAAAGACATTCATGTTTTCTCCTGAGCCTGATGCCATCAGTTTTGGTAAACTAAACATTATACCAATAAATGATGAAGTAGCACTAAACATAGATATTACAGTAAGACTTAAAATTTTACCAATTGCAATTTCACTTCTTTTAGTCGGAGTAACAAGCAATGTTGCAATAGTTCCTCTTTCTTTTTCTCCAGCAATACTGTCAGGTCCAATACTCATTGCACCACTAAATAAAAACATAATTATTAACATTGGTAAGAGCATTGCAAAACCTTGTCCTGCTGCTTTATCTTCATCCATTATTATGTCAGAAGACATATCAAATGCATAGTATGCATCTCCATATCTATCAATACCTACTTCATTTGCATATGCATTTAAAGCATTAGATATTCTAGATTGAGTATACTCACTATATTTTTCTCCTGGATTATATTGCATTAAGATACCTGATACAACCAAGTTATCTATATCATCCTCAAAAGTAGGAGAAAATCTAATTAGAAGATCAACATCACCTGCAAGAATTTCTGCCTCAAGTTCCTCTTTATTAGCAGGCACATATACATGGTACTCAGGATTAATATCTTGAGAATAAATATAATTTGAAACTTCTGTTGGCATATTTTCTGTATAGATAATCATTTTGTGTTGTTCAACATCTTCAATTTCATTCCCTATTGCACCACCCATAAAGGAATACATTACATAAATTGCAAGTCCTGGTAATAAAATCGAAGTGAATATCAAACGTCGATCACTCATAACTCGATAGAATTCTTTTTTAAATATAGTAATTATATTCTTCATTAGAATCCACCTCCAGTAAGTGATTCTTCTTTAACAAGGTCAAAGAAAATCTCTTCTAAGTCATTATTAGAATTTGTTTTCTTAACATTTTCTAGGGTATCACTAATCTTCATCTTACCATTAATAATAATCCCAACTCTATCACATAATTTTTCAACAACACTTAGGATATGTGTTGATAAAATAACTGTTTTTCCACTTTCTTTTAATTCAACTAAATAATCAGTTACACTTCTAGCTGTAAGAACATCTAATCCATTTGTAGGCTCATCGAAAATAATAAAATCAGGATCGTGAACTAAACTAATCGCGATGCTAATTTTTTGTTTCATTCCTGTTGATAAGTCTCCTATTTTAACTTCCTTAAATTCTTCGATTCCAAATCTTTCAAATAATATTTTTTTTCTTTCTTCAATTGTTTCTTCTTCTACATTATGTAGTCTTGAAAAATAGGTAAATAAATAGTTAGGACTGAAGTGATCTTCAAGTTTAAGTTCACTTGTTAAAAATCCAATTTTTGATCTAACTTCAAAAGAATCATTTACAACGCTACTACCACCAACAACAATATCTCCTTCATCAACTTTGATCAAAGTCGATATAGCTCTTAAACAAGTAGTTTTCCCAGCACCATTTGGTCCTAATAAACCATAAATCTCTCCTGGATAAGCAGTGAATGATAAATCATTTACTGCAACTTTTAGTTTTATATTTGCTTTTTCAATTTTTCGTTGTTTCCTTGATAACTTAAATGTTTTTTTGATGTTCTTAACTTCTAATGTATTCATTTTGCCCTCCTAAAGTACTTTGCCCATAACTAATAAATCGATAAATTTATTGTCTACATAAAATCCATTTTTGATAATACCTTCTTTAATAAATCCTAAGTTTTCATAGAGTTTAATTGCGGATTTATTATCTATTCTAACTTCCAAATCCATTTTTGTTTTACCTTGTTCAATTGCTTTTTTAACTAATTCCTTCATTACTATAGTTCCAATCCCAAGTCCTTGATAATCCTCTAAAACTGATATCCCAAGAGCTACTCTATGTTTAACCCTCCTAAGACTACTACCATGAAATCCAGAACTACTAATAATTAAATCCCCATCAAGAGCGATGATGAAACAACGATTTTTTGAGTTCATTGTATTATTAATAAATTTCTCTTCATCTTCTAAAGTCATCGTTAACTCTTCTGGTTCTCTCATCAAATTTTTTGACTCTCTGTTAACTTTATCCATGTATATAAGCAATGCATTAGCATCACATATAGAAGCTTCTCTTAGCGTGATTTTCAAGTTGTTTTTTAGAACATATTCCATCCTGTCACCTCTTCTAAGTTATTATACTACATTTAAAGTAAATTTTAAAAGAAACTACAAAAAAAATAGACCCGGTTTTCGGGTCTAAAATGAATCAATATTAATCGTTATTTTTTTGTTTTCTCTTGAAGCACTTGCATAAGCGATTGTTCTGATTGCATTTGCTATTCGTCCGTTCTTTCCAATTACTCTACCAAGGTCATCTTGGTTAACAATAATTTGAATAGTAAGCATTTTTTCATCTTCAGAAAATTTCTTAACCATTAGGTCTTCAGGTTTCATTACTAATGGCTGAACTAAATCGTGAATTAGTTTCTCATAATTAACTGCCATTTCAATAACCCCTATTTATTTTCTTTGTTTGATCTAAGTCCGGCTTTTGCAAATAAGTTTTTAACTGTGTCTGTTAATTGGGCACCTTCATTTAACCATTTTTTTGCTTTTTCTTCATCGATTTTAACTGCTGTAGGTGTCTTAGTAGGATCGTAAGTACCAACTATTTCTAAGTATCTACCATCTCTAGGACTTCTTGAATCAGCTGCTACTAATCTATAGAAAGGACGTTTTTTTGAGCCATGTCTTTGTAATCTAATTTTAACTGCCATTTATTGTTCCTCCTTAGTTATATTTTTTCAACTATCAAAGTATACCATTACAATGATAGGTTGTCAAGTACTTTTACTTGACATCAAACTCTAACTTATATTCTTCATTTTCAAATAACGATTCTTCAACTTTTCTAACTAACTTCATATTTAATAATTGCTCAGTTACTTTTCCTTGGTCTTCTTTATTTAAGTACAATATTGCATACTTACCTTTTTTTGTGTAATATTTTATTTCTCCAAAATCAGCTAATTGTTTTATTGCTTTTGGATTTCTAAAATATACGACCAAACTTTTTCTATCTACCATTTATAAGCTCCTTAATGTTTGTTTATTAGACCTATCTCGTTAGGATGTTTAATCTTAGGCGATATACTTAACGCTAATTTTCGAGAGATTTCATCTAATAACTTCTGGATTTCCTTTTCGAGCACTTTGTATTCACTTACTACTTCATTAGTGAATAGTGCATTTTTAGATTGTGCTAAAGTATTTCTTACCTTTTCTAAATCAGGATGATGTTCCCCATATTTGGAAACTTCACTATATTTATCTTTTGCTTTATTAAAATCCAAAATAAGTTTTTTTAAAGATTCATCATTATCTAGGATTTCTTTTAGTTCTTTCAATCTAATATACTCTTTTTTTGATTTTATTTCATCGACTAAGTCGTAAACTCTTTGTAAGACTTTTTCTTTCATTTTATCACCATATTACTAGTATATATTTTATAGGTATTCGTTTCAAGTAAAACTATTAAATGAATTGGTTAAAACAAAAACTGTTGAAGAAATAACCAACAGCTTAGTTTATATTTAATTTAAATCAATATAGTATTAATCAGTAATTAAAAGAATTCTAGTTCTTCTTCAAGAACCCACTGAGCATATAAAGTAGTATCTTCTTCTGGCATTGTAGCTATAAACGCTTGTATTGTTAGGTCTTCATCATAAAACCATCCACCAAATACAAACCCATCTTTTGTTGGGTTATCAATAATAAATACATCTCCAACTTCTGAAGTGATTGGATCAATTAAGCTTCCACCATTAGTTTCAAAAGTAATTGTAAATTGGACTTCAGCCCACAAAGCATAATAGGTAATTTTAAGGAATCCCATTGTAGTTACTCCAAAAGACTTATATGAAATTGTAAGATCTTCGTTATACCATCCCATAAAAACATATCCTTCTTTTACTGGGTCATCAGGCATTGTTATAACAGTCTCATAATCTTGTCTAATATAGTCTATACTACTACCACCATTAGTATCAAAAATACGCATATATTTAATTGGTATCCATTTTGTGTATACTTTAATATCTTCATACACTTTATCTGTAAAATTGTACTCCGAAGTGAGCTCAATATCTGTATACCATCCCTCAAAAACATATCCTTCTCTTACAGGGTCATCAGGTCCAGGTAAAAGTATTGATACATTTGCTCCTTCGTTGATGATAATATCCCCAATTGATACTCCATAAGATTTATCAAAACTGACAGTATATTCAATTTCTTCTTTCCCACATCCACTTAAAAATAAAACAATTGTTAATCCCAGAATCATTTTAAATATATTTTTCATTTAAATATCCTCCCATTTATAAAATAAAAACCTTCAACAAATCCGTTAATAAAAGAATCAAATTAACGAATAAACAAAGGTTTACCTAAAATACAAATATAGTATATGTACAGTTTAAATTATATAAGCATCCCTCATGTCTGTATAACAACTTAATTATATCATAATTTATGAGTCTTTATTACACAAAACTTAAAATTATCTCAAGATATTATTTAAAGCTTTAATTGACACTGTAAAGTATAAATCTTATAATATATATGGTAAAATATATATATGGATATCAGAAAGAAGACTATACTATGAAAAAAACAAAATTATTATTACCTTTACTCTTATTTGTGATATTCTCAATTATCACAACAAAGCTGCCAGTAAACGCTGCTGAAAGAAAAGCAGTTTACTTTAAAGAAGAGACCTGTTTAGTTTGTTCGGGATTAATCGGATATCCTGATGGTGGTGGAGATTACATTGAATCAGAAGATTATATTAAAATGATGGAAGACCAAGGAATCACGGTTATTACATATGATATTTACGATTCTGAATCAAGTGATTTATACGCTGCATATAATGTAGCTTACGGTATAAAAAAAGCATTCACTGGCGTCCCTATAATCTTTGTAGGTGATGAGTACTTCCAAAATAATGATATTAAACAAAAAGTAATTGATAAAACAATTTACGATTTAAGTTCTGATCCTCTAAGAGATGTTGTAGTCGAAGATGGACAAGTATTTGATGATATCACAGGAATAGCTGGATATTTCACAGTATTGTTTGCTGGTTTACTTGATGGATTTAATCCTTGCGCTATTGCCATGCTTCTTCTGTTTGTTAGTTTGCTTGGATTTAGTGATAATAAAAAAGTCTTAATATTAGTAAGTGTTACTTATATTTTTGCCTTGTTCCTTTCATATTTCTTAATAGGCCTCGGATTATTAAAATTCTTAGAAGTTTTCAATGAAGAAACACACTTGATTAATCAGATAATTAAATGGTTTATAGCTATATTATGTCTTTTCTTATTCTTATTTAATTTATACGATTTCTTTATGACTAAAGCTGAAAAATATGGAAAAGTTAAGAACCAATTACCAAAGTGGATTCAAAGATATAACAAAAAATTAGTTAAAGCTTTTACTAATCTCATAAATGATCAAGAAAACAAAAGAGGACTTATAACTGTCTTAATTCTTACATTTATTTTAGGAATGGCATTAAGCGTTACTGAGCTAATTTGCACAGGACAAATATATCTAGGAATTATTTATGGTATTCATCAAATTGAAAGTGGGTATGCTTATTTTGCCCTAATTTCATACAATTTGATGTTTGTAGTTCCGTTAATAGTCATCGCAGTTATAGCCGTTAAAGGTAGTGGCGTAGTTTCCACAAGTAACTGGATAAGAGAACATCTACATATAATAAAACTGTTAAATTCTTTACTATTCTTAACAATCGCAAGTTATTATTTCTTCTTAATATTTAGATAATCTTATCACAAAGGGGTACTATATGAAAGAAAATGTTATTATTAAAAGACTCGATAAAGTGATTTATAAAGGGCGTCTTCTTAATATACCTATTAAAGAAGACCATATTATTAAAAAAAGTATTGAAGTCTTTGGAGATGATGAACCTTGTATTATTCATCAATCTTTTGTAATCAAAGAAATTCTTACTGATTTACTAGAATTATTCAAAGATAAAGATATAATCGAAGGAAAAGATTACGTTGAAGGTCTAAGTTTTTTAAACTATGAAGACATAGAATCTATTTCTTTAGAATTAGTGAGGAAAAAATAATGAAGGTATATCTAGATAACGCTTCTACTACTAATGTAAGCAAAGAAGTACTTGACGCTATGCTTCCTTATTTCACTGATGAATTTGGTAATCCCTCTAGTTTACATGAACAAGGGATAAAAAATAGAAAAGTCATTAACAAATCTAGAAAATTAGTAGCCAAATTACTAAATTGTAAGAAAAATGAAATCTTTTTCACAAGTTGTGGAACAGAATCAATTAATTGGGCTATAAAAGGCCTTGCCTACAACGCTAGTTCAAAGGGCGGTATAATTACCACAAGAATCGAACATCACGCTACATCTAAAACTTGTCAGTTTTTAGGAGATAGAGGATATTCAGTAAGCTATGTTAATGTAGACAAAGAAGGATTCGTTGATATAGACCATTTAAGAACTTTAGTGAATGATAATACCTTACTTGTTACTGTGATAATGGCAAACAACGAAATAGGAACTATTCAAAACATTAAAGAAATAAGTAAAGTTTGTTTTGAGGCAAGTACATATTTACATGTTGATGCTGTTCAAGCAGCATGTCATACAAAACTAGACCTAAAAGAATTAAATGTCGATTTATTAAGTATTTCCGGACATAAATTCCATGCTCCAAAAGGAGTAGGATTATTATACGTTAAAGAAGGTACAAAACTAGCTCCACTAATTCATGGTGGACAACAAGAACTAAAAATGAGAGCAGGGACAGAAAATGTTGCATTTACTGTTGGTATTTCAAAAGCTCTTGAAATAGGAATTGCAAATCTTGGTAATTACGCTGAAAGATTAAACTCATATTCAAATCTATTTTTAAAAAGACTTGATGAGGCTAAAATAGACTATCTATTAAACGGTCCAGAAATTGGTAAAAATAGATTACCAGGAAACTTGAATTTATCATTTAAGGATCTTGATGGATCAGTTATAGCTTTCTTAC
>Ga0307990_1003364_pt1 | contig 12220 bp, 10 predicted proteins | sample EllFjometagen129_FD_203168 | JGI IMG/M metagenome (GOLD analysis project Ga0307990, IMG submission 203168) | Marine microbial communities from Ellis Fjord, Antarctic Ocean - #129 | ecosystem: Environmental > Aquatic > Marine > Unclassified | place: Southern Ocean | collected 2014-10-08
GCGGCGACTCCTCGGAAGCTGTCGATGTCACCGACGCCAGCCTGCTTCTCGTGGAATCCAGCTCTTCCGAACTCACCCTGCCGTGGGATCGCAAACGGATCGTTACACAAATCCTCAATAAAACAGACCTGTCGGTCGACACCGCCATCAGTGTCGCCAAATCGGTTGAAAACCGAATCATCGGCGGCGAAATGGCCACCATCAACACCACGCTCATCCGCGAACTCGTCAACAACGAGTTGACGGAACGCGGCCATCAGGCGCAACTGCGCGACCTCTCCCTCTACGGGGTTCCGCTCGACTTCGTCAACAACCTGATGTTCTCCAAGTCGAACGAAAACAGCAATATCGTCAACAACAACCCCGAAGCGGTCAACCTCGGCATCGCCGAGCTCGTCCTCAAACAGTGGGCGCTCGACACCATTTTTGACGCGGATATCAAACGTGCACACAACACCGGTGCAGTGCATCTGCACGACCTCGGCTATCCCCACCGCGTCTACTGCTCCAGCCACTCCATTGAGTACGTCAAAAAGTACGGCCTCCGCGGACTCGTCAACCTCAACACCGAATCGAGCCCAGCGTGCTCGGCATCCGTGCTAACCGGTCACCTCAACACCTTCCTCGCCTCCATGCAGGCCAACTACGCCGGCGCGCTCGGCATCGCCTACATCAACATCCTCTACGCTCCGCTCCTCGAAGGCATGACCGCCAAAGAGCTCAAGCAGATCGCGCAGGAGCTCATCTTCAACGGCTCGCAGAACGCCTTCAGCCGTGGCGGACAAACCCTCTTCCTCGACTTCAACATCCATAGTGGTGTGCCGAGCTACCTTAAAGTCGTCCCGGCCATCGGCCCCGGCGGCACCTACATGCTCCGCCTCAAAACCGGCGAAAAAGTCCGCCTCAAAGAAGTCCTGCGCGACGAACGCGACACCAGCGGCTACAAAATGATGGATCTCTTCTACGAAGACGAAAGCGGAAAAGACCGCCTCGTCCTTCGCGAAATCCTCGGCAAAGAAGGCATCGTCTACGACGAAGCCGTCGTCGCCGAACTCGAAAAGAACGGCGAAAAAATCGTCACCTACGGCGACTACACCACCGAGAGCCAGGAATTCTGCCGCGCACTCCTCGAAGTCTGGGGCGACGGCGATCGCAACGGCCGCATCTTTGAATTCCCGAAATGCGACTTCCACATCTGCGACGAAACCTTCAGCGATCCCGAGCAGTACGACATCTATCAGGCCGCCTGCAAGCTGGCCGAGAAAAACGGATCGACCTACTTCATCTTCGACCGCGACGAAGTCACCCTCTCCGCCTGTTGCCGCCTGCGCACCACCATCACCGACAATCGCATGCTCATTCATCCCGAAAACATGCGCTTCTGCGGCTTCCAGAACGTCACCATCAACATTCCGCAGGCCGCCTACCGCGGCGCCCGCCAAGGCGGCGACATCCTGCAGAACTTCTACGACGAGATCGATGCCACCATGGAACTCGCCGTACAGGCTCACATTCAGAAAAAAGCCAAATCCGCCACCATGCTCAGCGGACCGGGCCACCCCCTCTGGCAGATCGGCAAAGAATCCTGCGACGGCAAACCCTACGTCAACCTCGACACCTGCACCTACATCCTCGGCCTCATCGGCGTCAACGATGCCGTTAAATTCCTGATTGGTCAGGAACTGCACGACAGCGAAGAAGCCCAGCAGCTCGGCATCCGGATCGTGGCGCACATGTACGCCCGAACCAAAAAGCTCAGCAAAAAGTACAACCTCAAATTCACCCTCGAAGAATCACCGGCTGAAAGCGCCGCACGCCGCATGGCCAAAACCGACCTCGTCTACTTCAACGACGAAGCCAAAGACGTCGTCAAAGGGGCCACCGAGGATGTTTGCTACTACACCAACTCCATCCACCTCACCGCCGACGCCCCCGTCGGACTGGTCGAGCGCATCGTGGAGCAGAGCAAATACCACAGTCTCATCGAATCCGGCGCCATCACCCACGCCTTCGTCGGCGAAGAACAGCCCTGCGCCGCTTCCATTGAGCGTCTGATGACCGAAACCTTCTTCCGCACGCAGTCCGCGCAGGTGTGTATCTCCCCCGAGTTCACCTTCTGCAACAACTGTCACTACCAGACCCGCGGCCTGCTCGACAACTGCCCCTCCTGCGAATCCACCGACGTCGTCGGCGAAACCCGCGTGGTCGGCTACTTCTCCAAAGTGCAGAATTGGAACAAATCCAAACGCTACGGCGAGCTCGTTGCCCGTCAAAAAGGTCGTTACCTCGTTGAAACCGCCGACGAAGGATGCAAAGCCAGCCTCGTCACCGCAGATGCCTAACCCTTTACAAACAGGAGACACACTCATGGACAAAACATTTAAAATTCAAGTCTTCGGGAAACCCGGCTGCGCAAAATGCAAAATGCTCAACCAGCGGCTCGACAAAATTCTCGCCGACAAAGAATGGTCCGACTTCGAAAAAGAATACTGCGATGTCGAAACCGTCGACGGCCTGGTCGCCTTCGCCTCCGCCGAATGCATCAACCCCCAGCGCATCCCTGCCATGCTCGTCACCAAACTGCAGGTCGAAAACGAGCGCTACAACCCGGTTGCCGTGCGCGACCCTCAGCAGGAACCCGACACCGTCTGCGGAAAAGCAAAGCTCTACCAATTCGTCGGCCTTCAAACCGATTACACCGACGTCGGTAAAGGAATCATCTCCCCCAAGATGATCACCGCAATCCTCACGGAGGCCTGCGCGTGACACCCCCTGGAGCGCAAGCTCCGCGTAAGCGGGCGGCTCGGCCCCTAAAGCTAGCCGACCGTTTACGCACTTTTTTCGGCTGCGCCGAAAAAATGTCGAATATTGAACAAGGAACCGCAGAATGATGAAGGGAAACTCCTTCGAAATTCAATATTCCTTGTTCGACATTCTGCGGTTCAAAAAAGGTCAGTTGAGGATTTAAATTGCAGGAAAAACAAACAACTGAAAACCCCACCTCTCCCGTTTATGCCCTTCTCGAAAAGCCCTCTATGATCGACTTCCCCGGTCATCTATGCGGGGTCTTTTTTCTCTCTGGCTGCAACTTCACCTGCGGCTTCTGCCACAACGCCACCCTCATGGGCGCCAAACAAGCCGGACTCACCTGGAAGCGGCTCGACGAAATCTGCACGCGCTTCAAAGCCGACTGGGTCGATGCCATCTGCATCACCGGCGGCGAACCCACCCTCTCCCCCGACCTCGTCGAATTGATTAAATTCCTCCGCGAACGCGGCTTCAAAATCAAACTCGACTCCAACGGTGCAAAGCCCGAGGTGCTGAAAGAATGCCTCCCCCTCGTCGACTACATCGCCATGGACATCAAAGCCGGACTCTCCGGCTACCCCGAAATCGCCGGCTTCACCCGCACCGAAAAAATTGAGGAATCCATCAAACTCATCATGAGTAGCGACGTCGACCACGAATTCCGCACCACCGTCATCGAACCCTTCCATAGCGACGAACAAATGCTCGCGGCGGGCGAACTCATCCAAGGCGCCCAGCGCTACGTCATGCAAGCCTTCGTCCCGCAGGACACCCTCCCCAGCGAAGAATTCCGCACCAAGAAACGCACCACCCCCGAACGCCTCCGCCACCTCGAAAAACTCATGGCCCCCTTCGCCAAAGAAATCATCGTCCGCGGCGCCTAGCTCTCCCTTTGGAGTGCGGCGGGAAATAAAATGCCACGCCGCTTTTCCAATGCTTGGAAGAATTTTCACCACAGAATACTTGAGACTCTCCAAAATTGGCGTTGCCGCCTTTTCTGACACTCCCCCTCTCCCCTCAGAAAACGATGACAAACTATCCGGAGTGATCAAATACATTGAGGAACACGGAAAAGACGATCAAACCCAGTTGTTTGAGTATTTGAAAAAAGCAGCACCCTCTAGAAACAAAATTTTATCTTTGGCAACAAAAGGCCAGGTTCTTGGCCTAAAAAATTACGACCGCTGTTATTGCGCCTGCCACAACTTGTCTCTTACTCACGGACAGATCGAAGGCTACGCATCAATTATTGGCCTCAAGCACCGGAACTGGGGAAACCCAGACGTAAGAAAAAATTGGGATACAGTAATGACCGTTGATGCAGAAACAATTCATGAACGACATAACACAGAGCACAAGGCCTTTCTAGAATCCGTAAATGATGCATATCTCACTATTTACAAATAGCTCAAGAGGCCAGCCCGATAGCGGGCCGAACTCTCCGCAATGAATAGACCTCGAAATACGCGAAAAAATGCAAACGTTCCAAGGCTTGGACCCCCCAAAATAAAGCACATATTTATATGGCTAAAAGTATGGGTTATGATACATTTCACTCATGGCTGAGATGAAGTTTGAGTGGGACGCAAAAAAAGATCAGGAAAACCGGGAGAAACACAGTATTGCTTTTCAGGTCGCTCAATACGCATTCGCCGATCCGGAGCGAGTGATCGCAGAAGATATTTCGCACAGCCAGAATGAAAAGCGTTATTTCTGTTTTGGAATGGTAGAGGGAGGCGTGCTGACCGCTCGGTTCACGGTGCGCGGATCAACCATCCGTATTTTCGGAGCGGGATACTGGAGGAAAGGAAATAAGATTTATGAAAAAGAAAATTAACTATACGGACGGACCCATCGATGACGTGAAACTCGTGAAGGATTTCCTTCCTCCGCCCGATCAACTGGCCTTCAAAGAAGATCAGGTAAAAATCACGATCGGACTGAGTAAATCCAGCGTCGACTTTTTCAAGGCTGAGGCAAAAAAGCATCATACACAGTACCAGAAAATGATCCGTCGCCTGCTCGACCTCTACGCCGCCCAGCATCAACATTGAGTTTCCAATGCTTGGAAACTTGTTCCGCCGCAGGTGGTAACGTAGACGCGGTGTCCCCACCGCGTTCAATCCAGCAAGGGAAACGCGGTGAGGACACCGCGCCTACACTCAACAACAGCTCACTGCGTTCCTTGCGCTCTTTCGTGGCAAATAGATTCGCGTTCATCTTGACTCGCCGTAGTAGGCGAAGGCGGTTCGCGGTTAAAATTTCTGGTACCGGACGCCGGTTTAATTCATCTTGATTCGATGTCTTCACCCAACACCATTCCGATACAGGACAATCCGTTTCTAAAGGATGCTGACCGCCCGGCGGTTCAGGTTCAATGGGGTCTCGGCCCCTACGAAAACACCAAAGCCGCTCTCTCAAAGATCGATCTTTCCGCCGCGCGCGGCAAACGCGTTCTGTTGAAACCCAATGCGGGTCGCCTCGCCGCCGAGGACTCCGGCGTCGTCACCAATTCGCAGGTCGTGGCGGCCTCGATTGATGCCTTCCGCGCCGCTGGAGCCGAAGTGGCCATCGGAGAGAGCCCGATTGTTGGAATCAAAACGATGGAGGCGTACGAACAAAGCGGCCTCGCAGTGATGGCTCGCGAGCGCGAGTGCCCGCTGATCGATATGGACGAGCGCAAGCCGGAGATTGTCCCGATTCCGGACGGACACGCGATTCAGGAAATCAAACTCTGCGCCGATGTGCAGGACTTCGACTTCATCGTTTCGATCCCGGTGATGAAAATGCACATGCATACGGTCGCCACGCTATCGATCAAAAATATGAAGGGCTGTCTTTGGCGAAGAAGTAAGGTCGATCTACACATGCTACCCCCCACCCCGGGCCATGAAGACGACAAATCGCTGAACGTCGCCATCGCCGACATGGCCACGATCTTGCGGCCTCACTTAGCCATCATCGACGGCACCGTCGGCATGGAAGGCCTCGGGCCGAGCGCAGGCGAAGCCAAACCTGTGGGCGCGGTTATTGTCGGCGCTGATCCGTTCGCGGCCGATGCAGTGGCCTGCCAAATTATGGGGCTGACCGCCGAAGAGGTTCCTCACCTACGGATGGGTGCGGAGCGCGGAATCGGGATCATTGATCTGGGGAAAATAGACATCTCTCCCGCGAACTGGGAAGAGACGATCACTCCGTTCGAGCGCGTTCCGGAAAACCTTTCGATCCAATTTCCCAACACCCATATTTTGGATGAAAAATCGTGTAGCGCCTGCCAGTCCACGCTGCTCCTATTCCTAAAGCGCTACGGCAAAGAAATGTTCCAGTATTTCCCCTGCGAACTGCCCATCAACATTGCCATTGGCAAAGGACACGAGGAACTTCCGGAAAATACGATCCTGATTGGCAACTGCACCCGGGCGCACAAAGAAGGCCGCATCTTCGTCTCCGGCTGCCCGCCCGTCGGCAGCGCCATCATCAACGAGATTAAAAAATCCCGTACCGACTCATAAATTGTCCCGACCCAAACCCTCTCCCCACCCCTCTCCCCACCCCTCCTGCCGTTTGGATACATATATCGTAATACGATATATGAAACAGACTCAGCGAGTGGCAATGCGATTCATCGCTTTGGAAAAGAATTTCCAGTTTGTTTTGAGCACAATCAAGCGCTCTTCGCCTTGATCTGTCAGGGAATAAATCCGCTGACCGCGAACGGCTCCAGGTTCCAGATGACTTTTAAGGAACCCTGCTTTTACCATCTCCGCCAACAGGGGGTAGAGACGACCAAAGGCGGGAGAAAATTGACGATCTGATTGATGGATTGCCAGTTTTTTCAACCGATAACCGCAGGTCGGCTCATGGTGCAGGATCGCCAGAACCACAAGCTCTAGCCATCCCTTTAGTTGCTCTCGATGTGTGTATGAGTTCATGTCCTACATATATCGTATTACGATATATGTACAACAAACTTCCATTGATTCCTTTTTCCGACTCCCCTTATCTACACAAGCTCGTCAAAGAGAAGATTGACCCATCGGCCTCGTAGATTTATCCTTCAGCTGGAGGGGCGTTCAAGAGGAAGCGCCCCAGAAAAGAGGAGGTACGGATATGCATAACAACACGGATAGCAGACCGGTGGGAAAATGCAAGGGATGCCCCATGAACCTCAAAAAGCTGTGCGCGGTATTCAACCGTCCGCAGGAGCAGTGGTCGCACGGTAATTGCAAGGGCTACATGAACGAGGCGCTCTACACTCACTATCTGGAGGAACAGATGCTTGCTCCCCCGAAAACCCATAAAGAACTGAGGCAGGAAAAGGCAGCAGAACTCAAAACGGTTTCCCATCAGAATGGAACGGTGAGCCGCACGGGAAAACGGTGGTAGATCAAACGAAGTCGGGCGCGCGGGATTCGCAGAAGGCGATGAGGCCGGGTAATACGGAATAAAGCTGATTAAGATTGTTTCACGCAAAGGCGCAAAGGGCGCAGAGGAATGCTGGGCTGTATACTCTTTGCGGACTCTGCGGCTTGAGTGAGCAGGGCGAACGGGCGTGGGATAAATACCGTTCAAGTTAATTGGGTATACTCGGATCAAACATCCCCAATTGATGCATCTTGTAAATCCTGTTATCCGGTCAAAAATATTCCGGTGCCTGATGCCTATGTGCCTCTGCCCCTTCTCTACACAAAATCAGGCGCGCGGTTTTCACAGAAGGCGATGAGGCCGGGAAGTGCGTCGGCACTCATGCCGCGCCAGAACACCATCCAGTCGTCGGTGGTGGTGTAGCCGTCCGCTTGTCGGTCGTACCACTGATTAACCGGATTCCCAATCCGCGAGCGCCAGAAGAAGGCGGAATGCTTTTCGCAAACTTCGGCCCATAATTCCTGTGCGAGACCTTCGCCCCGCGCTTCGGAACCCACTGCGAATTTGGAAAGGTACAAGCCTTCGGAATGCTCTTCGAGAAGCACGGCTCCGCGGCAGGCCTCATCCAGATAAATGGTGGTGACCGCATCGAAAACTCCGTCTTTCGGCGTTTGCTTAAAGCTCTCTTCGAGCAGCGACAGCAATTTGGTTTTTTCCAAGGTTTGAAAATCCGGTGACACAATCGTTGAGCCCTTCCGAAAGAGTGTCCCTGCCCCTTTGACGGTGAAAATCTCTTCGAGCAGGTTCCTTGAAGAGGTGACAGAAATATGAGTTCCGGGCCGTGCGTCAAGCAATGCGGCGGCCGTGTCGGCCAGCGCCTGCTCTTCGTCGGTCAGGTCGAAGTCGTTTTCTTTCTGCGTGTAATAATAGTCGGCCTCAAAGCCGCCGGACGGACGGATGAAGTGAACCCGCTTTGCAACGCCAATGGTTGCCTGCCCTGAGCCTGTTGAATGGGGAACTTTTTGCTTCAAACTTTCCAAGGGTTGGATATTTTCTTCCACGAAGACGGAAATCGTCCCCTCTTTATTTCCAATGTGTGGAAACTCTGCTTTTTCGAACAGCGGATTGTCGGCGAGGAGCGCCCATTTGGCTTCGGCATCGGAGCCACAGAGAACGACGGCGGGGTTGAGCCCGAGCCGGATCAAAAAGTGCAAATCAAAAGCAAAGGCTTCGGCGCCCTGGTCGAGGCTTTCGAGGTCGGGCACGAGTAGCGCAAAACAGGCGGTATCCGCGGACTGGAATTTGTTGAGATAAAACTCATATTCCTCCCGCCGACCGATGCTATCGAGAAATAGCCGTATGGTTTGATTTAAAAGCATGGGAGCAAAAAAACCACGATTGAGGGGAAAAGTAAACCCCAGAGAAAACCCGAACGGGTTCAATCACCACAAAGGCACGAAGAACTCAAAGAAGATTTGGAAGACTGCCCTTAGAATGGGGGCCTCATCTGTTTTGTCTTTCTCCTTTCTGTCCTTTGAGCCTTCGTGGACAACCTTCTCGCCCCCGCTCGCTCTCAACCCTTTCAGCCTGTGGCATTGGGTATTTAGTTTTTCGAGCTTCTCTTGAATCCGGCTTGTCGCTAGGATGTCCCGCAATTGCTTGGAGACTCCCATGGACAACGATATCACCCGCATACAGGAACAGATTCAGATCTGCATCAGCGGCGAGTCGTGGGAGAGCCTTCCCGTCCTCCTCGAACAACTCCATCCCGCGGATATCGCCGATGTCATTGAGCAGGCTCCCGACGAGGCTCACAACCGGATTTTCGACCTCCTCGACGACGAAACCAAGGCCGATGTCATGGCGGAGCTCGACGACTCCACCGAGGCGGAACTTCTCGAAGAGCTGACGAGCGAAGAGATTTCTGACATCGCGGAAGAGATGGCGCCGGATGATGCCGCCGACATGCTTTCCGAACTCGATGAGGAACGAAGCGAAGAGGTTCTCGAGCTGATGGAGGAGGAAGACTCCGAAGAAGTTCGCGAATTGCTCAGCTACGACGAGGAAAGCGCCGGTGGACGAATGACCACCGACTTCGTCGCTCTGCCCGGCACGCAGACCGCGCAGGAAGCCCTCGACCATATCGGCTCACTCGACCTCGATGAGCCGGTCTATTTCGCCTACGTTGTTGACCCCGCCGAAAAACTGCTCGGCTACGTCCAGATCTGGCAGATGCTCAAGGCGGAGAACCGGCAGAAGACGCTCGGCGAGCTCGCCGAAGAAACCACCTTCACCGCTCTTCCCGATACCGACCAGGAAGACGTCGCGCAGCTGATGTCCAAGTATGACCTCTCCTCCCTGCCCGTTGTCGACAGCGACGGCAAACTGGTTGGACGAATCACCATCGATGATGTGGTCGATGTGATTCAGGAAGAGGCCTCGGAAGACATCTTCAAAATTGCCGGTTCGGATGATATTGAACTCGAAGACCCCTCTCCGCTCTCCTCCTGCAAAGCGCGACTTCCATGGCTCCTCGTTACACTGGTCGCCGGGTTCATCAGCAGCCTCATTCTCAAACGATTTATCGATAACCCGCAGATCATCATGCTCAGCGCATTTGTCCCGATCATTATGGCGATGGGCGGCAACACGGGCATTCAGTCCTCCATTCTCATCGTGCGCGGTCTGGCGCTCGGCACCTTTGATGAACGACAGCTCCATCGCCTGCTCGGCCACGAACTGCTGACCGGAATGATGATGGGCGTGGTCTGCGGAGGAATCATCGGCGTTTGGGCGCGCTTTATGGTGGGAACGCACGAACAGTTTTCCTCGCTCTATCTCGCCGCAACGGTCGGCCTCGCCCTCTTCTGCGCGATGATGTTCGCGGCCGCCTTCGGCGCGTTTGTACCGCTATTGCTAAACCGCTTCAAAGTCGACCCGGCGGTCGCCGCCGGCCCATTCGTCACCGCATCGAACGATGTAATGGCTCTGCTGATCTATTACGGCATCACCTTCCTGCTCATCAGCCTACGGGTGGCATAAGAGTCGGAAGTCAGAAAGTCTAAAGTCAAAGGTCGATCAATAACCCTGAACTGAGAACTCTGAACTAAAACCAAATGCCAATTTTAAAGACCAACGCCATTCCGCTCTACTTCACCAACGTGTCGAATACCTCTCGAATTGTCACCTGGCTAACAACCCACTACGGAAAGCTCTCGACGATCATCAAAGGGGATCTGCGCAAGAACAGCCTGTTCCGCGGGCAGTACGACCTCTTCTCCACCAGCGAGCTCGTCTTCTACGACCGCACCGAGAAAGGCCTCCACATCGCCAAAGAATGTTCCATGCTACACGCTCGACCCGTCTTCAGAACCGACTGGAAAGCCTGTGCCGCCGCTGGCTACATCTCCGCATTGTTTGCCAAAACCACCCTGCGCCACGGCCATGAGCCGGGGCGCTTCGACTTCTTCGAAGAGATGCTCTCCCACGCCGAAACCTATGGGCACTGCGCACCATTCCTCGTCTGGTTCGATCTTCAGTTCGCAGAATTCATGGGGCAAGCCGTCCAACTGGACGGCGGAGATCAGACGTCAGAGGACAGGAGACAGGGGGCGAAAGACACCGAACAACACATCCCACATTCTACATCCCACTTCCAACAATCTCCTCCCGCCTATCGTTTTTCCGCTGACCACGGCGGACTGGTCGAGCCGGGCTACGCCAGACAACACCGCATTCCCGCCACACCGATCGCACCGGAGGCCGTCGCCCTGCTCAAAGCGTGGCAATCGGCCCCAACCCCCAAAAGCGTGATGGCGACTCCCTGCAACCCGGCTCATCTAATCCAGATTGAACGCGTCCTCGAAAAGTTTGTGAGCTGGCAGTTCGACCTGCCCCCGCACGTCCGCAAAAAAGCGGTCGAAACTCTCCGCGCGGCGTAACGGTTAATTGATCGCGTGCGCCTTGAGTTCTTCTTCACTGCGTTCTGTTTCCTGACCCGCGCCCAAGCCTCTCATCTCCTGTAAAGACCACTGCTTTCGAAGCCGCACGCCTTTAACGACCGGCCTCGAATCCCAAAACGACCAGAGATTTATTCCGGATGCGGGGCTTTGCATTCCAACATAAGCATTGGGTTCGAACGCCCAGATCGTCATATTGGGCAGCACTGATCTTCCTTTAAATTTTTCCGGCGGCGTGCGCCCCGGCAAGGGGGTCGTTTTCACAATCTCCCATTCTCCAGCGGACGTGATGTCTCCTTTTTGCGTCCGCAAACAGAGAGAGAAGTGACTGCCCTGCCGCGTGGGCGCCAACTCTACGTCCCAAATATGCTTGTCGCCAGAAGTTGGCAATCGAAGAGTCCGGAGTTCATTTTTTCCTTTGCCTTCTGCAATCAGCTTGCCGTCTTGAAGAAGCCGATACTTGCCCAAGGCATGAATCCCCAGCAAGGCGTTCGCGGGATCTTCTTGCAGCCAGAGTTGATCCGCTGCCGCACGCGCAGCGGGAGCAAAGGAGCTTTTAGCTAATTTTTCATAGTCCGCTTTAACGGAATTGAATCCGGCAACTTTTTCACGATAGCCCAGTGCTCGAACTTTGAGGATATCGCTCCACGGCTGTTTGTGATGCCGCTGCGCAAAGAATTCCATTCGGGATGCGGCATCTGCATATAACCCTTCGCGCTCTAACAAGAAAAACGGGGCCATTAGCCCCGGCAGTTCAAAACGATCACCGGGACGAGCGAGAAGGTAGGATTGGGCGGCGGGAAAGGGAGCGGGCGTCGCTTTTTCTGCGTACCAATAGGCAACGCTCGACATCGTTCCTTTGGCCCGATTGCGATCACCAAATTCGATCTCCGACTCGAATGATTCACGGAAGGAAACCGCATCCAGCATATGGAAACGATACTGGTCGGTGCGCATGGCGCCTTTTTCGATGAGCCCGTGGAATGGAAGATCAAATAAGCTGTTGTAGTAATAGGCCCCGTTAAAGTAGTCCTCGAGGCCGGTTCCAAATTGAGGCGGCTGAAATTCCGGGTCCGGACGAAGAATCT
>Ga0307990_1003365_pt1 | contig 12220 bp, 17 predicted proteins | sample EllFjometagen129_FD_203168 | JGI IMG/M metagenome (GOLD analysis project Ga0307990, IMG submission 203168) | Marine microbial communities from Ellis Fjord, Antarctic Ocean - #129 | ecosystem: Environmental > Aquatic > Marine > Unclassified | place: Southern Ocean | collected 2014-10-08
TTATCCATAGCATTATCTTTTATTAATATCAAAGCCAAGCCCCATGCTTGTCAGGTCACCGTTGTGAGAGTAAACAGCACAGAGCGGCGAAAGGTTTTTAGGGGCTCGGCTAACATTAACCAACTTTTTTAACATCATATTTAGTTTGATTTCCTCTTCCAGTTCGTTTAATCCATAGTAAATCTTCCTCGGAAAAATGAGACATTTGTTTGGCAAAGCTTCGAGAGGCTCTATCCCATAACATTTCTTTTTCATTAACCTCAAAGTGATACCTAATAGCTTCTACTGACTTGCCTTTAAAATTAGTAGTGACTTGTTTTGCGGATAGAAATTTAACTGTGGCCTCTTCACCATCTTGCAAATCAAAGAATTGAGATCTTGCCATTACAAAATCATTAAGGATTCTTTTGGTATCTTCCATTTTCCACCACTCCTTTCGCTACATTTTCAATAATTTTTAAATACTCTCTAACGATTTCTGTTTGAAAAAACTGCCCAACACTACGCTTAATTGGATAAACTATGCTCACTTGTAAATCATTACATAATTTTTTAGTAGGATAAACTAAACGATAGGAAACTTCTGAAGAAGGACAAGTATAAATTGCAATATTCCCGAGATAAATAGCCTGATTAACTATACAAGAAGCAAAAGCCACAAGGCCATCCTTAGGTTTAACTGGGATAATTTGGATTTCAGAAACTTCTAACTTATTCATTTCACCTTTTAAAATAAAAAATCCTGTAAGTATTTTCTACCTACAGGATTATTATCCCCTAATTTTAAAACTTTGGGATTACAGCAAGTTGCTACTTACTGTTATTCTTATTTTTTTGATATTCTCTATACCTCTTTTTATATATGTTTTTTTCAGCAGGTCCCATCTCATTAAATCTTTCATCATCTTTAATGTCATCACCCTTACCATCTACAGGCAATGATTCATCAATTAGTAGTTGATGGAAATAAAAATCGCTGTACCTAAACAGATGTTCTCCTTTATGACTATACTTCTTTATCGCTTTTTTAAGCTCGCTCCAAACATTCTTTTTTATAATATCATTCCTCTTAGTATTGCCAAAGACCTCAAGGAACACTCTCTTTTTTCCATTATCTTCACAAACTACTATCCCGCATCTTGATAAGTGCGAAAAAGAAGAAAGACTTTTGTGATTGTATAAGATATAACTACTCATTCCACTAACAAAATTTATAGGTAAATCAAAATCCTCAAGAATTTTTGTAATTCTTTTCTGAAATACAACTTTCTTGCTTTTTACTTTTAATCTCATCTCTCTAAGTTCTTTATTATTATAATAAAGAGAAGATATAAGAACATGTTTTTTATAATTTCTTTTCTTTTCTGATTCAAATACTTTATCGCCTACGCCGATAAATGACTTTATTCCATAAGCGTAAATGCCAAATTCTTCTCTAATTAACTCTACTTGCTTAAAAAACTTGGGATTTTTAAAAAGATATTCGAGCTTTCGTTGGTATTTCTTTTGTAGCTCTTCGATTTTTTTAATATCCACTGGTGAAATATTTGCGATTTCTCTCATTTATTCCTCAAGGTTTTACTTCTTTGGGTTTATATCCTTTATGGAGTATCGTATATGAAGCCCAAGCCACTAAAAAGAGTGCTGCATGAGCTTTACTCTGGCTACCAATTGCAATAAAAAAAATTAAATTCAAAATCCAAAATACAGATACAAAAAGTATCGCACTTTTTTTAGATAAAGATTTCTTAACAAAAACAAATCTGACCAAAACAGGAGGCAAAAGACCTACACCCCAAGTTAATAATGCGGAAAAGATTAAGGTTAACCACCAGTATTCTCCAAAAGCAATCTCGCTCACAGATACTTCTTCATTAAAAGATTCTTTATTCCATTTATCTAAAAGCACAATACTGTTTCCAATTTGGTAAAAAACAGGTAAATATTGTGTAAATAAATCTTCCAATTCTCCTGACTGGGACTCTAGCCCAGCAACGTAACATTGAATCTGTACAATATTTTTGGAATAAATAAACTGATGGTTCACTGTATAACTTAAGAGCTTAATCCCCATTTTTTCCTGTACTTGCGAAAAACTAGTTATTGCTCCTGATTGCCCATCATAGGTCGATGCTTTAGTTTGAATCAACTTTGAATTGGCTGGTGTTAAGTGTTGAAGATTTTCACGGCTAAACATCTCTTTTGCAAGATCTGCAATATCATTATCAGAGAAACGAGAAGCTTCTTTGGGCAAATTCTTTATCAGGATTAGATACATTACGCTCATCAAGTCTTTCCCAGCGGGACGCATAAACTTTTGAACTATATTAGGTCGTTCACCTTCCATAGCCTCCCAAGCATTAGGGTATTCCGTAACCATCTCTATCCCCTTAGCTTTAGGATGTCCCTTTGTAAAGTATTTTTTAGTTGTTCCATTTTGAAAAGACTGTAGCTCGAGTGGAAGCGATTCAGCGAGAACATTGTAACTGAATGTAACACTTAGCAACAACAGTAAGATTAGTTTTTTCATGTACTCCTTATTTCTTCCTCAAGGTTCTAATTGCCCAAACACGAGCAGTACTTTTTGTTATACCAATATACTTAGCTAATTCTTGTATGTTTACGAGTCATTTAGACATTATCTAGTTTTTTATCTATTTAAATCTTACTTATAATTTACCCAATTATCTGCCCGAATATAAGAATGACCTAACAGCCAATTCCTATCATTTGTAATAATAAACTTATCTTTATCATATCCCTCAAATTCTTTACTTTTTTCTCTACATATATCTTGAGCTAATGCATCAAATGTTTCTTTTGCGAGATTAATTAAATGTAAGTAATCCGCTGCAAATTGATATGAAGAATAAACTAAAGATAATTTAAAGCCACTATCGTCTTCTGAAATTATACTATATTTAACATTATTATTTAATCGGAATACTTCTTTTCCTGAACTTCCTATCATAGAACTATAAGTAGCACACCCACTAACTAACATAACCAAAACTAAAAGACAGATTAACTTTTTCATATAGTCTCCTTATTTCTTTCTCAAGGTTTTGATTGCCCAGATAGTTTAATTTATTGAATATTAGAGAAACGCTTGGCAAACGAGTATCCCTGTTAATATGGCTAAAACTATTGTCAACAGTGCTATCCAGAATGTTAAACACAGCATCCGTATTGAAGAACGAGAATCTAGAACTGCCTTTGCTAAGTCACGATTCCTTGTCTGATCAGCCCCAGCCTGGCTTCCCGCTCTTGCACCCCCTTCTTGTGCAAGAAACTTTAATATTTCCTTATCTTTTTTCTTTTCTAAATCTTCATATAATGTCATTTATTGTCTCCTCTTGTCCTTATCCATCCCAAACAGGACATGGTTTAATTTTATTCAAATGGATTTGGTTTTTTGTCTAATTTTCTCCAAGCATCATCAGACATCTTTTTCGCCTTAAAAAATTCTTCTGCTGACACCTTTTCTAATTTGGGTTCTTCTGATTCAGACCTTTTCCCTTTTTAAAAAGTATTTTTTTGTTTTGCATTAAGTTTTTCTGCCACTGATTGCAATAGTGATAGCTCATACATAAACTGCCTCTGACCACTTTGAACAGCATTCCCTAAAAAAAAGAACGGATCAAGTCTTACAGAAATACCTGCCGTAAAGAAAAAAGCAAAAATAAAAAATACGATAGCAAACCATTCTTGGTTGAATACTGATAGCACGATCCAAAGAAAACTTCCCCAGCGAAAACCATTTAGAAACAAAGACATGTCTCTGGAGCCAAAAGAAAATCTTAAGGCTAAATGATACTTTTTTAACACTTCAATTTCTTCATTTGTCCATTTTTCTGGGTCAGGATTAGGTTTTAGCTTATCAATTAAAACTAGATACCCAGCAAAAAGTGCATAAATAGTAATGTAAGAATAAGTAGCAATACGAGACATAAACAGGGCCCAAACAAGCATACCAAGAGGCACGATTAATTTCATAATATTGGCTATAATAACAGCTCGTAACATTTTACCTCCTTATTTCTTCCTCAAGGTTCTAACTGTCCAAATCTAGTACAGGATGTAAGAAGCAATATTAAAATTAATAAGAACTTCATTCAAACTTCTTATTTATTCTGGGTTTTGGAGAATACAATTGCCCTACATAATCTATATATCTTCCGTGAGCTGTTCTAAAAAATACGTTGCGATTTGTTAATTCTAATTCAAGAGGGTTTTTTGATTTAACTCTTACATAAGGATTCAATTCTATAATCACATCTACGCTCCCCTTCCCCGATTCTTTCATTTCTTTTATCCGATTATATAAAACCTGTTTTTCTGCTACATAATCATATCGTTTAGGGTCTTTTGAGTGGACACTGTATTCATTATCAGCTAGCGTTTGTGGCATTCTAACTATCACGTAGCCGGATTTGTGATGTGCGAAAGGAAATTTTTCGACAGGAATAAATATTTCAAATTGACCGTTTTCTTTAAAATTTATACTTTGTTCATCAATAATTTCATTTCTATAGTTTTTAGCATTCCTTTTTAATCCAAATTCATCAACAGCCTTAGGATCATTGGGGAGTAATGTATTTTCCGGAGTTAAGGTATATTTAATATGGTAATAAACCATCCCTTTAGTGGTAGATGTATGGATTTGATTATCTTGTGCAAATAGAGGGGTAAGAAATACAACCGTAAAAATTACTACCAATAAACTTTGTCGAGTAGACATAATATAACTCCTTCAATTTTAATTTTACATGAGGAGTTTCAATGCCCCTCACAGAACCGTACTTGTGGATTTCCCACATACGGCTCTTCAGTCTAACTCACCTTACAGGTGATACGTAAAAACTATGCACTATTTTTGGTTTTGGTAGCGGATAGTGCTCGAGATATTTTAAAAATCTATCCCAATTCATTTTCCGCTTTTGACTGCGTCGATTCATCCATTTCCGCACCATTTTTATGGTGGATTCATTGAACCTCACAATACCATTATAATTCTCACTAACTCCATAATACTGAAAGTGTCCGCGTAGCTTGGCTCTAAGAGTTTTCCACCATTCTTTAGTTTTAACCTGATTTCTTATTGCCTTAAGCCATGCGTTCATTTCTTTGCATTTTAGAGAATATCTCTTGCGGCTTGTCTTACGACCAACTTTAAACTTGTCGTTTCTTGAGATGTCACAATAGTGAGTAAAACCCAAAAAGTCAAACGTATTGGCTCGGCGGTTCTGAGCTTTGGAATTTTCCCGTTCAAATCGTCCAAAACTTATATTCCGACTTTTCGTCGGATGTATTCTTAGACCATACTTATTGAATCGGTTTTTCAATCCTTGCTCTATACACCTTGCATCATCTGTATAACGGACGACACATACAAAATCATCTGCGTATCTAACAATTTCACAGAATCCTTTCACATGGCTTTTGACTGTTTCTTTAAACCATGTATCCAATACGTAGTGCAGGAAGATATTTGCCAATATTGGACTAAGTATACTGCCTTGTGGAGTTCCCTTGTCCGAATTTACTAATAAACCTTCATCAATATAGCCAGCTTTCAAGAATTTCTTTAACAAGTCTAGTAATGTCGTATCGTTTATCCTTATACGAATAAACTCCATGAGTTTTTCATGCGACATATTATCAAAAAATCCTTTTATGTCTGCCTCTACAATGTGATTTACAGGCTGAAACGTTATCAAGTCATTAAGTTTCTTTAGTGCTTGATGACAGTTTCTTTTCGGACGAAAACCATACGAACAGTCAAGAAAATCCTGCTCATAGATGCTTTCAAGTAACCACGTAATTCCACGTTCTACTATTTTGTTTTCTAAGGCTGATATTCCAAGCGGACGTTTTTCTGTTTCGCTCTTCGGAATATAAACTCGTCTTGCCGGTGTCGGCTTGTATTTCTTGCGCTTTAACCTTGAGACTAACAGCTTTAGATTTGCATCCAAGTTCTTGCCATATTCTTCCCAACTTACGTTATCAATTCCTACAGCCTTATTCCTGTTTAGGCTTTTGTAGCAATCCCGAAGATATCCCTCATCCAGTAAATGAGCAAGGCTCGTAAACTGAAAATCAGGGTCTCTTCTGGCATGACCGGTTATAAGGGATATTTTCTGCCATGTTTTGCCAATATCAGTGTATTGCATAACAGACTCTACCTCTTTGCATTAAACTGCTGACCCCTTCGAGTGTCCCTGCATCGCTAGACTCAATAGGCATTACCCTATTTACTCCTCTACTACGAGCCAGTCCGACTACCGAATCGCCATACTTTCTCATTGCCTCTTCGACTTTTTGAAAGCTTCTCTTGGAACGTTTCGGTTCTCCCAAGTTCCAATATAAACATTTGCGCTTACCCGCCACGGACTTAGACCCCGACACGTCGATAGCACACTCACCTTTAGCGTGTGTATCAATATTGGTTTCCGGAAAATGAAATCCTTGACCCAATGTAATAGGGATTATTTCGGGGCTCGACACCTTCACTTTCGTTGTGGCTGGCTTACTGCCTTTACCATAGCTTCGCATAATTCGTTGCCTCCTTATACGTATGGTTTAGTTCCGTGCTGGTGGTTAGCCGTTACACGTGCTGGATTATCCAGCTTGCTTATATTAGCTTTTCTTGGCGCACTCATTTTCAACATTTTCTACCCCCCATTTTCTGTCAATAATCCTTTACCTTAAAAATTCTATCATGATTAGAAAATTGGTTCAAGGCAAAATATCTAAAGAAATCAATAATTGTAAACGTTTAAAAAAAAAAAAAAAAAAAATATCTTGAAAAACCCAAATAATATATGTTATATTTTATCCAAAGAGGGTTTGAAGGTTAGACCAAACCAAGGGGGCAAGACGCCCCCTAGTTTTTTTTATAGTTAATTTTAAGTTATTTTTTCTGTTTTTAAAGGCCTAGTCATTAAATCTGCAACTGCTTTTTTAGGTGATTTTCCTTTATAAAGCACAGCATAAACTTGACGAGTAATTGGCATATCTATATTTAATTTCTTACTTAAATGAAAAACTGACTTTACAGTCTCAACGCCTTCAGCCACCATTTTCATTTTTTTAATAATCGTAACTAGTTTTTTACCTTTACCTATTTCTTCCCCTACTAATCTATTACGTGAATGCGGAGAAAAACAAGTAGTTATTAAATCTCCTAAACCACTAACCCCCCAAAAAGTTGAAGGATTTGCTCCTAATTTTTCTCCCAACCGAGTAATTTCAACCAACCCTCTAGTTGCTAAAGCTGCTTTGGTATTAGTTCCAAAACCTAGACCATCGGAAATCCCACAAGAAAGAGCTATTATATTCTTTAAAGCTCCTCCCAACTCAACCCCAATAACATCTTTATGTAAATAAATTCTAAAAGTAGGTGTATTAAATAAAACTTGTAACTTATTGCCAATACTCTTACTTTTACAAGCTAAAATAGAAGTAGAAGGAATCCCTCGTAATACTTCACTAGCAATATTTGGTCCGGAAAGAACGGCAATATTAGAAACTTTTAATTCTTTTTCAATTAACTGAGAAACTCTTTTTAAAGACTTCGCTTCTATCCCTTTACTAACACTAACAAAAATCTTATTTCCTAAAAGATCTTTATGTTTTTTAATCTTTTTTAAAATTATAGAAATGAATTTAACTGGAATGGCAATTACTACTATTTCGTTCTCAAGGACTTCTAAAAGAGAGGTGGTTACCTGAAGATGCGAAGGAAATTTTACACCTTTTAAAAATATTTTATTCTCTCTAGCTCGTTGCATCTCCAAATTATGCTCTTTGAAAACACTATGGAGCCTTACATCTATTCCCTTTCTAGAAAGAATAACTGCTAAGGTTGTTCCCCAGCTTCCTGCACCAATAATTGAAATTTTTGTTTCCATATTTTAAATGGAGCGGGCGATCGGGATCGAACCGACATGACAAGCTTGGAAGGCTTGCATTCTACCATTGAACTACACCCGCTGAAAAAGTAAATTATTTAGGGTTATTCCTTATTTTTCAGCGGCACTGAGCTTACATAAGCGAAGTGCCTTAGCTGTTAATACTTAGTATTCGGTGCTCTAAAAATAAGAATCTTAACTATGTACTAAATACTAAAACTGGGCAGGGAAGGATTTGAACCTTCGAAGTGCAAGCACAACAGATTTCAAGTACTTCTAAGTTACCTTAGAGCTTGGACTATCTCATCACCATATCTCGCTAAAAACAAGACTTAGGTGGTGGGCGCTTCGACCGACAATCGTCAGGCTACTCCCTTACGGGATAGTCTCTGCACCTTTTCTAAACCATACGATTTAGAACTTGGCTCAGGATTCCCCTTATCATTAAAAATGCTAAGGGCTTCCCTGAATTCACCCACTTTTCCATCCTGCCTTTCAGCAAGACGCTGCGTTTTACACAGTCTGTCCCCTTTGGCCACTTGGGTACCTGCCCATTTTGTTAATATATCATTTTTAAACTCTTTAATCCAGTCAAGAACTAATTCTAATAAACGCTTATCACAATACCTAATATGTACCAATCCATAAAGTAACTTCCTTCCGCTTAAATTAAGATTTCCTTCCCTGACATAGGGCTTAAGGAACTGACTTCGAGAAATACCTGTTATCCTACTCCAATAATCTTTTAGCTTATCTATCTCTTGGGAAGAATACGAGTATAAATACACTCTAAGTCTACCTTCTTTCACTCCACATATCTGACGTAGAAATTTTAGAAAAAGCTTTATCATGTCTGGATCGCTATTAACAAAATCTAACATATTAGATTTTAGATTCTTAGAACCCTCTGCCCAATATAACATAATCCCAGCAATTTTAAGTTCTCTGTCTTTTTCTGTCAATTTATCCTTTACCTCAAAGTGCAACTTATATTTATTCCCTACATAATTCGCTTCCGAACGTCTTCGCCGAGAGATATTGTTTTTATTCATAAACCTATATAATGACCAAAAAGAAACACCTAAAATCTCAGAGACTTCTTTCAAATTATATTTTTTATTCGAATACAAATCTTTAACTTTGTTAATATCCAAAGAAATTTTCATTTTTATTTTAATTTTACAATAATCTGATTATTAAATGGAGCCCAGGAGAGGAATCGAACCCCCAACCTGAGGTTTACAAAACCCCTGCTCTGCCAATTGAGCTACCTGGGCATTTCCACTTATCTAACTTTTTTTCAATAAACTTTTAACTGCACTTGGTAAATACTCAATTATATCTGAAGCAATCAGGCAATTCTGAGTTTTATCATTAGCTGCATAATCTCCAGCCAAGGCATGCAAATAAACTCCTAATTTTGCTGCTTGAAATTGATCTACTCCTTGTGCAAGTAAACCAGCAATTATGCCTGAAAGAACATCTCCTGTGCCAGCAGTTGCCATTCCTGGGTTGCCAGTACTATTCTCAAAAGTCCTTTGTCCATCACTTATCAAAGTACGATCACCCTTAAGTACAAGAGTTAGATTATATCTAAGAGCAAACTTTTTTACAAGCTCTTTTCTTGATTTCTTAATTTTGCCTATATCTAGCTTTACCAAGCGAGAAAACTCACCTAGATGAGGAGTTAATATTAGTATTTTGGTCTTTCGTTTAACCAAAACCTCTAAATTCGAAGCTATAGCAGTCAAAGCATCAGCATCAACAACCATTGGCTTATCAATCTCCTTTATAATTCTTACTATTAATCTCTTAGTAGAAGCTTCCAAACCTATACCAGGACCAACAACAATAAGATCAATTTTTTTCAAAAAACTCTTTATCTTGCTAAAAGCTTCTTGGCCAAGAGCACCTCCTTTATCAGTTAAAGGTAAGCTCATTACTTCAGTAAGCTTTATTTCAAAGATATTATTTAAACTCTTAGGTACAGCTACAGTAACTAATCCAGCACCAGTTCTTAAGGCTGCTTTAGCAGATAAGCAAACAGCTCCACTAAGCCCTACTGAGCCTCCAATAATTAAAATATGCCCATAGTCCCCTTTATGGGTATCAGGCTTTCTCTTGAGCAACTGCACAGGCAACCGCATAATCTTCAATATGAGTTATAGAAAGAAAAATATCAATTTCAATATCTTTCTTAAATTTGCAATAAGGAGCACCATTCTCCTTATTAAGAATAAACATATCAGTTAAAGCCATAGGATATTCTTTTGAAATTGCTTTTATTACTGCCTCTTTAGCTGCAAAACGAGCAGCAATGCGTTGATAATACATCTTGCCTTTAACAATATTTTCTAACTCTTCAGAATTAAACACACGATTTAAAAAACTATCCTTCCACTTTTCTATAGAATTTTTAATCTTATCTATTTTTATTATATCTATGCCTACGCCAACAACCATATTTTATTTTTTTAACAAGGAAATCATTTCATTAATAGCTTGATTAATTCCAATGAAAACTGAACGACAAATTATTGAATGCCCAATATTAAGCTCTTCTATCTCTCCTATCTTTACTATCTCTGCTAAATTACCATAATCAAGACCATGCCCAGCAGCAACAGAAAAGCCTTGGCTTTTGGCAAATTTCGCTGCTACGCTTATTTTTTTAAGCTCCTTGTTTATGGTAGTTTTAGTTTTTGCCAAAGAAAAAGCACCAGTGTTAATCTCAATAAGTTCTACCCCTAACTTCTTAGCTATATTAATCTGCTTTTTTAATGGGTCAATGAACAAACTAACTCTTGTCCCAGCTTTTTTTAATCTTTTTATTACCCCCGATACCTTTTTCTTATTCCTAATAAGATCAAGCCCACCTTCAGTAGTTAATTCTTGTCTTTTTTCAGGGACTAATGTTGCCTGATAAGGAATTACCTTACAAGCAAAATCAACAACGCTCTTAGAAGCAGACATCTCTAAATTTAAAGGAATCTTTATGGCTTCCTTAATAAAAATTACATCTCGTTCTTTTATATGTCTTCTATCTTCTCTTAAATGAACAACTATAGAATCACACCCAGAATATTCTGCTAAGAGTGCTGCTACTACTGGATCAGGGTAAGTAACATTATTACGAGCCTGCCTTAATGTCGCTGTATGGTCAACATTAATCCCTAATTTCATATACTTTTTCCACCACTAGTAATAGCTCCACTTATATAAAGCCAAACAAAAACAGCAATAAGTAAAGCCATAAACTTAAGCCAAAAATTATACAAAATTGCTCTCTTAATACTTATTTTTTTTAATAACTCCATTTTTGCTCCCTCTCTGATTATAATCGAATTTTCATTATTTGATTTATCTTAGCGAGGTTTCATTAATTGCCCTTTAAGAATAGTCAGCAAATCATTTGGTGTCAAATTACGAGTTAACTGCCCATTTATAGCTAAAGATATTGATCCATCTTCTTCTGATACAATTATTACTAGTGCATCTGAATTTTCAGAAAGACCTACCGCTGCCCGATGACGCATACCTAAATTTCTTTCTAAACTTGGATTGTCACTAAGTGGAAAAAGGCAAGAAGCAGCTATTACTGCTGTTTCACCAACTATTACTCCACCATCATGTAATGGTGCAGGTGGATAAAAAATATTTTGCAATAACTCAGTTGTAAGCTCAGCTCTTAAAATTACTCCACTCTCTATATATCGCTTAAGCCCTATTTCCCTCTTTATAGCAATAAGAGCACCATGTTTTTTACGAGAAAGAGCACCTGCTGCTGAAACAATCTCACGTAAAAACTGCTCAACTTCTTCTCGCTTAGGCTCAATAAAGAAAATATGACGTTTGCCTAAGTGGATAAGCCCTTCCCTTAATTCAGGCTGAAAAATTATAACTACAAAAATTAAAAAGAAAGCAAAAAGATAGGTAAGCAAACGAGTTAGTATAGGCAAACCTAACATTTGAAAAGCTAACAAAGAGATTACTAAGATAATTATACCTCTTAGTAAATAGACAGCTTTAGTACCCTTTAAAAACAAAAAAATCCTATAGATAACTATCCATAAGATTAGTACCTCAACTAGCGATTTCCATTTTAGAAGTCCTAAAAAATCCATTAGTTATTCATAATTTTTGAGGCTACTTTTATAGCCTGAGCAGTTTCTCCGACATCATGTACTCTTAAAACATTAGCACCTTTAGTAAGAGAAATTATGCTAGCAGCAATTGTTCCTACTAATCGCTGCTTAATATCTATGTTAAGTATCTTACCAATAAAAGATTTATGAGACAACCCTAAA